>Ga0210059_1001139_pt1 | contig 38848 bp, 29 predicted proteins | sample Ectturendosymbi2_FD_188042 | JGI IMG/M metagenome (GOLD analysis project Ga0210059, IMG submission 188042) | Ecteinascidia turbinata endosymbiont from Florida, USA - Sample 2 (SPAdes) (version 2) | ecosystem: Host-associated > Tunicates > Ascidians > Unclassified | place: Key West, Florida... | reverse complement strand
CCGGCTTGAAGACAGTCAGAATGGGCGGTGCAGGTGGCACCAGAGACAGTGGCATGGGAACACCTCTCCTTCTGTAAACCTCCGCTTGCTCTTCGTATTTTATCAGCTCGTTCTGGTAGTGATAAAACATCTCTTCTTCATACAATCTGAGGAAACAGGAAAACAGTCAAAGAAAAAGAGTTCATCAAATCTTTGTCAGAAAACTTAAACCTGAAAAACTGATCCATCATTGCTCTGATGATTCCGAAACATAATTCAGGTGTTTGACAACACAACAATATGTTCAGAACAGCAGAATGAAATGCTCTTCAAAGCTTATGTAATGATAAATTCAGCTACATATCCTAACAGACGACGCCTGCCCAAGAAATGATTTGATAAAAGCAAGTAAAATTCATCAAGAGTTCCTTGGGAGACCTAAATCCAAAACAGTAGCTTCACTTGGAACAGTGGTTCTTAAACTTTTCTCTACCACGTCCCCTGTAGTAATTTTCCTTTGTTTCAAGCTCCCCTGACATTAAGTTGTAAAAATATATGTATTTATTGGCAAATTAATTGATCAAACTTTCCACGATGAGAGAGCAAATCACAATCAGGCTAACATGATTATCATTCAATTGAGCGAGCTACCAATTACACAATTTAACAATGTACTGAAAGCCACTTCAACAACCAACCACCTTATACCAATGATATAGCCTGGGGGAAAGCTGTTCCCTGACTTATTTAAGTGGGGGTTGGGCGCACTCTTGCTTTCAGGAATAAAATATATATACGTATTGATATTCCTGCCGCCTCTGCAACATTCTCTACAAATCTTTATATTTCTTTAACTGTAGCAAGACACGTCCTTTTGTGATGGAACGTTCTTCATTTCCTGTCTTACCACTTCACCGTTACTTTGAAACGACACTTCAACGATAATATGGTTTCTGATTCACAGAACCTTGAACAAGGAATAGGTTTCAGCCAAAATCACAAAGCAATTAGTGAACAAAGCTGAATTCCAGCGAAATCATTTATGCATCAACACTTACCGCCTTTCTTCTTGCTGGATCTTCTTCATTTCCATTCTCCACTTCTCGCGTTGCTTGTGCTGCTCGCGAAGAGCTTCCCTACGAAAAAAGTAACCTCCTTTATTTGAGGTATAAAAACAAAGGCACGGTTAACTAAGTAACTCAGCAGGCATGCCCGGCACTAGCCAAACAGTTGTGGTATGACCCCGTAACATCCACACAACTTCCTATCACCACGAGCTTACTGTAGAAGAAGCACTGAAAGAGCCTTATGTCGGCGCTGCTACAGAGCGAAGTACACAGAACAGTATACCTCCGAGCTTCCTGTCGCATCTTCATCATCATCATTTGCTTTTGCTTTGGATTCAACTTCACGTCAACTTCAATACTTGGATCGATCTTTTTCTGCAAAGTCGAGGAAAAACACAGATAACACAAAACCGCCGATCGTCATACGGAACATTCCGGAGGAACCAAAACAGTTGAAGTTTCCGGAAGCTTGCAAACCTATCGATTGAAGCTGGAAAAATGCTGAGCTACTGCATTCGTATTATGCCGAGAGTACAGAAAAAATGCTGGTCAAAAACTCTCATTAAAGCACCGTATTCCCCAAAGAAACGCAGATCGACACAACCTGAAGCAGCTCCTGGACTCGGTGACAACCAATTATGAGATGACGTATGAGTCAGTTGGTACTCTATGAGGTTTGATTTTAGAGAAATTCATGTTTGGACATAGGCTCAATTGTGGTTTCAAAATGCTGCCCAGTAGCTTGATGTAAACCTTTACAACCCGGTAGTCCAGCTGAAAAATGCACACCCACAATTTTCGATTTATGGGAAAAATACCAAATAGTGGCAACGCATCAAACCAAAACTTTTTGTCACGGACAGCTATTAAAAAAACGAAGCCTGAAAATCACTAAGTTAAATCAAAATTTTTGTAGAAAAAAGAAACGTTTTGAATTGATAATTTCGAAACAAACACATTCAAAAGAAATTTAAATATACGTTATTGATGTTTAACCCCCGGGTACAAGTCATCAATCAAATACTGGCGAAAGAAGTCACCGCTCACTGACCTTGTACGACAAGCGATGACGACGACCCTTGACGTGCAGCTCCCGGGCGCTTTCATCGTTGAACTCGCATTCGCAAATCTTGCACCGGAAGCGAACGACGCGCCCGTCAGTCCACACCTGCTCAACGTACTCTTCTCCGATCGGTCCTGGAAATTTTGTTGAAATTTCTCTTGAAAATTGATCACAGTGAAAAGCGAAACGGAAATACCATTCAGAAAAAAAAACGGCCAGCAACATACTTTTCATGAAACCGCAATTACGATTAACCCAAATTTTCGACAAAGCTAACTTGTCTTGTAATAATACCTTGAAATAATAAGATACCAATACAATTGAGCTGCTGGGACATCTACGCACACACAAACATGTCACAAAGATCATTAAAAATATAAAAATTCATCAAAAATCGTGATGAACACATTGCTGCAGCATAACAATATCATCACCATATATATGAGCAACTAGATGTTGCCATATAACAGCAAAAATTTTTCCGCAGTCTGCCTCTAAGCACAGAAGATCACTTCGCAGGAACTAACCGTTTTTCGATCCGGCAGAATCACCATTTCCATCAACAGTGCTACCCGTGGACGGCTTTGCCACAGCAGCAGAAGTTGCTTTAGTAGATGGGAACAAAGGCTTGATCACAGGTTTCGTTTCCACAACCTTTTGCACGTCCGAGGCAGATGCTGGTTGAGTCGATAGCGTAGGGTAAGCAACAGTATTCTTTTCGTTTTTAACTTCGGTTGCCGCAGCATCTTTCAACTTCAGAGTGGTTCCTCCTGTCGAATGCATTAATTCACATTTACAGTAGCGTACAAAATATTTTTGAAAAGCTATGTCGCCAAGTATTTCTTTTTTTGTATATCAGCTGTTTCTCTTGGCAAGCACTCCCAGTCTACACAGAAATGACATACCACACACGCCGTGATAAGACATCCCTAACCAATGACGCTATAACAATACAAAAACTTACGCATTTCGTTATGCCTGAATACACGCTGGGGTTGACAGGTTCGCTCTGAATACAGTGTCTTTCAGGTGCCATATTAAATAAAATCAATACGGAAGATTTCTTACTATGAAAGGGCTCGTTTCATACACAGGTGCGCAACGGTGAAGACTCGTGTGAAGATGAAGACTTACAGTAACTCCACACTTCATAGCATTAAATCCCCAGCCTCTCATTTTGACCAGGAGCAGAAAATTATAACATTACATTTTCTACAAAGCACAAATCGGGTCATTTTCATCAAAATTACAGAAAAAATCATCAAAAGGAAATTTAACTGAGAGTGTAGATTTTCACTTCAGATATTTTTTACACGTCACGCGCAGGAAGCCTGGAAATGCCAAAGAACAAGCCAACCATGGAAAAAACACAGCGGCTATAGGCTTGGTCAACCTACCAACGAAGTTGATTTTGTTGGACACAACTTTTTGCTTCGCATTGGATGCAATGATGTCAGAGTCGCTCCGGTTTTTGTAGGAAGCGGGCAGCTTATTCTGCGATGCCTGGAACTTGGACTGAAGCAGAAAAAGCGACAATTATATCAGTCATTCCCTAACGACAGAAACCCTCTAAAATGTACAACTGAGATCAACAGCTCACTTCTCTGGTAGGAAGCTCGGTTTCGGTCATCTTTCCTTCCTTGACAAGATAATCGCAGAAATCCCAGGCAGCGCGAGTCTGTGCGTCTTTTTTGTTGCTCGCGCTGCCTTTCCCGACGTACGAGTAGTCCGACACCACAACTTCGCAGACGTACGTCTGGCGATACGGAGCAGTTCCGTGTGCATGGATGTTGTACTCGGGCCGTGCCCGGAACTTGCCGAGCCAGGCATACAAGTACGCTTTTATTTCCGACGCCTACAAAATAAACGATTTTAAACAAACAAGGCAATCGATAAAACGAAGCGCAGCTGATTTCGCGAAATATTTACTCTTGTCAGTGGCAGGGTTGCGGAGTCGGGGTCGTATTCTTAACAACACTGGGAGTCGGATTTTTTGTCCGACTCCGGGTGTCCAATTGGATCATTTTTTACATCAAACTCCTAAATCGCGAGTTCCTGTTGAAATGGAACAATTTATTTTGAAACTTTTGTTGAAAGAGATTTCTTGCTGTGCACCATGATTTCCAGTGATTTAAACAGCACGATTTCATTCCCTTTGTGTTAGGAGTCGGAAATTTTGGAATGGTCGGAATCGGAGTTGGAGTCGGATATTTTACCTCCGACTCCGCAACCCTGTTCAGTGATACACAGGATAAAAAGTACTCCTCCGAAGCTTGTACATTGCGTTCGAGGCCCGGTCGAATAACAGCGAAAATTTCGGCGTTAATGAATGAGTGCAAGGGAAAGCTTCGCCCGCGCTGCAAACATTGACTTGCCAGCAATGCAGCACTTCACTACGTAACTTGTTGCGTGGTTCCTGGCACAGAACAAGCCAGGTTGGGCGCCCACAGATCACTCCTGATACTCCTAACGCCGAAGGGATTGCAAGGCGAACATCATGAAACTTTCTTTCAACTTGATCAGAGGCAAATTATTGAAGGGAACTAAATGCATAAAACACAGTAAAAAGAAACGCATTTAAAACGCCTTGTCACACTCCGAAACGTTTTCGCATTTTCTTGACGGCTTAGCAAACGTCTGAAAAGGAACTGTGTCTTACTATGATTGGTTTGTTCGGATCTCTGCTTGCTTGCATTTGCAAACGCTTCTGCTTCCAGTAGGGCATCGTTTTGTGGTATGTGTCAGGTCCACTGATACCGCTGGCACCATTACCGCCACCACCACCGCCACCACCACCACCATCTTTGCGTTGCTGCTGGTAAATGGAGTTGGCAGCACTAATCAAAGCCTTCTCATAGTTCGAAATGCTTGACCTCTGCTCCTGTCCGTAATGTTTATTTCCGGCAGCAGACTGAAAACGCATCAAGCAAAAAAGAACATGACTGAACCTTGTTTATACGCAAAAACGCAAGAGGCGTCCAACAACATCAGCGAATGCGAAAATCTTCCGCGATCAACACCTTCAGCGGTTTACCAAACGCAGCAAAGAAATTAATGAAAGCAGCGAGAGCGCTGCAGTGAAAGCTTGCACATACGATTTTATCTTTCCATGAAGAACAACGGTTAGATACAGGTGGCTTACCGCTTTCGGAGCGGCAAAATTTATAGATGAGGATCCTTGCACAACATGCGATCCTCCACCAGACGCATTTATCTGCTGCCGAAAAACAATACCAAGGTTAAGCCTACAGGTTCCTTTCCGAAGAAAGGCACACACAGCATATGATGGGCAACGCTGGCACTGCGATCACGTGGTTTCCATCAACGGTCTGCTTTTCCATTTTGGAAACGCGACCATGGCATTAATTCGGTGACGGTTATCAGTTAAAACTGCAGAGAAATACAGCAAACAAACTGTTTTTTAACGACTTTAGGTGTCTAGTGTTATAGAGGGGAGGCATGGTCAGCATATGGGTCTCAACTCACCCAAGCGACACTTGGTTTTTACAAATAGATTGACAATTGATAGTTGTGGCACCGTAAGTGCTGAAAACCTGAACAAACCATTGCTGGCTAAAACGAGTTCGAATACAAATGGGTTACTAATTAAATATCATTTGCAAGAAAGTCGAGCAATTTAAGCAATTTTTTATTCACAGTGAATATGTAAAAATAGTTGAGATAAAACTTCTCACCAAGGTGGCCGAAGGCTGTTGGCCATAGCTAGAAGCACTACTGCCGGCGAACAAAGACGTCCGCGCAGACTGAGGTTGGTGTGCTTTCACTGCTATGTCTGAAAAGTACAATTATTATCTTCATCTATTAAGAACGCAGTTTTGCGCGTTTACCAAAATCTCAGTTACTCTCTTGTTTCTAGAACACTATCAGATTGAAACAACAAACTTCCAGCAGTTAACGCTTACTGTTGTTATACTTTGATGTCTGGCGGCATTTCAGCAATTTGGACGAAAGTGTCTCAAAAGTATTTGTCCAGTAAGCTCACGAAACCCTTCATTTTGAACTGTAGATAAAAGCTATATGCAAAATCACCCAAACCTTTTTAATGCTATTTGCAACAGTGGCGGATTACAGGCCAGGCGTTTGGGGAAAAGTCAAATAGGTGGGGGCCCAATGACGGCTTCACTTGCTTTTAACACCGGTTATTCTCAGGTGGTGACAATTGTTGGGCATCACACAAAAGTGGTTACTTTTCCTAGGCCAACAAACTGTCTATTTTTGCTAGTCAAAATATGGTCTTTCAAGGAGTCGCCCCAGTTTAAAAGCCCCTCATATCATAAAACCCACTACATTTTTGAAGCTGGTCCAATCAGATGGGGATCTGATTGGCACCTCTGTGTTATCATCTAACACCTGATCTGTAATTCGCTGACCAACCATTTATGTGTTATTCGATTACACTTGTGATATGAACCATGAGTCTGACTTGAATATTACTATTCCAACTCTTTGCATACAACATATGCACTAAAGAATGCTGCACGCTTGTGTTTAACATTTTTGGCTACCACTGGCAAGATTTTTACAAATGTACAAAACGCATTCCCAACCTAGTTAGAAGCAGAATGGCTCCTATTACACGAACAACTCAAATGATAGGACTCCAAAAAAAAATTAAAAAGACAATCATGTTTCCGGGTGCCTCCAACTTCCCCCTGGATCCGCCACTGATTTGCAATGCCTAACATCTAAAATAGACAGGTTATCTAAACCCGCCTGAAAAGCATGCTTAATAAGAAGTCACAATTTACTAAACAGCTCAGCGGGAAATACATGTATTTCGTTTCTACGATGCAGTTCATCCGGTAACGTTGTCACGAAGGGAACTATGAACATACGACTTAATAGAGAGAACCCATGACACAGAACACGTACAGAGTTTTTCTGGAAGGTCAAGATGGCAATTGATACATCAGAATTGTTTGAATTAAACTGACTGTTAACGTTGCGACTCTTAACAATGACACTATTAGACCAATAACTCCAATAATAATCTTATATGCAGTTGCTCTTCCACAGCATTTTATTTTGTAGGCAGCATGTCACTGAACGTTGCAGAAAACGGGCCACTAATTCATTACTTGGTGATCCCCAAGCACTTGATGTTGTGGAAGCTTGGTAGAATTGCTGGTTTTGAGAAGCAGGCTTGTTGTAAGCGGTCTGAAACCAACAAAATAGGAAAATGCAATTTAAAACTGTGTGCCTTTGCTGCTCACACGTCGTTCACAAAATTTTAACCGTTCATCAATCTCTTCCAAAACGCAACACAACTGGACTGATTAGCAAAAGCAAAATACATATTGGTTTTAATCTTGCTTAAAGTCGTTTTTAAAAACTGGATCACTGTAAAGAGAGGTTGATGTTACATATTTTAATGGCTGCCTTTATATCTAGAAGGGAACATGCGTGGAAAAATTGCTTAATATCATTACCGTAGACATCTGAAAATACCAACACTGCAAAAAATTAAATATTTTCTAGCCTGCGAGTGCCAACTCTACTAGGCTAAACAATCAAACATTCTGAACATCACTTCTTGAACAACAATTTGCTGGAGCGTGCGAACACGTTCAAAAATAGCTTAAGAAAAAATTTGCTACACTCTCCGCACAGCAAATAAATGACTGCCCGCTTACCAAACGGTCACACAGCATACCTGCTGAGGTGATGCGTGAGTGGATCCATATGTGTAACTACTTTGATACGACTGACTCGGTGCTGATCCAGCTGACTATGACGAAACAAAATACGCTTGGGTGTAAAAATACAACGTCAGCAACAGACATTTAAACGAAGTTGCATTTCAATTTTCGCAAAAAAAAACTGTTACAAAAATCAACAGAACCTTAACCGCTTTTTCTTTGTCTGGCACCAATGAACAACAAGCAGATGTATGAACGTATTTGCAACTAACCCGGACAAGCTAAATAGGATGCCATTGGATTTTTCGCGGATTTCTGCAATGCGAAAGCTTATTGCTACATTTCTAAAGAAATCCAGTAAAAACCGTCGGGGTGTTACAGATGAAAACCAATTCGTGGTAGTTGTACTGAAACTACCCAACTGCGAGAGATGAAGAATACGTACGTTATGACAGAATTGTGGGGTATCTATCACCAGCAATAAACTCACCCTTACGCCGTATGTAACAAACGCCTGTTGCTGTTGCACAGGTTGGCTTGATACAAATTGCCCATGGTGAGAAGCCTGGACTCTGTAAGTGGGATTGCTGTATGATCCTGGAGTACCGACACTGCAAATGCGAAACGCAACTTTAAAAGATTAGGGCGAAAACCATAATCAAAAAGCTCAATAAAGGTTCATTTTCCGTAGACTCAAAAATAATCTATGGATTAGTACAGGGACAGACTTCCCATACAGTAGCCTCAGCACCGAGGTCAAAGTGCAACGACAGAAGCACTGCTGTGAAGAACCAACGATCATTAAGAGGTTTTCTACCCTGTATATTTAACACACACTGTACTTGTATTTCACTTTTACAAAAACGGAATCGCACAAAGACAATACAATACCTGCCACCAACACATCGAATTATTTATACATGACTCAGAGTCAACAAAGTTGTGCTTTTCCATCAAAAATTTCTACAGAACACCGGATCGCTCATGAAATTTACTGACTTCAAATCTGCGTGGTAAAGCGTAAACCACAACTACAAAGCGGTAAAAGGTTAGCGACTTTAATATCGATTCCTAGCGTCACCATCTTAGATCCAACCAGATGGTTTATGACACTTTGAGAGAAACCCGCTCATGGCGGCCATTCAATTCGCGCGTCTCGGGTTCTAAAGCATAGATCACGCTGCAGGCAACGGCATCTTGCTGAATTCTTAAGTGAAAAATACGAGATTAAAAGACTGGAAGTTTGCAATCACGTTTGATTCAAAACGCTACTAAGCCCTTAAAGGTTTTTCGCTAGGCAGAGTTTTTTCAAATATCTATACCCAGTAGGAGACTGCAGTATACCAATTTGATCCATCATTAATCTGGCGGACCTGATTGATTCAAACATGGTCGAAACGACAGGCTTGCTTTCACCACACACACTAAAAACGGAACTATTTATCTTCCGAAGTCTGCGCTCGGTGCACGTGGTGCACGTGCTCCTCTCGCAACGCCGCAGCAGGTATCACATTGTTGATGCAAAATCACCAAATAGCAATACCTGTACCAACATTCTTAGGCGACGTAATCACATCAAACAATTTACGTTATTACACGTACCTGTACTGCTGATTGCTAGCACCAGTGCCGTAACTGTAAAAATTGGCGGCCATTTCGTGGTTTTAGCAGTGTACAACAGGAAATTTAAATTAAGTTTCTATTTCACTATGCAAAAAATCCTGCAAAAAAGAGCTGGTAACTTTAAACTCTTCCCAGCTACAAAGAGGAGAGAATAGTTATGCAAGCATTCTTCAAAGGCGTTTCGTTGGATACGACAGCATCCATTAATATTGCTACATCATTCGGTGCAATATTTGTACTGTACTTTTTTGCAAAAGCCAGAATGAGCTTTGTGAGAGGAAATGATGTGGAGGAAATTCGTGAGCACATGTATAAATGCTTAGAAAATGATGATAAACAATCCTGTTCCAGATCAGGTTTCAAGTCTACAAGGCTTTGCAAGAGCGAAACAGCAACGTTTACAGCTTCAATACAGTCTGGTTCTATTTTTGCCACAGTTTTAATCAAAATTCTGTGAAAGTCGGCAGTCAGAGAAGTTTTAGCAAGGTTTGTAATGACCGCTGCCTGTTTTTGCGTAACGTCACAATTTTCAATGACAGGAATCAGGCAACTGTAGGTAACTGCATCTGGATACTTCTTGGCCAGGCGTTGCAGTGACTGAATGAACTTCCTCGGGGCGGAAGATTTAATACTACAAATATATCTGACACAAGCAAAATTAAGAAAAGACTTTAAACAACCCGAGTAATGAGTAACATCGATCAAAGACAGGAACATTTCTGCCGCAGCAGACAAAATATTCGTGGATTGTGTATCCACGTCACCAAATACAAACCCGCAACATTTTTCTATCACGACTTCGTCATGACTACACATGAACGCAAAGAACTCATTGCAATCTTCACGACTCACTATACTCTTTAACTCAGTCAGACTCTCCGCGCAAGGTACAGAAACATTAAGGGAAGCACCGGCAGACATATCAGAGCAATTGCTATCAACCTCTACACGTGGGCAAACCGTTGAGCTTGTAACACACGGTTTCAAAGCTAGTGCACTGGGCGAAGCAACTGCAGCAACACTTTCTTCGTTCGGGTAGTCTGTCTTCTTATCATCACAGAACATACTAATAGATTCTGGAATTTCTGCTACTTTTGCCGGGAAGTCGCCAGGTACATGTTTCACCCACGAATCACCCAATACAGAAAGAACGCTTTTTGCATCATCATCGACCAAAAGATTGGGAAAACATTGCTGAACTTCATTGAGAACTTGATCGCACAAAGGCTTAAATATGTCATCATCGGTCTCTTTTTGAAAGCAACCAGGTAGACAAGACGCAAAATACAGTAACGTATCATTGCTTGACTTTCGGTAAAACGTAATGCACGTATCAACAAACTGAATCACATCTTCTCTTGGTTCCGTCACGTTGAGAGCTAAAAAACAGAGGAGGTTGCGTTGAAACGCTTGAGAATACGAAAGGAAGCGTGGCTTCATCAACAGTTTGTTTGTTTCAGCTTCAACGTCAGGAAGCGGGAACTTAAGAAAATCAAGCAGATCGCCCAAATCAGGCTGTGCTGAATACAAGCAGGAAAACCGGGCGTTGTGAAACCAGGTATTTGCAGCTTCCGCTGGCCTGACGCAAAGCTCGAGTAACCGAAACAACTCCTCCCATGGTGCTGGTGGTTGGTCCTGTTCCATTTTTTCGCGCCCTGAGGCCAAGATCAGGCCGGTCTCATCTGACCTACATCAGTAAAAACATTTAGTCAACAAAAGTCAATCACATAAGGAAGATGACCATCACCAACAGACGACGTACTGCAATTACCGACATATTATAACCACTTTGTACTGCAAGGCACCATCACTGCAAAACCAGGGTTCCTGTTTACAGGTAAGGTATGTCGCAAGTTTCACAGGCACAGTGAAAAAGACATCACAAACCTGTGACATCAACTTTCAAGTTGGCAACTGAGCTTAGCTCAGAAAATATTGATACGGAGTAGCAGCAAAATGTACGTTTCAAAAGATGGCCATGAAATAACAAATATAAGTATTTGCTTACGCACGTGACCATAAGAGCTGTAAATGCGAACCCGCGTTAGCGTGGGCGACGCATGCATGCAGCGGAAAATTGATTCTGATTCCCAAACAAAATATATGTAAGGTAAGCATGAGTTGCATCAATTGATTAAGCACAAGTGACAATTTTTTCAAAAAAGTGTTCACGTGGCTTCCTGGCAAGCCCAAGCTCAATACTCTGCTCCGCAGATTGTTAAATCCCGAGTTTCTTGTTGCATCTAACTGCTCTCTACTTCAATTGACTGCGTGTGAAGAACTTTAACTGCATCTTTGAATACATTTTTGTTCCTACGTAGCAGTCAAATAACGATGCTTTATTCGACGCTGGATATGACACCCAGTTCGTGAAGCCTGTCAGTTACTTGCGTTGACCCTGCGGGGTAACCGCGTCGACGAATCAGAGTGCCTCCAACCATAGGTGTAGGAGCAGGCAAATTTTTGGGGGTGCGAAGGATTTTTGCCCGAATTTCTCCAAACTTTTTGTGCGAACATTTTAGCAGATCTTCTTTTGGGATGATCTCCAAGAAAAAAGTTTTCATGCGATGCTGCTAACGTTGAGCGCCATTTTTTTTCAAATCAAACCACGTTGGGCGTTATTTTTGCCCAGATTTTCAGGGATTTTCAACAAATCAAAACTTTTGGGGTTGCGCTTGCACCCCCGCCTCCTACACCACTGCCTCCAACAATGTAACAATGGCGTACATTCGATAGTCCTTATCCAAAACTGTCCACGGTAAAAATTTGACATGGCAATGTCATGAACGATTTTTACAACGGAAACATGTAATTCGATCAGATGATACTTATTGGTATGTGCCGCTGATAATAACCTATTTTCGGAACTAGGCGATAAATAAAAATTCGGCTAATCGGGGATTTTAGGGAACAATCGCTACTTGCTGAAATAACAGCACGCATATCACGAAGTTTGACTACATACAAACGACAGCGTCTGTCCAAGTCTTCGCAACATGCGTAACAATCATCAACATACCTCAAATGAGAAAGCGTGGCCATGTACCTTCCAATCTTGCTTTCCTTGCACCATTGCCAGTTACATGCAGACAGTCACATTCTTTATTGTCAATATACAATACCTTCTAAAGTGACCTACGTGAAACGAAGACCTGCATAAAATGCTCGTCGTGAAAAAGGCTTGATGGCCGCAATGCAATTATACTGCTGCATGACAAACGAAACCCCTATGAGACCTGCATATGGCAGAAATGCATAAACCCTACAGCAATCAATCTATTGAGAATGTTAGGTAAACAGCGAGTAAGTGCACTACATCTATAGAATGATGACCAGCAGTAGCATATTTAACATGACGGCAATACCACAGCATAAGGAAAAGCAAACAATACAAAGCACGATCAGATTTGTTACGTTGCAATATAACTACTTTGGAATAGCGTCATTCAAATTCAAGTGAACTTCGATCCAGCGCTTACACATGTTGGCACGTTGATCAGGTTGGTTCAAAATAACGCTCTATTTTGCGCTAGAATCACGTTTCGATCGTGTTGTGTGTGCAACATTAGGTAACAAAAGACAGGACTATACTTCCACATGCCAATATGTAACAAATGTATTGCACATCAATTTGCCCAAAATTCATAAATATGTGCATACGATCTACATCAAATACGTAGGATGCAAATTACAGAGGAACGTTCAGACACAGATTGTTACACTGAACATGACCGCAATTTATGAGAGGCTACTGAATAAATAAGGCAAAGTAGATATCCGTGGCATAAAGCGATACCGTACCATAAAAACTAGGATAAGTAGTGGGCGTAATGCTTGCAATAAAACAACATTTCAATGAAAGGAAAAACACCGCTAACATTTCATGCATGATCAACGACACAACACCACAACCTAAAATGCAAGCAAATTACAACGAACAGGTAAACAGGCACAAGCAGACTTCAGGAAATGGTCATCGAAACACAATCCACAAAATAATGCCAAAAACTATGCATATTACAAGATTAACGTTGACAACCATTTTCCAAAATGGATCTTCCGAGAGCGTCTGAATAGTTTCACGCGTCGTTTTTCCTGGTTGGGATGACGAGCCTTGGCATCCGCACAAAAACGTCACGCACTTTTTCCAGAAGGACACGCCTTCTGCAAAACAAACTAACGTGTAGAAAAAACTTCACATCGACGAAAATCAGATCAGATATACTAAATTCATCCACACTGGTGGCGCACGACATAACGTTTGGTTTCCATCGTTGAACAAGTTACGACAAAATTTTCTATTCACAGCACATTTACAAACAGGGCAAAACAAAGTCACTAACTTGGAAGCCCGGTGGGAGAATCCGCTACAACTGGTAAATCTGTCTGACCACTCGGCACGAACTCAACATTGTTTTGAGTATACTCGACTGCTGCATTGTTTGGTAGGCTGTGTGGTCGATGTGAATGGAAGTTCGACATTTTTCCTAGGTCTGAAAAAGTAAAATCATAATTTATACGGAAACATGCTAAAAGCAAGCCAGCTCGCTACGGCAACCATTGTAACGGAACATCGGAGGACGGTGCTACGCAATCGTTCTCATTTGCAAGACCAGGATGACTGTTTTCAAACGAACGCGCAGTACTTTGACAAACGTGAGATTTGTTTACTAACACCTTTTTAATATATCTCGCGACCGTAGTACAGACCACAACTCATACTTTCAACTTTTCAAGCCAGAGTCTCAGCTTGAATTTTCAAGGAACTGTATGATTTCTCTTTTTACTGCGTGAAAACATGCAGATCTACTGTGACAAATTACCCTTGGTAGTTACAAACAGGTGCGTACTGAGGTTAGATGGCACCCGGGGCAAGAAACAAGTTTAGCGACCCCATGTTCGAACAAAAGGTCTTTTGTGAGTAAACGTACTGTATTGATGAATGTACTTGCGACATTGTTGGGACTTTTCGCCGCCCGGGGCATTGTCCCCCCTCATTACGCCCTTGGTTTTAAATAATAACGATAAGGCTGCATTACTTCCAGCATAAAAAGTTTTACCGAATTCTGAAGCAATTTCAACCACTGGCGCAGGATCTGGGAAAGCTTCATTCACGTAAGTGGTCCTTTGATTCAAAGCATCTTCGTTCACAAGTTGTGCTGCTTCAGTTTTCCCTGCTTCATCTCGCAGATGCATGGGATTTTCGCACGGTAAGTCGAATCGCGTCCACCATGTTAAGCCGCCAAACTGCAGAAAATGTGGTATGTCGACGCTGTTTCATCAACCATCATGACAAAATTGTGAGGCGAAGCAACCAAGTGAACAGCAACATACTACTACAAGAACACAGTCGGATACAATCGTGGCAAATACTGGAGCTACGTGACTGAAATGAAAACAGAACAAGCCGCTTCAATTACAAAAAACTTAATGCACATCCCCAATTGTTTTGCTGGATGTGATATTGGAAGCGACACCGAAAGTGCAGGTTCTACGTGTAGCCAAGCGTACTTCGTTTGATTTCACAGATCACGAACATCCATCGTTCAAGGTAAAATATGTACTAGTTTAGGCAACACGGTATAAAACCTGCTGCGAAAACAAACAACGTCAAAGAAAACTGAACAACAGAATAGTACAATTTGTGTCCCTTGCTTTGTCCAGTTTTGTCATAAACTCAGCTTCCGTAGAGTTACGTATTAGCTTTACCTGCAGCGTTTTCACAACCAGGCGCGCAATCAAACGATATCAGCGTAACTGCAGAACTGTCTGAGCTTGAACGCATCGTACAACACTATAGGTGACAAATGTTTCACATTTCAACCGCATTGCATGCGAAGTGTCGTCAGTTTTCTTAAAACACTATTTGAATATGCGTTCGAATTACCAGCGTTGTAGCGCGTTAAAGAAAAGTAGATGCTTTTGAAAAAGCCTGGGGTTTCGAACTTGGGTGAAACAGAGAACCGCACAGCTCTGTTTTCATCAAGCGATAATAAATAGCTACGCTTCTGTGTCAGCAGCTGATCTCAGGCCGCATTTTTTACGCCAGTGAATAGTTCAACACACTAATCTCCAGCAGAAAACGTCAACATAGAAAGAAAAGCAAATGTTAGTCTGCCACGACGCCCTGCCATGCCGCTTCACCAGAACCGTTCAACCATCTGTTGACCGCGATACACATTTGTGCCGCCGCCGCAATGTTAAACACAACTGCAAATTTTCAGGCTGACATTTTTGAGTTAAAAATTAGCATATTTCAGTCTATATTTTATCTTTATAACTGTCAGTTATCTTTATAACTGTTCTTTTTCAGAAAATGGATTGAGTACGATGAACAGGCAGGGATTTTGTTTTGCCTGCAAGACTGACATCCCGGCCATCTTACGGTAAAGCAACAAGACCTTCCTCAAGCTAGAGTTTGACGCTGAAGCTATCCTTAATGTTGCGTTGATAGAAATCCGTGCCAATCACAACAATACTGACGTTTGCTCAGTCCGCAAAAAAACGGCACGAAGGGAATACTATATAACAGGGGTCGGTATCCAGGTAAAAACGCTTCTTTTCATATTGCAGCCGGGCTCTTACCACTGCATCTGGCCAAGCCGGAAGGCAGAAGCTAACAGCAATTGTCACGATAGCGGTGAATGCAGCAAGGATGATGGCGAAATGCAGATAGTGCAGCGCCTTGGACGGCTCCACTCCTACGTATGTTTCATCTCCGCACACCGGATCGGGAAAGACAAAATCAATGACGAGCCGGACGAAGCCAGCAAGAGTGCCAGCACACAGTCCCCAGAACGCACCCTGCAATTCGTTTGGTACAAGTATCAGCAATTCAAACAACATCCTTTTATTACGGTACTTATTAATTCACTGCATGAAACCAGAAAACAAGAATTCCTGTTTCAAGCAATAAATTGTCAGGTTCTGGTTTATCGTCGTACATTCGCGCAAAGGGATTAGTTACGAAACTTGTGCTATTTCATCAAACACGAAAAAGTAACTCTCACAAATCACACTGAAGCTACAATGAAGTTAAATGCGAATAGTGCGCACAGCCAACATGAAATGATGCAAAAGAACTTGCTTACTGAGCAATCTACGCTATACATACTACATACTTCCACAAACCTTTTCGTTTATTCGTTTCCAGAATATTCCAAGCAAAAAGCAAACGGCAATAGGCGGCTGCATGTAGGCGCTAATTTTTTGAATGTAAGTAAACAGTTGGCCTCCTTCTTCAGCTTGGATGATTGGGATCCATACAAAGCTCAGTACAACCAAGAATATCACAAAAACTCTGCGCAGATGTAAAATGTAGAACGGATTGAAACTTAATATGTAAGATATACGCAGAACACAAACAAAAGCACAATGCAACCAAAAGATTTTACTGGCTTAGGGTAATGAGAATGAACACGCATTATAGAATGAAACAAAGCGTGTAAATTTCAAGCATGATTTTGCTCACCGTAGTTAAACTGTCCTTTTGAACAATATGAAAAACAGTGCACTATATGATATCACAGTTACGAAGCAAACCGACGTTACCTTCCAACTATCATCAACTCCCGCTCTGATGTTTTAGGACGCATTCGGCGCCACACGTCCATTGTGAAGATAGTACTGCTGCTGTTGAAGATGGATGTGAGCGAACTCATTAGAGCTGACAGCATTACCGCCATCATCAAACCCCTGGCGCCTGTGAATTTATTATATATCGGTCAACTGCAATCAGGGTTAATGTAATTGCGCCCAACCCCGAAAAAACACCCATTTTTTTTAAAAGCCCACTTAAAACGTGCTTTGTTGAAAAGACATTCTTATAGATGCTGAATTAGTAGGGCATGCACATAAGCTTAACGTGAAACTGCAGATGTTGTGTGGGAGTGGGTTTTCTGTTTGCAATGCACGTTTGTTTTGTGTGAACTGACCAACATAACTTTGCGAAAACAAAGATGGGATTCATTTCATTATCCTCAATTTTGAATGCCATAATAGGTATAACAAGTTATTATTGTGTAATTCTGAAAATGGTGATATTGCATGATGCAATTAAAAACAATTCAGAATGTTTTTTTTGTGTTTATCTTAAAAGAACGAAAACCTGTTCCTTTTTAAAACAACAAAAAAAGTTTTTTTTCAACCCAGGTGGGTTATTTTTTCAAGGGATTTTTCTCAATAGTTTGGCTGTTGATCCTTCGAGTAATCAGCCTGCCACACACTGTTTCCATAATTTTGCGATGATGCTGACCGCACGAGGACAATTGCAAAAAAACTTGACTGCGCACGATGACGTCACTCCAACTGTTGCCACTGGCAACAAAATTCTTGGCTATGCCACTACATCTCAAACCATGACGCTCTACTAACAACTGATCGAGCACAAACGTCAGAACAAGCAAAAAGTGATGTAAACTCACAATGCAGAAGACTATAACATTTGCAAAACTCTCGTAATGTGCAGAACCCATGATAACTTACCGCTGGGCAACAAGCCCATGACAAGCTTCGGATAAGCAATATCAGAGCAACCTCTTGGATTTTCGCACACCACTGAACAAACTTCTGGAACAACGCAGCCTACTTCATCTGCAATACGAAGGTTTGAATTTACTGATGCAACGTAACAAGTGAGGAAATATTTATTCTTGAAGTTACTACCAAAAACTCTCTAGTTTGCTGTCGCCATACACCCAAATGTAACGAATCATCTAGGCCAGTGGGTCTTGATCTTTCCAACCCCGGGAACCCCTATTCCTAAAGATATTGGCTTGGAGGCCCTTTGTCTGCGCAACCTGCAAAGGAGGTGCGTGATGAAAGAGGCAAACACTATTGCGATAAGGCGGATAAGTTGTTTACTTAGGCATTCCTTCTGAGGACCCCAAGATTTTTCACTGGGGACCCGAGAGCCACTGCTCGAGGCAGTGAATGCAGATCTATTTTAAATTCGACGATTAACCTTTTCAATGACACAGGTCTTTCAACGTTTTTCTTGATTAAAACCCTTCATGAACTTGAAATCTATTGCGCAAGCAGCTAAATCACAATTGCGAAACAATTTGTTAATCTATTCAAGAACGTCACGAGAAAATCTGAAAAAAAAAACGATCATTCAAAAACGCAATTAAGAAAATTAGAACATGCGATACACCGATTCGCAAAATGTCACAGGAAGAGTGCTAGTTGTCGCGTTGGAAACAGACAACGGTTTTGATTCGGGGCATAGGCGTCAAAAATTTTTTCCAGGTGAGGCCAAAAGGATTTTTCCGGGGGAGGCAACAGTGGTGAAACTTCATTTTACCAACTCCAAAACTAGGAAAAAACAAAAAACGTCAGAACAAAATATCAAATTTCAAAATTCAGGGGGCCTACCCTTCCCTGCCCCCGCTTCCGACGCCCACGACTCGGAGATATGCTTAATAATGACAAGTTAAATAGAATACCACACCCAGCAGTCATCCAGCTCAAATGCTACATAACCAAGAAGGTTGCTGCTTAGCCAACCCAGGGTAAGAAAAGTTGGATTTTATCCAACTTGAAAACTATAACTACCTTCATTATCTGATTATTATAATATGCGATGCAGAATGAAATCTCAGGAGTTGAACAGTTTAAGAAAACGCAGTTGCTTACCAGGATACTTTGCCCGGCTGATCATGCCAACCATAACCATGAGAAACATGGGCAAAACTTTTAGGTAACTACACAGGAGTGCTCCAGCTTTGGCATGAGTCAAATTTTTAGCAGCAAGAGCCCTTTGAACAATAACCTGAAAATAATAGCTATATTATGCAACAATAATCATTTCACTCAAGTTGGTTGAATCACATATACATTTAAGATGACTCCAAGAACTAGCAAATTTTTTACTACAATGCTGGCCTGATTTGGCTGACGCATTTAGGCAGCGAAAAAGTCTTTGGAACCTATCCTTGCTTGGGGAAACTAGAAATAAGCACATTCCTATTTCACAACAACCAATTACTGTAACTCTACTAGAACTTGATTTCCTTCTCTTGCCTAAAATGTGCTAAGTAAAGCACTTCTGGTCATGACAAATTATGTTCATGGAGTTGCAGAACCGCTCAAGAAAACTCTGATTAGCATCTATGCACACCTACAAAAGATATCTAAAAAATATAGTCATAAGATACTTAGATAGAAAACATTATGGTGCTCCAAGCGCTGGCATTGGGCTCTTGTTACAAAACGAATGTGAATTTGGAAAAAATATCCATACACATGTAATATCATATAAATCATATAACTGAATTGGCAATGGGCCATTCTTCCTCAATCCAACTGCCAAGATTTTATATCTCGATGCTGTTTAAGCTGTAAATTATATGTAACAGTCAAGGTCAATTATTTTCAAAACTCTGCACCAACATAATGTACATTAAAGTTTGCTTCATTTAATCAACATGAACATTACGTAAACCTTGAATAGTTTTCTATTTACCGTCTCTTCCACATCACAAACGTAGTTAGGAAAAATGCAGTGCAAAAAAGTACCAACTTAGAGATACAATAAACCAAAACAAATTTTGAAATATCAATTTAATACAGAAAATAAAATTCTTCCCCTTATTTTTAATTGGTTTTCCTGAAATAGTAACGTACGCGCTCCCAATATATGAAAAAACAACTAGTGAATTAAGTCTTACTATGAAACTGCTCAACTAATGTATTTACAGCATATACATTGTGAAACAAACGCATAATGCCTTACTCTGAACATTCTTCAAATATGTTTTTTTTAAACTCAAGTCGGATCCCAAAAAAGTAGGTTACCTGATCAGTGCACCAGTACCATATAGATAGAACTGGCATACCAAAAATTACGCCAGTCCAAGGGAAATCAGAATGTACATCTCGAAACACATTAAAAGAATCATTTCTTGGAATTCCACACTCCAAATGGTCTGGCTTTCTGAATGTTGGAGTAGAATTCATATACTGCTCAATAAGACCAGCATACCCACCAATATCTACGAACCCTGCAACATTCAAGATACAAAATTATGACCCAGATATTTATTGCTTAGTCTCGATTGTTGCCATCCTCTCGAGTCGGAAGGATGGAGGTAAGTGTCCTCCCCAAAACACTTGCTGTTTACAGAGCGTGCAACGTGTACAAGCTTTTTCTTGTCTGGTTCTGTAACAGAAACTGCGGTAAGTTGCTTGTTTGCCATGGCGAAACAAAAGTAGGTGTTTGCATACAGCGAAAACTTCCTTGGGTACTCCAGGGATTCCTTGGGTACTCCTGGATTTGAAATTAACATTATCCTATTAAATTTTTGGCAAAAACCGATGTCATCTTAGTTTCGAGTCGGTAAAATAAAATTTCACCACTTTCTCCCCCCCTGGAAAAATCTTCTGGGCTACCCCTGGAAAATCCTCTGTTGGCACTCCCCTGGAAAAATCCCTCCGACGCCCATGGATGTTGCATTGATCGTCCAGACGTTTGCGGAGCGACTTACTCTCGCAGTAAAGCGGTGCGCGCTTCAATTTTCGTTGCCTGGGCTATTGCTGGAGAGAAAGCATGTCATGCAGAGAGAGAATCGCTAATTAATCAAACCAGCAGTCATGGAAATGGCTAGAATGTTGTGCGGTGATGCCGTTGACAATAAGTTTGCTGTAGCCCCTTTGTAAGAAGACACCATTAAACGGCGCATCAAAAAAATATCGGTTGATGTTGCAAAACAAACCATTGCTGCTATGAAGTAAAGGGCAAGGTTTGGTTTACAGTTGGATGAAACAACAGATATCGGAAATGATGCTCAGCCAATAGTTTTTGTGCAATTCTGAGCAGTGAACGACTACTTGTAGCAATTTCTTTTTTGCCGCCCACTCACAACAAACTGCAAGGGAGAGCAAATATTTTAAGGAAGTGAATTCCTTTTCCAATAATCATCAGATTTCGTGGTCTGACGGTGTTTACGTTTCTGGCGATGGTGCTTCAACCATGATGGGAAATTCAAAGGACTTCATGAGATTCGCGAAGGAAAATGAAAACGTTGTGGTTGTACATTACCTTCTTCACAGAAAAAAACTAGTAGCGTTACATTGAATCTCTTCCATGGTGCACACCCTTATTTCGCTCTTTATTCGAAGAGATGGGAGCATAACACAGTGGGTTGCTTTTCCATTCGAACGTGCGGTATCTAACACGAGGAAAGGTGCTGGGGAGAGGGGCTGAGTTAGGCGATGAAATTGGCATCTTTTTGACAGAAGAGTATCATGAACTCGCCGATCGCTTTGCAGCGACAAGTAGATTGCTACGTTGCTATTCTTAGCTGACTTTCTGTCATGTGAACTAGTCGAATATCTCCATGCAGGGAAAAGGAAAAGACCTTTTGTGCGTGACAGAAGATATTGTAGCATTTAAATGCAAGATTCAACTATAGATATATCGACCAACTCATTGAGTTAGGACATAAAGTTTATGAAACTGTCTTTGTCCGAATTTTGGGCGAACGTTCATTCAACCGAATCTAACTTTTCTGATCTTTGTTAGGAGGCAACTAAAGCAATTTTACTTCCCACAAGTTACCTTTGTGAAGCTGGTTTTTCGGCGTTAGCGATGGTGAAAACCAAATATCGCCACCGACTGCAACCGTAGAATGACATTCGATGTGCTTTGACAACTATTACTCCGAATTTTGACGAGCTTGTGAAACAAGTTCAAGGACCAGGCTCGTATTAAATAGTTTTGTGAGAGTAAATGAAATCTGCTAAAGGTAATTATTTGCATTTTCACAGCGTGATCTGAGTCCGTTAAAATATATATGGTAGTTGAAACTTAGTCCGCGGCTTGAAAAGTTGAGAAACACTATTCTAGAACTTGTATCTGCCGCCATGTCTGTCTTGATAAAAACAGTCTGAATAGAATTGATTAGCTATATGTGTTGAATAACGCAAATCTGTTGTAACATGTAGCATAAATGAATTACAAAGCGCTCTTACCTACAACCATGAGTACCGTCGCTCCAATGAGTATGATAAATGTTTGCAATGTGTCTGTATAGATAACAGCTGTGAGACCACCTAAAAATATGCAAAAAATTAAAGAAAACATTAACAAATTTACACATTGATAAAGTACTGCTTGCTCCTCTGTTCACCTTAATTGTAATCTGTGAATCAAGCTTCTCACTGAGCTCTCCTTGAAACCACACAACAAACACGTTTATTTTATGTTTATTACTAGGAATTTCTTAGATAAAAGCCACATTGAACAACAACAAAAATTGTTGAAATGAATCACTTTTAGTGCCACATATGCAAGTGTTGCTGGTAGTCTTAAGTCAATTCGTGTTTACAACTAAGTTTATCTACATACAGGAAAATTATACATCACATATAAAACAAAAGATAATGACCTAACATCTACTTTGATTTGAAAAACTTTCACGTTGAAGATTTACCAAAAAACATACTTTTAACTGGAAAAAGCACAGAGAAAGGCTAGTCAGATTTGCACATGGAAAATTTTGTTGCCAATTCCAGGCACTAAGCTTAGTAGTGATTCCCTAAACGTGATCCATTATATCACAATCGCAAACATAAAGGGCTACAAGAAACAACAGATAAGCTAAAACATAACTTCGCTGCAAATGCATGTATCACCTAAGACCAAAGCCCAGTTGCCATTCACATTGTACAAAAACAGACGAATCCAACTTTGAGATCACCAGCCTATTTCTGATGAAAGCCAAATAATTAATGCAGTTACATGACATACAATAATGAATCCTATACCTGATTCCATCATGTTTAGTTTGATCTTTACTTTATAACAGTAACTTACCTCCAACAGTATATAAGGCAGTGATCACAAGCAAAGCTATAACTGAATAATACAAGTTCCATTTGAGGGCCTGGTTGATGAAAATGGCTCCTGCGTATAAGTCAACCTGTGAATGAATGCAATGCAATTCATCTGCCAAATTTAACAAAACGGGACTACTATCTTTGCTTACTGAAATTTTTGTGAAGATATAGATGAAGAGATACACCAATGAAATGCACATTTGAATTCGATGACCTCCATATCTCTTGTACAGATATTCTGGCATTGTCACTACCTAAAAATAGCATTTGTAGAGTACAAAAAAACTCCAGACACAAAATTTTACCGATTGACTTACCCCAGATGCAATATACACAGGAAGAAACACCCATGCAAGCAGCAGAATCACAAACATTGCCTGAAATGCAAATGACATACTAGAAGATATTTTCCATGAAATTAAAACAAAATTAAATATACAAGTCTTTTGAGAATCAAAATTGCAAAGACCAATTACTTAAATTACACCAGCACTGAAAAACAACAAAACATGTGGTGACCCTATCCACAAATGCTGTTTGTCTGGTCAAATTTTTGCAACTTAGTGAACAATACAAGAAGGGTTGGTTGCCAGCTGCGCCAAATATAAGAGGTATATAGTTAAGAGGAAACACCAACTATATATGAGGGTTTGGAATGGAGCACATCAAAACTGAAAATATAAGAGGTACCAGTAGTTCAGAGGAAAAAGCAAATATAAGAGTTATAACCCCAATTAAATATTATTTCAGCTTGTCTATTCGCGATTTTGTCAGCACACAAAACCTGAAGGAGGTGGAGATATTGGTTTGGTTGCGAGTGTACTTTTACAGTTGTTTCAAGATGGTTCTTTCAGAAAAAGCTGGAGATTGTTGGAAAACCTCTGGTAACTGCATAGCTAGAGCTAACAAGCAAGGCCATCACAAACAGAAAGATTCATCGGCCATTTTTAACCAGTATCTACCTGCTCTATCCTTGGCTCACAGGCTTCGAGGAGCACTGTATTGTATTGTTTGGAATGTTTGATATCTGAAATTTACCGATATAACATTAGGCTTTCAACACACTGCATAGCAACATACCAAACACAAAAAACTCTCATATTTGGAATTTAGGCTGAGCTTCCTCTTATATTTGGCAGTTTCGACTTGCCAAATTCCAAAACCTTATATATTTGGCATTTTGTTTCAGTTATTTCTTTTATCTGGCATTTTGTGCAGCATGCAGGGCAGCCATACGTACATAGATATACATATTTCTAGTCTATGTTAAAGTAATTTTATCGATTAGAATAGAATTCTCACGATTGTATTCCACATGTTTCATTCGGAACTGCATTTTTACTCACTCAGAAGTGACTACTGTTGCCTTCAATTTGTGCAAGCTAGTATATGTTTGCCCTCCTCTGATCTATTTGTTTGGCACTTTGTCTAATATGATCCTTAACACGTTGAGAGCCGGCCTACGTGATATTCGTATTTGGATTTCGGCCTAAAAAACAGCAGTTTTTGGTTGCCTTACCAACGCCCTAGCTCCTCCCCCGATTGCACTAGAGAGCTGTTCAAGAGCTCAAACGGATCAGCCAGTCTAGCAGATTGCACTCGAAAAAGGATTTTTTGGTTGGGGGTTGCGGATTTTTTGTGACTGACATCATAAGTGAAGTAGTTTTGGGGTCATTTTGGCTCATGTTACCTGGCCTAGGGCATAACCGCTAGGCCAAAGTGTTTCGCTGACGTTTTCATTCGAAACTAGGCTCGAGTCCGAGTCTTTTGAGCCTTTGATCGACTTTCTAGCGTTTCTGGTTCAAAACTTATGATTTAAAATAAACAAATTCATTAATTATCTAATTAACTAATTAGTCAAATATTTTTACCAACTTACATCATAACTTTTGAACCCGAAACCTCAGCAGGTCATCCAAAGTATCAAAAGACTCGGATTGTAGCCTAGTTTCCAGTAAAAACTTCAGCGAAATACTACCACCTAACAGTTGGCGCCCAGAGCCAGGCAAAGTGGGCCAAGGTGGCCAAAAAGTCCTCCACTTATGACATCACTCAAAAAAAAACACACCCCCAAGCAAAAAATTTTTTTTCGAGCGCAATCTACTAGACTGGCCGATCCGTTTGAGCCGCTGAACAGCTCTCTAGCGCAATGGGCGGAGGAGCTAGGACGTTGGTAAGGCAACCAAAAACTGCTGTTTTTTTTTGCGAAAATGCCAAAACCAGGCGGCTCTCAAAGTGTTAAGTGGTTTTGGGATGCGAGATGTCAAGTAGTTGTGCCACCTGATCAAAAAAGTCACATCGGAGTCAGATTTTAGGATCAAAGAATTTGAGTGTGACATGAAAAAAAAGAAATGGCACAGGTAACCACCAAATACAAAAGGCACTTCAACCAAACTGATGCTACCTTATCTAAAAATGCATTTGCACTGTAGAGTAGAGCATTACTCAAATTCTGTTGCAGATAGAGAAAAAAGTTCTTTTAGAGCAGATATGTGTACCTTCTGAAAAGTTTAAGCCAAATATCATCTTTGTATATATTGAGTATTTCATTAAATATGAATTTATCCTAAAATTTGACACCGATGTTACCTTTTGAGTCAAGTGGCATGGCCATTTTTGTCACGCTATATAGACCACCCCAGAACTAATTTGGAACAGCTTGCAAAATTAATACCATATGGCACACTAGCTACCACAGTACTAGAGATGGCACGGGCCAGCACTTTTGCAGCCCGGCCCGCCCAGAGCTAACAAGAAACTGCCTGGGCCCAGCCTGTCTATGCTAAACCACAACTTATTTTCTGGCCCGGACCGTGGCTCATAATATATAGTAACCTCAAAAGCAAAGTAACAACACCGAAGCTTTCAGTTCATTGTCCTTTGGACAATAAACCATCTAGTCTTAATGGTTATACGTCCGCCAGAGCACTTTTGAAAACTTAGTCGTCTGCCGCCTGTAACGTGACACTAAGACATGACAAGTGTGTGCTAGGCTGCACTACACTTGCTAGTAACATGCTGAGCCTAAACCTTAAACCCTAACCTAACACCTAATCCTAAACAAGGGGTTCCCAAACTGGGGTACATGTACCCCTAGGCTAGTAGTGGTGCATTCGCCTATCTGAAGGGGTACATTCAAGGTTAGCAATAGAAGGGAAAAAATAGGTTTACATATTATTCATTTTGAAATATTTATACACACATCAGTGCATATTATTTTCAATATCATTATACGCTTATTGTTAAATACATTCTTGTTATTTTCCACAGCCTTTTTGTCATCAGAAATTTTAGGGGTACATGCTCATCTATCGAAATGCTGAAGGAGTACATGGCGAGAGAAAGTTTTATAAACCTAAACCCAGTCCCGTCGCCGCAGGGCAGCTTTGGTGGGCTTAGTCCAAACAAAGCTCCAAGCCTGCCAAATTGAAACGTGAAACACTATAAAGCAGTTGAGTTTTTGTCAATTTTTAGGATGTCAAGCTACCCTGCACAAACACAAAACCCCCTATTGAACACTTTCTGGCAACAGTTTTGCCTAAACCTTGGCGACAGCAACAGACTATAAATGACAGTGTTTGTTGCTTTGATTGATTCATAATATGGTTCACTGGTTTGCGCAGAAACAAGTGAAAAAGAACATTAGCAGAACGGTAAAATGGAGAGAACAGCAGCAAAACATTTCCTTGTTAGATCTTGAAACTTGCAAAAACAAAAATTTTCACCTAATTGGCGAGCAGACCGCAGCAGCCTGGAATGACATTGTAAGCGGACTGTTTCAAAACCTTTAGCGGACTGCCCGAGGACTGGACTGTTAGTGGCCTGTGCCATCTCTACATAGTACCATTTTACAATATTCGTACACTTTGCAATAGAAATAAAAAACAAACATATGAATTTTTGGAAAGCTTACAGAGCCGCAAGCGGCTCACGAGCTGCAGTTTGGCCACCCCTGTATGAGACAGTTCAGCTTTTATCACAAAGGGGTAACAACTAAGACAGCCAGGAAGGCTCCTTGGTTTCACTTGTGAACATACTTATGGAAATTATTTGGCACATGAGTGATCCATGTACTGAATCACAGGGGGCATTTCCAGAAAAAAACAACACATTCAGATCATGAAACCTCAAGATGACATCTATTCTCACACATTGCAGATTATGCTTGCAAAAAGATTTGAAGTAAACAAGCAGTTTGAATTTTTGTTTCAAGTGCTCATTTCACTTGTCATCGTAGTAAATAATTACACAAAAGCTGGTTGACACAGAGCAGTGTGAGCATATCTTCTAGGATGTTTACAACTGTATCTTACATGCAGAAGAGTTTGCCAATCTCCTAAACTAACCTGTGTGGGAAATATTTTACTTATGACAAATTACATACTTTTCAATGAACAGAACGGAGCCAGTACTCACACACAAAAAATATTAGTGATTGAGAAGTTGAAACTCACATTCCATTCATATGTACCAACAGCTATTCCACTAGCTGCTCCTGTACCAGCCAAGCCAATGAAATGACCACTTCCAATATTACTTGAAAATAATGAAGCACCAATCTGTCCAATAATGAAACTGCATTATATTCAACCACAGGAGGTAAAATGTTCGACTACAACTTTCCAAACTTTCTGACTCCTAAACATAATGTAAATGAAGTTTGGCCATCTACAATTTTATAGCTGCTAGCAGTCAATGGAAATCATGGCACACAGCAAGAATTCTTTGTTTCAAAAGAAATGGTACCATTTCAATAGGGACAAGTTAGCATTCCTAACTTTGGAGTGCAATGTAAAAAATGATTCAATTGGATGTCCGGAGTCAGAGTCAGATAAAAACATCTGACCCCTACTGCTAGTGTTCTTAGGACTCCGATTTCACCTAAAAATCTCCAACTCCTTGTGACTCTGACACTGACTCTACAACCCTGGCTACAACTAACCAAACATATCAGATTGTAAAGATGAACTAGCATTCACCATGAAAAACCAATAAAGAACAGGTTCTGTGACTTGACATTTGATGAAATTTTAATTGTGGCATTATTAAGCTTGAACGTATATTGCATGCATCTTCCTGCAAATGCTACATAAAGCAACACAAGAGGAAAGGAGAACAGAATTGTGCTGATGGAACTATTACTTTTTATGGCCTGTTCATTGAGTACCAGGTCATGCCAAAACTTGGAGTATCAGGTCAAGACCCCCATGCAACTTTAGCAACACAAAGACCATTGTATTATAAACTGTGCAAAGAAACTAAATTTTACATTATGCAGAAACCAAAACTTCAGCACATGGTGTAAACGGATGATGCTTTTGTGTTAGTACTTAATTGGTAATGACCATGACTGTATCAGAACTCAATAATATAATTGATCCAGTAGGACTATCACAATAGCAAAATTTTGCTGAAACGACCTAGAGACATACAAACAAATTTTCAGACTTAATTAGAATCTGAATTTAATAGAATTGTAAAAAATGTTGTCGAAACCCAACTACAAACCTCATTTACCTGGGCATTCTTGCCCTTAAAATGACTTAATACTCTCTTGAAGCTTCTTACACACAAATTTTCCAAATATATTCATGCTTTGCCTAGCAAACCATACAGCAAACATTAGCAATACCTGAAATCCTAAACAAATCTAAAATCAAAATCTCTGTCAGTTATCTAAACTACAAATTTCACACCCTACCAATTTTTACTTGCATTTTCTGATACTACTTCATTTCATATTTGTTTCAAACATGCTTGCAGCTCTGTTTTGAGTAGGCTTACTAAGGTAATGCATGCCCACATAAAATAGTGAACAGCAAAATTTTAATTCAAACAATAAATATCTGGCTTTGTGGGCATTTATTTTGAATTATATACACATTTTTGCTGATAAATTGTCATTAAGCAGTGTGTGCCCTTTCTTTTTCATCATGAAAATTTAGGTCAAACTTTTTTGAGATGCCCTTTCTGGTAAAGGAACTTCACAAATAGGCAGTCAGAGGTATCGTCTTTTTTTTAATAGGGACTCAAAATCCACTTTACGTCTATTAGTGATTGTACATCAGTTCCATAAATATCAAAAGATTTAACCCAATATCTCATTTTCCAAAGCTGTTAAATGTTTGTATCCACAGTAATCCAGCACTGTTAATACCGAAGTTACAAATCTAGGAAAAAGTGAAAATTGTATGTACAGACAGTGGAGAGATTCAAGTCTTAAAGTACAGCATTCTGAAGGTGCATGAGAAACACAAATACAATTTTAACTGACTTAACCAATTACGTGTTGCCTGTACAAAACTGCTTCACTAATTGCTGTGATAAGCAGATAAATTTAAATGCCATGAAATGTAGTACTCACTGGCCACCACAACATTCTTCTTCCAGCAAGGAAATATCCACCTACAGTGTTATGATTTGCTTTCCACATGGACTGCAATAGAAATAAATGGTAAAACACTGATTCACATAACATTTATATGCAGCATTACACCAGTTTGTGTACAATGTCAATTGAAAATAGAAACTCTTACAACTACTTCTCACATGGCAACTAGGGTTAGTTCAGATATCAATAATTTTTACTATTCATACACAAAAAGTGGAAGTGCTAAATAGCCTCATAATGAAAATCACAGCCAATGAAAACGATGCAAACAACATATTTTACTATTCAGATAATGGACAATTGGACATATTTGTATTTTAGCAAACTGGTAACCAAATAACTGCTAATGTCAGACTATATGCGTGATGAATTGATTGCAAAATTACGACTCAGTTTTATTGTAAATAATCACACATGCACTGTGTGACCATATATGAAGAAAACTGTGTATTTTTAACCTTTACTTTTTGCAACACATTTCTCATGAAGCACAAATTGTGGCATAACAGGGCAATTCCATGCAAATGTCAACCACTGAATATTTTCAAGCTAAGTTTTGACATATTTTATTGATAAATCCTAATACTAGAAGCAATGAAGGTTTTCTTTTTGTATGTGGAACACATGTTATGCTCAGCATCATCTAGTAGACATATGTTGAAAATAATGGGTCAGTGAATAATTTTAAATGTGTTAAATATACACATTTTGTTTCTAAAATGTTTTGATGTTGGTAAAAGTTTTTTCAACTATAAAATAAGTGGTGAGGCATGGAGTGCAAGAGATAAGATGTGTTCTTCAATGCTTAAAATTTTCATTAGTGTTACCTCAAATATATATGACAACTTGTTTCAAGAAATATTTATGCCACACATGTCACATCTTTGCATCATAGTCAAATGGGTTGTTTTTACCTTTAAGACCAACATGAGCCACTTTTTACTGTCACTTTGCAACTCATAACTCACTGCCGATTGCACCAGAGAGCTGTTCAAACCCTCAAGAAGCAGAAAGTCTTCTAGTTTGCATTGAAAAAAGGAGTTGGCTGTGGGTGATGTCCCAAGTGGGGTACGTTTCAGGCCATTTCCGCTCCAGTTACCTAGCCCTAGGTGCCAACTGCTAGAGGGAATTTTTGACTCAAATTTTTATTTGAAACTAGGCTATAATCCAAGTCTTTTGAGCCTTTGATTGGCTTTCTGAGGTTTCTGGTTCAAAAGTTATGCCTAAAATCAACAAAATGTTTGATTAATCCCCTTATTGATTCATTAATTATCATAATTTTGTTGTTTTTAATTCCAAATCTTCATCTTACACAAATTTCCACTCTAATATTTGTGAATATTGGTTGCCAGATAAGCTACAACTGTATTCTTCTATGGGTCGCCACATAACTTTGGAGAAAATACACCAAGCAGTGTCTAAAAAATCCTAACAACACTTTTTAGCAAGATATTTAAAAAGCCAAGACACCAGTCTGATAGTATGTGGCAACAGCCTCCAAACAAGCCAAATATTGAAGAGGAAAAACCAAACCATTTTTTTTAATGCCAACTGCCTCTAAAAAAATCCAAAATGTTGAAATTTGGCACCAAAAAAGCCGATCTGGAAGCCCTGAATTCTGCTGGTTCCTACAACAGCACTGTAAGTTAAACTATCTTTTCCTAACACAAGTTAATCTATGGATACAAAGATCTCTACCTTATGTACGAAGTTACTAATGCTGAACAAACTTACCCATAGTCCAACAATGAGGACACTTAACAAGTAGAAAACAACCACAACAATGTCACTTCCACCAAGACTCTCTCCATAAAAAGCATCTTGAATCCCTTAAAAAATGCACCATGAAAAATTTGCAACACTCACAGTGAACAAAGCAACAAATAAAATTTGGGCAGATAAATTTGATCCTCTGGTGACTATTTTGCTAACGTTTTGCCCACCTATTCAAGCAGGCTTCCTGAGGGCAATGTTTGTTAACCATATATAACATGCAACTTACCAATAACAAGAAACTATGAGCATTATGATGAACAAAGAAAAAAAACACAAAACTGATCATCATGTTATAGGAAACGGGTGAGGTTGAAATACTGCTTTGGTTGGAAATTGAGCTGAGTTAAGTGCGTGGGTTTTCCACTAACCTAGCTACACCACTACAAGTGAAAGCTTAATGGGCCATGTCTATATCAAGTTCTGCCCTTGCCAACATACGTGCAGTCATCAAAGGAATCTCTAATGATGTTCTTATATCCAGGGCAGTGGAGCAGGAGCTCAAACAATTTTGGATGATTGGAGCTGTAGCTGCAGCCAGAAACTTTTAGATGGTGGTGCCAATGCCTCAGGTTTTAGTTTTACAGTCCTGGTTTTTCATTGCATTAAGCGCATAGCCATTTAATTTGAATCAACATTTGAGACTGTGCACCAGTGGTAATTCTAAGGGGGCCTGGGTTGGCCATGACCCCTAGATTTTTGTTTAGCCCGCCCAGTTTTTTTCTTAATTTCTCGTTTAAGTTCATTTGGTTGACATACACTGTAGATAACTTTCAGTCAGCAATATTTTAAACGATATTTTAGAAACCCTCTAGCCTGCATTCAATATTTCCCAAATGCATGATGTTGTTGTTTTTGACGGTCGGGTAAAAACAGTTGTTAATGACGACACACACCAGTGGTTGCTTGGATCCTGCGTGAAATTTAGGCAGACCACACTCATGGTGTTGAAAAATTCATTTCGAAACTAAGAAACAGTCGCAGAAATGGGAACTTCCCATTGGGAAGATTGATCTTTTGTTCATTTTAGTGTGGGATGGAATTGGATTATACTGTCAGCAGATTGTTGTTTGTCCCAGTAGCAAAAGGTTTGTGAAAGCATTAAGAAGTGGTTTCAGTTAATTTATCCAAATTTATCCTGGCTGCAGTATTGCATTCTGCTGCCTTGTGTATACGAATTTGAAACATCTTACACAAGTGGTTCGTAGCTACAGTTTCAACTCTACCCATATGTCCTCCAAACTCCTAGAATTTTGTACGAATTTTCTGTGATGATTCAGAAGCAATTCTTTCGCGTATTCAGCCCTTTGACCTGGGAGGCCACACGTTTCTATCAGAAAATCACTTGAAAAATTTTTGCAAATCATATTAATTCAGTGTAAACAATTTAAAACATGAAATAACTTTGGCAAAGAATTTGTTTTGGAAGGAGTTGAAGCTGCCTATGTCGCTTGAACAATTTTTTTCATTGATAACTACTTAAAAAGCTGCGTTTGTGTGTTACTGGTAGCTGCAACTCTTCTCGTCACCAGCGCTTCGTGCGAGAGAAGTTTTTCAAAAGTGAAATTAGTGAAAACATTTCTCAGAAATTTCATGACCAGTGAACGATTGGGTAACACTGATTTACTTTGAATTGAAAGGTACAAGCTGAAAAATTTATTTAGATGATTTTGTTGAATGTCACAGTCGACATGGTAATCAAAGGACTAAGTTGCATTGAGGTGACGATGATAAAAAATTCTGACGTAGACTGTGCAGGGATCAATGTCTATTGCGCATTGTCTATTTGTCTTATATTGCTCATTGTCTTTTTCAGAATTATATTGCTTGTTGTCTATTTGTCTGAATCGTTTTAGGTTTAGAGTTAGTACATGTTTTGCTTTTGATAAGACAGTCATAAATCAGCGCAGAGTTGAAAAATCAGCTTTTGAGAATCAGTCAAGAGTATTCAGTGTGAATATTAAAATGAATGACTTTGCAAGGAATACTCTGCAAAAAACGTTTTACGCCTGCTGTTATATCTTGCTATCATGTACTTGCCCGAATCACTGATGCACACCTATCTGCGGCACTGCTATCTTACTCAGGTGCAACTGGTGCCGAAACCTCGCTGCTGTTAACTGCATTGGATAGTCCTCACCCTATCCAGTATCCATGCTGCAAATGGGCATTACCCTTGTAGTAGTAGTTGAATAACATTGTTATGGTTACACCACAATCACAAAATGTCCATCAGCTACCACAAAACGGATTAGTCAGTAGTCACCAATCCATTGACAGATGGCGTATTTTTTATGTGCTTTGTAGTAATAATATTTAGACGCAAGTAGTTAGCTGTCAACAGCGTACTTGTCTCTGTGTCAAGATGGAATTTGTGGTTGGAACCATTTCGCTTTCATGTGAATTGCATTCACTTTCATGGAGCTGTTTTCGTTGATGTGGGGTAGGCACAATTGTGTACAGAAAATGGTGTTTCATTTTGCATGCGCAGTGCTGTGGAAGTTGCATGGTTAGCACAGAATATTAGACATAGCAGTACACGTGTATGATTGCATCTACAGGGGTGTTTAGGTGTCTCTGGTGAATAAAAATGCTGGTTCTTATTTAACGATATTCACAAGCCCATGTTGGGTTTGATAGGGTTAATCATAGCAACTTTATGTTCAACCCAATGAAAAATCACCATGCAAGATAGACATTTATGCTGGCCTCCATTCTTTTAATTCTAGAATCGCCAGCGCTGCGCACTACTTCATGCACCTTGAATCGGTATCCAATCCCACTGGTTATGTTCTGAACCTCATCTTAGAAAAACTGCACAAAACGCATGTCCTAATAGTGATCGCTTTAGAGTGCGATTATTTTTCCACACATTATTTCAGCACAATGCTAGCCAATGCAGTCACAGATCCCACAGTACCTTTCTTTCTGTTTTTAATGGTAGTTTTCCCATTTTGATGTCATGGTATAAGACAGCAGCCACCAGCTCTTTGGCGTCCGGCTGCTTTCGAGGATTTTCGAAAAAAAAACACCTAAACGCACGTGGCTTTGCGCGGGAATATCTCCGCTTCTGTTCAGGTTACGGACCTGGTCAAAGCGTCAAAAGACGCAGCAAGTCTTCTAGTCTGCACTCAAAAACATTTTTTTGCTTGGGGGGTGTGGGTTTTTTGTGAGTGACGTCGTAAGTGGAGGACTTTTAGGCCACCTTGGCCCACTTTGCCTGCCCTGGGCGTCAACCGTTAGGTGGTAGTATTTTGCTGAAGTTTTTACTGGAAACTAGGCTACAATCGAGTCTTTTGATGCTGTGGATGACCTGCTGGGGTTTCGGGTTCAAAAACTATGATGTAAGTTAGTAAAAGTGTTTGACTAATTAGCTAATTAGATAATTAATTTATTTTAGATCATAACTTTTGAACCAGAAATGCTGAAACTCGATCAAAGGCTCAGAAGACTCGGACTCGAGCCTAGTTTCGAATGATAACTTCAGCGAAACACTTTGGCCTAGCTAGCAGTTGGGCCCTAGGCCAGGCAACATGAGCCAAAATGACCCCAAAACTACTTCACCTATGACATCAGTCACAAAAAAATCCGCAACCCCCAACCAAAAAATCCTTTTTCGAGTGCAATCTACTAGACTGGTCCATCCGTTTGAGCCCTTGAACAGCTCTCTAGCGCAATTGGCGGAGGAGCTAGGGCGTTGGTAAGGCAACCGAAAACTGCTGTTTCTAGGCCGAAATTGAAGTACGAATATATCGTACGCCAGCTCTCAAAATGTTAACTATCACCCAGACAATTACCACCTAGGACAACTGCCACCCAGACAACCCCTACTTAGGACAAATGCTAACCTGGACAATTGCCAACCACACAACTACCACAGGACAATCACTACCCAGAGCAACTGCCACCTAAGGGAAGTCACTACCTGGATAATTGCCACCTAGAATAATTCGTTTTGCACATAACATGCGAGCTATGAAATTCAGTTTACACAACAGCATTGGGGCATGGACGGAAATTCTCGCAGCCTATGGAATAAGGAACCACTGTGCTACAGCATCGCTTGAACATAGTGCAGCAAAATTGAGTTGCAACATTGCAGTTGCTGCCATGTAACTCACACATCAAAAGCTAAGGTAAAGCAATGCAGGGTCATTCCATGCAAAATGAGCAATTTTTTTCAAAATTACACCAAGTGCCTTGCATTTCAATGAAATTTGGCACACTTGTAGATTGCACTGAAATTTTAAGAATGTAAAGAAAATTTTGAAGAGCTCCAATATTTACTTTCAAAAATGCCATTTTTGCTTGTTGTGCCTCAATGAACATGCTAATTTTTTTTAATCCCTAATTTCTCAACCTCTGACCACAGGAGATGACTAAAAATTGCTAGACAGACATTTTAACACCAAGGGAATTCATAAATCTAGCTGTAAAGGTGCTAAAAGAACTGCTTCATACGATAACAGAGCATTAAATTTGCTTCATATATTTTTCAGAAGCCCAACTTCATGAATCTGTAAAAGAAATGGATTTAAAGTTTTAAAGTTGAAATTCACATATTTTTTCTCATACCAATACCCTTTCATGCTAAATAAAAAAGACAATAAATTTTGATGCCTACTATGAAAAAACTATGCTTCAGTAATTGTTAGTTTTGCGCTTGTTTGTAACATCAACTATATGACATCATAATTTGTGTATTATGTATAATAACAATACTTACTAATCGTGCAATTTTGATGATGAACTAGCACTAACAACGACTCTAGCACCTGTGTTTGGTAGTTTTATTTCTTTTAGTACCAGTGGCACATCTAGCCTGGAAAAAAGGGGTCTGTGACAGAAGAGCAGATTTTGATATCACTTTACAGCAAAAAAACACACCTTCTCTTAATACTTTGAGAGCCAAGCTACGATATATTTGTACTTTGATTGGCCTAAAACCAGCAGTTGTCAGTTGCCTTACCAACGCCATAGCTCCTCTGCTGATTGCACTAGAGAGCTGTAGAAACCCTCAAACGGATCGGCCAGTCTTCTAGTCTGCACTCGAAAAAAATTTTTGGTTGGGGGTTGTGGATTTTTTTTGAGTGATGTCATAAGTGAAGTAGCTTTTGGGCCATTTTGGCTCATGTTATCTGGCCTAGGGCCCAACCGCTAGGCCAAAGTATTTCGTTGAAGTTTTCATTGGAAACTAGACTCGAGTCTGAGTCTTTTGAGCCTTTGATCAACTTTCTAGTGTTTCTGGTTCAAAAGTTATGATCTAAAATAAACAAATTAATTAATTATTTAATTAAATCATTAGTCAAATATCTTTATTACTTTAGAACCCGAAACCCCAGCAGGTCATCCAAAGTATCAAAAGACTTGGATTGTAGCCTAGTTTCCAATAAACTGGTCTGTGACGTAACATTCGCTCACAGGTTTTGAGCGGTAAGCAGACGGTTGCCTGTGAACAAGGCCGTGGTTTTTAACTATCTTAGTGACCCAGGTTTGCGCAGACTTCCATGTTATATGCTTCCTCATTGCACTGAAGTATTGTCTTTCAACTGTGATTAGAGCATTGCAAAATATTGGAATCAGTTATTGGCAATGAAAAAGAAAAACATTGGCATCGGCCCAAAAAAGCCGTATCAATCGAGCTCTACCTAAAATCCAATCAAACTTGATTAGTAAGGCTAGTGGCTTGGCGCAACCAACTATTTAGAATAGTTAGTGGTATTGATCTCATTGTCAAAACTCAAAACACACAAGGAAAGATTTCCAATTATCATTTCTTTTGGTCACAGCGCATTTACTACATCACAATCGATGTTTGTTCCTATGAACATGATGCTGAAAAGATACTTAGCTTGTGAAACATTCAGCAAATGTCAGCCATATAGCGATGAGAACTGTTTATCCACAAGTACATACACATAAAATCGAAGCTAACAATCAGCTGCACAACTGCATCTGTGGAGCCCTGTCTATCAAAGATGGCAGTGTTATAAATATTATACTTTCAAAATCAATGCTGAGAAGAACAATTGAGTTGCAATTGTTCTGATGATTTTACATCGTAATATAAAAGTGACTTACTTGAAATCAATATAGGACTTTGCGCAGAAAACAACATCATCAACTGCTCAATTCTCAAAAGGCTGTTTTCGAAATATAACGCTTGACTGATATTTTGTTCAGATAATGTGACCACAATTTCTGAGGCTAGCTGTCGCGCCTTGCATTATGAGAAATTCCTTGTAAAAATATAGCTTCAGTTGAAACGAACTTGCATTACTTGGCATGATGCTGCGAAAGGCCTAAACTTATTGATTTAGTGGTAACCTACTAGGAGTAAGTAGCAGATAAAATGTAGGCCGAAATGGTAAAACAAAACAGTCGACATTGGACACTGTGTCCTATCGCCACGAAGCGAAATATTACAAAACAGATCTACGTGTGCATAGCAGTGTACGAGCTTCTGACAGCTTTACTTAAGTTGGAGTTGCCACTGCCAGAGGAAGAAATTCCGAAACATGTGCATTTGATGCACTATCCATTTAACACGTTGAGTCCGGATCTACGAGCATATTGTACCTAAAAATTGGCCTAAAATCAGCAGTTGTCAGTTGCCTTAACAACTCCATAGCTCCTTCACCAATTGCGCTAGACAGCTGTTCAAGGACTGAAACGGATCAACCAGTCTTCTAGATTACAAAGAACAAAAATATTTGGTTGGGGGTTACAGTTTTTTGTGAGTGACGTCATAAGTGAAGTAGTTTTTTGGCTATTTTGGCTCATGTTACCTGGCCCAGGGCCCAACCTTTAGACCAGTGGTTCCCAAACTTGTTCGAACAGTTACCCAAATCAAGGGAGCGATTTTGTCTTATTACCATCAATAAAAATTTTTCGTATTCCAGGTTGAAAATTTCTTTTGCAGTAATCACTCATAATACTGAGCAACATTGTGATATTGGTTCCGTGTTACCCGTCGAAGAATTGCAAGTTACCCCTGGGGAGTAATTTACCCCAAGTTTGGGAACCACTGTGCTAGACCAAAGTGGTTCACTGTGGTTTTTATTGGAAACTGGGCTAGAATCTAGTTTATTTGAGCCCTTGATTGACTTTTTGGCATTTGTGCTTAAAAAGTTAAGGTTAAAAATAAACAAAATAATCAATTCACTGGGCAACAAATTTTGGTCTTGTTTTTCTAATTTTGATTTTTTGGTGTTTCTTGATGTTTTTTGGTGCGCTGAGTCCAAAAATGACGTTAGTTTTTTTGTAGTGTCAGCCGTTTTTCTGTAATTTGAAAATTCCTGAAATTTGGAAATGACATAATTTTCTTGGGATGCAATATGCTTTAGATAAACTTCAACAAGTTTTTATGAAAACGCAACTTGGCATGTCAGTTTGTTTAATCAAAATCCTAACAGACACCAAAGAATCACTTGGTACTGTTATCTAATCCTTC
>Ga0210059_1001138_pt1 | contig 38852 bp, 16 predicted proteins | sample Ectturendosymbi2_FD_188042 | JGI IMG/M metagenome (GOLD analysis project Ga0210059, IMG submission 188042) | Ecteinascidia turbinata endosymbiont from Florida, USA - Sample 2 (SPAdes) (version 2) | ecosystem: Host-associated > Tunicates > Ascidians > Unclassified | place: Key West, Florida... | reverse complement strand
ATTCTGAAAGCATTCACTGGCTACCTACAAACTCGAAAAGTTATTGTCTGACTTTTATTACTTTGAACCTAGAAAAACGCCTTTCTTATCATAACAACTACATCTCATGCCGGTTCGCAATGAAAATGTGTGGTCTGGTAAAGAATGAAATATCAGTTGCGTAAGTGAAATAAGAGCGCGAAATAATCACGTGATGGCAGAAAAAAGCTGCTGTCCGATTGGTCCCCTTGTCCGATAGGTCCCACACTTCCCCTACCTTGCCGGAGAGTAAAAAAGCAGTGAGAAAGTGTTTCAGTGTCTGAAAGTGTTTCAACTTTCATCAAATCTTAATTGCTACCCTATCCTACAGTATATTTAAAATCAATTAGGAAGATGGTTTTTGTTTTGTAAATACTGAGGGCATAAATGACACTGCCATAATTTACATTGATACTGCCATAACTTACAGATACCTTGCATCTGTTTTCTTGATAAAGTGCATGTGAATAAAATGAAACTTGGACAGGTGTGGGCAAACAATTTCTACGGTGGGCCACACTGAAAACTTTATTGCTACCGGATCCGCATATATTACTCTATAATCGCTTCAAAAACTTAAACAAAGCATTTGCATTAGTTAGCACAAAATGAAGGCGAAAATAGTCACTTCCGGTTGAGTAAAAATGCGGTTTCGAAAGGAACGCGTGGAATAAAATCTCAAGAATTCTAATCTAATCGATAAAATTACTTTAACATAGACTCGAAATACTGAATGCAATATCTGTGTATGTGTGGCTGCCCTGCACGCTGTAGTTTGCCTTACCGCCCCTGAACTAAACTATATTTGTTCCCAGTCGATTGGATTTCGTTACTCAAACACTAATGGATTTTTGAAAAAATGCTTCAAACGCTTACGCTAGAATGGCTAGACCTGTGGTTCCCAAAATTTTTTGAGCGTGTCTCAAATCTAATTTTGGTGAACACCTCGCGACTAAGTCGTTTTTAATATCACCTATCTATTCTTTTCTGACGTACCTACACTACAGACCGGCACAAATAAGCAATGGTAATGTTAGAAAATACACAACTCCAGTTTGGATCGCCTCGGCGCGACCCTTTTTGACCATTCGCTACCTTTGTATGGGTTTGGACGCATACTATGGGAACCATACTGGGCTAGATAAACTAACCAACCATTGTGTTAACTGTGGCGAAACGTTTTACTAACTTTAGAGCAGAGCCGTGGTCATAATCGATTGTCTTCATTTTCACAAATACCCGACCTCTTTCACACTTTATGCAGAGTAGGTCAAACATACGCAAGTTTGTTTAGAGAACATGTACACTTTCCCCAATTTACGATACTGTCTTTATCATACTGCATTTATGAATTATATTATTAACTCTAAATAGCTAGGCTAAATACCTAATCGTATTGGGAAGCTAGCTTAATGCAAGTAGGTCACAAAAGCACTACCGCAGTCCCATTTCACAGCGCTTTCATGACATAAAATCCAAACATTTTTCAAACTCGTAGATGGGCACTAGTTTTTACATTATCAGCCACATATGTCAACTAGTCGCTCAATAATTGGACAAAACACACATCTTATATGCGCGGAAGTTTTGTAGACCTACTTCGGGGTCACTGTCTTAGCGCAAAGGCGCTCTCGACTACGATTGAACTTGTGGTGTACAATAAAAAGCGCAATCATAATGGTGGCCACGATGACTTCTTGCTCACCTGCAATATTGGCTACAAAAAGCATTACTGCAGATCGCACACTTACGGTATCGAGACAAAGGTTTTTCCAGAAAAATTTTAAGAGCAAATGGTGGCTTTGGTCCAGAGTACAAGCTACTGCAGAAACTTTATTAAAAACAAACCTTTAAAACTCAACGAAAATAGATTTTCTATTTGACACTTAATCTGAATTTATTATTCAGAAAAACAGCGCCAGAAAAATGCAAGTTGCATGGATGATGCTTTAAAAACAAGGGGCATTAACTATTTAAATACTGAGACTTAGCTGTTGTTTGCCCTCCCCTATCAAAATTTCTGGCTACGCGCCTGTGATGGGATGTAACCTACTTGTAGGGGAAGGTAATATGATACACTTTTGACATTTTTGGCTGTCATTAGAAAATGTCTTGGAATATGTAGACGGTTAGAGGCGCAAATGAAACTCTGAACCTTACCTCACTTTCTGAAACCTATTCAGTCTTCTATCTCGAGTTTTGTGTTGTATATTTACAATTAAAAAATGTCACTTCATTGTATCAATTTACCTTCCAGAGAAGGTAGATTGATATATCAAAAAGGTAATTTGATACAGTACAAAGCTAAGCTTAATGTGTAGTACACGGAGTTGAACAGAACCGATTCATGGAACCGTCTTGTTTTTCTCGAATTGGAATCAAACCCGACCCTTTCAAACCTTGCTGTTGAACCTGAACCACGTCCTTTTAATAGAAAATCAAGCCAGAAAGTGACCAAAATCAAGGGGCCGAACCAATTAGTTTAATTCAAAAGGAAACGAACCCAAACCATTAATTTTTGTTTTCCTGATTCCAGTTCAACTTTGTTATTTTAAACTAACTTACATAATATTTACGCAGCGTATGTCAAACTGAAGTTTTCTTCAAGCAAAAGTTTATGCTATGCACTGTACAAATGTAATTCAGTAAGAACACACAAAAGCAATGGCTCGTCTTGTCACAAAATAATAACAGAAATGCCAACATCAGTTTAGTTCATCATCAATTGCAACACGATTTTTTGGGGACTGCTCGGTTGTGACACCAGTCTCATCTACGTTGTAAATGCGATCTGGTGTAATCTGGTGTTTATCTAACACGCAAGCAAGATTTTCAAAATATTCCTTGACTGTTTGTTTGTTGAATGCCGTAGAACGGTCAGTTGATGTTGCTTCAGGAGATTTGATAGACAAGTTGTCTTTTTTGAAGCCAAACTACCACCACTGTTTGCCAGCTTTTTTATTCTTATGCCAAGAATTCGAAACACTTCAGCAAACTCGTATTCTAGCTGCTTGCATTTGCCATAATACATGTCTGCTAAGCAGTTTATGTGACTCGCAAGGTCTTTTTCATGTCTGCAGGAAGTATTCTATGGGGGAGACTTGTGGAAGCACATCCAACTGCACAATCTGGATCTGACTGCGTCTTCATATAGCGAAAAAGTGTCATTTTGTCGACCCCAAAATTATCAGCAGCTTTTTGGTATGATAGTCCTTCATCACTGACTTGTTTGGCTGCTCTTTCAAGGACACCTGCTGGTGATCGGACGGATCGATTCGTCTTTCGTACATATTTCGTAGGTATAGGCCTATCTACTACTTGCAAGTTTTTATTCAATACTGTGATCAACTAGTGCTGGCGATAACTGAAAATATAGCCACAGGATACATCAAAATTTACATGTAGGCTGCAATATCTTATCAAAAACACAAATGATATGTTGGAAATAGTAGAAAAAATGGAACTAAACCTGTTGCAAGAATTTAGCTTACCGTACTTCATACTACTGTATTTCGTGTGGCGATATCACTATTCCAACTTCATAACTTCCTACTCGACTGCATACGAACTGTTTACATAACTCATTATGATCATTACAAGTTTATAGAAAATGTGCTCATTCAATCAGACTATTCATTACATTTAGATAGATCTATTCTAAACGCGGAAGGTAATTTGATACAGCGTATCCAATTGCCTTTTTACATTGTATCAAATTATGTTACCTCGCAATTCTAATAAAAATCTATGGCTGTTGAGTTAGAAAAGTGCCAGAAAAAAAGAAAGTTATCCAGAATTGAAGACGCATCTACACCTCAAAAGTTAATTACACTTTCATCATTCTACTGCTTCTCTTAAATTGTGTAGACGCAGCTAACCATAAGCCAAAAAGTTTACAATAAATATTAAAACAGTAACTTCAGTTATTTGAACCTCTAAAAGCGCCATGTGCGCCGTGGAATTAACCCGGATGTACTTTTTTGGTCTTTTCTACCACTTCATCGCAATAAATCCAACAAATTTCTTTTCTGGAATGTTGAAACAGGTGTTTATCTAATTATCTTCCGTATCAAATTATCTTCCCTTCCCCTAGACACTATTTTGTATTGAGGTAAAGAAAAGAATACAGAACGTCCACAGAACAATTTGCTAATTGGATAGCTAAAACACGCTGTATTTGCGAAAGATCAATTTATCATCTCGTCTTCAGTAGGCCCAGTGCGGTAGGGTATTAAATAAACTGCTGTACTGCATCATTGTTTAGGCCTACATGATCCAGCCTATCTAATCGGCTATGTTGGAGATACAGCCTCCTTCAACATTTTGAAGTTTGCCCGAAAAATAGTAGAATCCCAAATTTCATCTACTTCTACTTCTGAAACGAGTGACGACGATGATGAGAACGACATAGTTGATGAATTAACCTAATATGCTGTATTATTCAAATACTTCTAAATAGTTCGTCGTCCAAAAGAACAAAATACGTACTAAGTAGGCTGTAGGCCTATTGTACAGATATTGTGCAAATTGTTACATTTTGAAATTCAGAAATAGCATAAAAATGAGGTTTGTAAAACAACTGAAAGTATGGCGAGATCTTCATAAACATATTAAAACTGAGAATAAAGGCGCTGAATTTATGGATAACATTGAATGGCAGAAGACGTTATCTGACATGGATGTAAAGATTGCAAGCCATTGTAATACTACATTGGCTAAGCATCAGTAATGTGTCGGAAAAATTTGTAAAGCTACGACTGGATTTGGTGCAGCAGAGACAAACTGTTTATTTGTGCATCGGCAAAAGTCTCCACAAATGTACGTGGAGTATGTGCCAGAGATGAGCATGGACAAGATCAGGATTGGATATCCTGCGGGATACTTGCAATTTTTTCGGATCAGGATTGGATTTGGATACTTATTTTTGAAAAAATTTGGATCAGGAAGATATTTGCTTGATTTCTATAACCAAATTTACCTTAGAGTGGTTCAAAATGTCACAAATGATGGTGATAGCCTACTACCTAATTAAACAACACATTTCTTGCCTTTTTGGTAATAAAGTCGTTTATTATTTCATTAAAGTAAGCTTTTGCTGTTTAGTCCTTCTCTATTCTAATCATACCTAGATCACACTGCCTTCCCTGATTTATTGCTAGTCAATGAGGCCCGGAGGTATGAAAAAACAGGTTTCAGTTTACTGAAAGAACGTTTGCAGCTTGCAGTACATATAACTGCCACTGCCATCGTCAGCTTTATCTGCAAGGCAAATTTGAAGAATGTCAGGAGGAATTCAGGACGCGATAATTTTAAGTTACACGACTTGAAACCAACATTTTGAAATCTAGAATCTTCTTGTATAAATCAGTCCCGTCGCCACGGGGGAGGGCTTTGATCGGCTTAGGCCCACAAACAAAGCTCCAAGCCCCCCAAACTGAAATTCGGAACACAACAAATCAGTGGAGTTTTGTTAAATTTTAGAATGCCAAACCTCCTGCACAAACGTGAAGCCCCTCTATCGGAGATCTTCTGCGTATAATTGCTTGCCATCAGAGTCGTGTGAAAAGTTGTTGGAGTCCCCCAAAAAAATCCAGATGGGGCCCTTTAATATCAGTAAGCATTTAGGCAGCTGCGTGCTTTTTCGAGCCAGTTGCAAATTAGCCCCCTGATAGCCAGTCTCAATGTAATCAACTTGGTGCTTTTACCAAAAGCTGATTGGTGGAAGCAGTGCGTAGAACTGACTGCTTCCCAACACTCCATCTGCCTTCACTGTCCTCAACAGTCTGGAAATTTCTCACACGCTTCTAATAAAAACGAATTTATTGGAAACTGACACCATCCATCTTCATCATGACATACTGTGTATCGAGTGAGATTAAATCTGATGAGGCTTTTTAAAGATCGAGTAAGCGAGCGTTAAACTTATCGAGATTATCCCCGGCTTTTCTGGTCGAAACTTTAAATTTGACTGTCTTAACACACTCTTTACAGACATATGTATAATAAACTGACACAACAGCCTTCCTTCGTTTTAACTTTATATAAACTGTCTTATGCAGCTTTCACGAAAACTTTTTTAACGTTGAACTAAGAAACCTAGTCTCTCTATTTGTACGCACCTACAAAGCGATTGCACAACGCTCCACAGCACATTCATTATGACGTAATTTCCCCGAGAATTTCAACGCACAAGGGCCAAGCCATCGAAGTTAAGTGAAGAAGGTCAAAACTTTTTCAACAATTAACAATTGACCTTGTTCTGACATAACCACAACTTTGCAAAATACTGCTATAGTGTCCAAACGTCCACAATTCTTTTTCGAAATTAACGAATATTACATGCTTAATCTACCTGTTCTGCATTGAGGGCAAAAACCAGAAGAGTAAAAGTCAAGGGTAGAGAGACGGTCCTAACTTACTAATGCAATACATATTGTGGGCCCCTACGAATGGTCGGGGACCCCCGACCCCCGGGGGTACGGAGGTGCCTTGCCACAGCGCTGCTTGCCATCTGCATCTGAACTGTACACAACTCCTAAATTGTCACACGTAGACTTTAGTCTTTCACAGTCAGCACCTTTTCACAAGGCATTGGACATTGAACAGAATGCCAAATGCGGACAGAAAAAGCTAGCTCTAAACATGATTAATAAATCTCTTTCACGAGTTAACATTTTTTCCTCAACTGGTATGGGAACGATACAACCGGTTAATTTTTCGAGGACTAACTGATGTTCTCAACAAGGCCGGCATTAAGCCGATCAAGGGCGTACGCAAGGGGGGGATTTTGGGGTAAAACCCCCCTCCTTGAGCTTGATATTTTACAAAAATTTTATTACCTTCACAAGGAGATTAATTTGTTTTCGCATACTTTTTGCTTGTTAATTTGTCGACTTACCACGGAATGAATTTGCATGCAAATTTCAAGGAACATTGTAAATGGGCTAAAAAAGTAATAATTAGGTTTTGGTGGGAATCTGGGTTATCGTCTCCATCCAGAAACCATCTCACAACATTTTGCAGACCTTTCGTCCACTAAGCATGTTTAAGGTCGTGTTCCGCGATAGTTGATTTTGTCCGAAACCATTGTCTTTAGATTGTCAGCCAAGGGCGTACGCAAGTGGGAGTTGGGGTTAACCCCCCACTTTAGTTTGATATGTTACAAAAACTTTATTACCTGCGAAAAAGAGATTAATTGTTTCCGCATACTTTTTGCTTGTTAATTTGTCAACTTAATGCAAAAATTGTAGTTATAAATGCTCTGACATAGTGATGAGTGCGTTTTGCTCTCCTGTTTGAACGCTCATCCTGATATTTTTGCAGTTATGAACTGCTGTGTCGTAGCGTTGAGTGTGTTTTCCTCCGATATCCTAATTTGGGGCGCTGATATTTTAGTTTATATTCAGTGCCAAGGACGTACGCAAGTGGGGTATTGGATTAAAAAAAACCTTGAGCTTGATTTTTTACAAAAACTTTATTACCTGCACAAAGGAGATTAATTGTTTTCGCATATATTTTGCCTGTTAATTTGTCGACTTAATGCAAGTGCCACGGAATAAATTTGCATGCAAGTTTCAAGGATCATTGTAATATGCCAAAACGTAATAATTAGGTTTCAGTAGGAATCTGGGTTATCGTCTGGGTACAAAAACCATCTCACCACTTTTTGCAGACCTTTCGTCCACTAGTCTATGCATGTTTAAGATTATGTTTGGCGATAGTTCACTTTATCCGAAACAATTGCATTTATTTTGTCTGCTAAGGCTGATCGGCGCAAGCGCTGACAGCATTGGCTGCATTAGGCCTACCAATTTCTGTAGCACAAAACTGTTTCACGAGCTCAGAAACAGCAGTTGTTAACATAGAAGCATCCATTTATTGTGTCTCAGCAGGAAAAAAGTAAAACTAAAAGTGTGCTGGACTTCTAAAAATAACAGCAAAATCGAAAGTTTTCTTGCGTGCTTTATGCGCATTCTCAATTCTTGTGTAGTTTAGCAAGATTCGATTTTTCAAACCGGGGTGTGCGCCAGCCAGTCCACCCGCATTTACTTTATGCTCAACTGCTCATATTCGACAAGACATTAGCGCAGCCTCATTTTTCCGTTGTAAATTGCTCTGACGAATTGATGAGTGTGTTGTACCCCTTGTTTTAACACACCGCCTGATATTTTTGCAGTTACGAACTGTGTATCGTAGCGTTGGGTGTATTTTCCTCCGATAGCCTAACTTGGAGCGCTAATAAGTTATATTCAGTGCAATGACACATAAAATAAGGAGAGTGGATGTATAGCAAAACGTGCATATTATGTCAACGAACTTTGCTGAAACGTTGGTTTGCAAACAGGACTATGACGTCAAATTGTGACGTCACAAACAGCGCACAACAAATAAAAATGACTACCCTATGTCACTGAATGAAAACCCCCCCATGAAAAGTTTCTGCGTACGCCACTGAAGCCGATGCAACTGATGCAGCTGCATTGGGCCCCGTGCCTCTGGGGGCCCCGCGCCATGGTGTTTGGGTAGATTATTCAGTTTTACCAGATACACCTTACGCTTGAGAATTCAGTAGAAACGCCATATAAATTACATTGTTAAAAAAGAACGCTGTCGTCAGAACCAGCAAATTTCCTCTCGAACGTTAGCGAATGTTGTCAATTCTCGTGTTAGTGCTGTACTGCAAATCTGCGCTCTACCACGATCGTAACACGGTTGACTGAACACGATGACGTCATAAAATCACTACTCAGAGGGCCCCGCGCCTAGGTCTTGCATTGCATCCTGCATCTGCTAGGGCCGGCCCTGGTTCTCAACCTTAGTTTTTTGGCTGGGGCATTATATTCAGCGTATTTATCAGGCACTAGTGGCCGTAGAAGAAGCTTCGTAAAATCGGAGTGGGCCGCAACAGTGTAATTTCTTAATCTCTTCGACCTCATTTTTATAACAGCCAGATTCTCACAGCCACGGACTTAAACTCATCTCAACCAGATTCTAACTAATATCTTCTTGCCTGAAATACAGCAGTACGGACTGCCTTATCCTTTCTGTAGCATGAGGACGTGGTCTGGTAGATATGGCATGCGAGCGTCTTGTTCTGTCACAATGTCTGACCCTCGTATTTTGTCACATTACCACAGTTTGGTCAAAATGCTTTGTGGTGCTAGCGTAACACGCCCGATTAATGCTTTAGGTAAGGGCGTGGGGTTGATGCTGCTTTGCAGCGTGTGAATGCATGGGTGGCAAAATAGTGGTTCAAGGAATTGTAAATTAAGATTTTAAGTTTTTCCAAGCAATTTATGCACCCCCTGTCAAAGTGGCGCCCATGGCACTTGCCATGCCTGCCATACCCTAGATACGCCACAGCTACAACCAATTGGTGGAAAGTAAACAAAAACCTCATTAAACTTAGTTGTGGTCTCTTATTGTTATTTTAATCTAACATATATTATTCTTCTGAATGAACTAAGATTCAACAAAATTAGCTGTTCTGGTAGAATTGGAACGTGTTGACACTACAGGGTGTCCAAGCGTTACCAGATCGTAAAAAGGTTGGGAATCCTTGCCTAGTCTAAACATAGGAAAGTTTGATTTGATATATTTCTGGCTAAACACTTCCTTATTTCCCTACCAGAGTCAGAGATGAGCGAACTGTGAAATTTTTCCTGATCCGATAAAATTGAATCCGATCCAATCCTGATTCGCAAAAGTTTTGAAAATCATCAGTCCGATCAAGTCCTGATCCGCCAATGTAAAATCATGTATTTTTATTTTGCTCATGAGGCAAAACATCTACTCGAGCTATGTTGCCTTTCGCCGATTACGATTGGTTCAAGGCAAAATACTTCCAGCAGTGCCTTTGCCTCATGAGGCAAAATAAACACAGCCTTTCGGCATTTCCAAAATTTAACAAGAAAATGTCTATTAGGCATTAGAGGCAAAAGCACTTGTGGAGTTATTTTGCCGTTAGGAGAGTCCAGTTGCTTGGATTGGTCGAGTGACAAAATACACTTGGATCAGCGTAAGGTCATTGTTACATGACCTAAAACTCTAAACCTAAAACCAAAACTTAAACCCAAAACCTAAACCCAAACCCAAAACTTGAACCTAAACCCAAAATTCAAACATAAACCCAAAACCTAAGCCTAAAAGTTGAACTTAAAACCTAAACCTAAACCTAAAGGTAAGCCCTAAACCGACACTTAAATATACACCCTAAACGTAAGCGCTAAATATTTTGGAAAAGTACATTAAAAGCACTCCTATTATAGGTGTAACCTCTACAAGCTAAGCCAAAGGAAATGGTTTGAGCAGAACCAACGAACAATCGCACAGCAGGCACAGACACTAACCACTCAACTATGTTCTCGTTGCTACTAAATCTCAACGTTATGTGTGAACAACGCTGGATACAGTTCGAATTGCAAAATAGTCCCAGCAGAGTTTTTGCATTTGATGGCAAAATGTACACTACCATTTAGCAAACCTGTGAAATCGGATCACAACTAAAATTTTTGATATTTTAGAATAATCACATTAAAACAGCAAAAATTTTCTCAGTCCTATCCAGTCCTGATCCGGCCAGAATTGGCTTCAGTCCTGATCCAATCCGATCCATTCCTGATCCGTGCTCATCTCTGACAGAGATATGGACTGTGAAATATTTCAGTCCGAGTCCAGTCCTGAACCGATAAAATTGAATCCGATCCAGTCCTGATCCGCAAAATTTTTGAAAATCATCAGTCCGATCCAGTCCTGAGGCACCCATGCAAAAAGAGATAGGCCTATTTTTATTTTGCCTCATGAAGCAAAAGCACTGCTGGAGCTATTTTGCCTTTAACCAAATACAATATTTTGAAGGCAAAATAGTTCCAATAGTGCTTTTTCTCATGAGGCAAAACAGACACAGCCTTTTGGCATTTCCAAAATTTAACAAGGTACTGTCCATTTTGCCATCAGAGACATAAGCACTGCTGGTGTTATTTTGCCATTTAGAGAATCCGATTGATTGGATTGGTCAAGTGATAAGGATGATGCACTTTGATTAGCGTAAGGTTCATGTAACATGACCTAAAACCCTTAACCTAAAACCAAACCCAAAACTCAAACCCAAAACATAAACCCAAACTTAACCCAAAACTTAAAAGCTGAACCTGAAACCTAAACGCGAAACCTAATCCCTAAATCTAAACCCTGGTTTTCATCCTTTTTGAAGCAGCGACCCGTTTTGCAATTTAATTTAAAACCTATCGACACCCTTCCGAAATTTCCCAGTCAGAAATATGAAATACAGTTGTTTTTGCACAATAGAAAATCAAAATGACTAAAAAATAACTCAGCGTTATAAGTGGACAAAAGTGAATACAATTCAAATTGCAAAATAGTCTCAACAAAGCTTTTGCCATTGATGGCAAGACATAGCCTACGCCTACACTACCGTATTTTGCAAATCGGTAAAATTTAGTGACAACTGAAATTTTTTATATTTTCAAAATAATCACATTAAAACAAGAAAAATTTTCTCGGACCGATCCAGTCCTGATCCACCAAATTTCAACAAAATTGCAGTCCGATCCAATCCTGATTCGTCCAAAATTGGCTTCAGTCCTGATCCAGTCCGATCCAGTCCTGATATGTGCTTATCTCTGGCAGTTACCTCTGAAAGCACCAATTGTAGTGAAATGCTCGGTACTCCAACCAAGTGTCACACATTTGTGATATATGATGACGCTGGTCAGAAAACACGTTTCAATTAATTCCATTCAGTTTGAAAACAACAAGCATCATTGCAGAAATTGTAATTGGTCCCTTAAAATATTTTATTGGATCCTGCACAGACACGAATGTTGACTCCGGCTCCCGCTCCGGCTCGAACTTCAAATATTGACTCCGGCTCCTGCCGACAATCCAGACTCCGGCCGGAGTCCACTCCGACACTCCGGCTCCGTGATCATCTGTGATCCCTACGTCCCTCTTTCCCTACAATTAGGGTTGCCCTGTAAAAGAAGAGCACATTACAATTACGGATATTTCAAAGAATCGTTTTGCAACTGCTACACGCATTAAAAATGTGGCTCCATTTTCATTTATGCATCGCCTGTTTGATGCTGGATAGCATATAGGCTACCAGGGTCATAATAGCCAATGTCAGGGTGGGCAAAGCAATCAACCTGCCTCGGGGGCCACTTTGACGAGAAGACCGTGTTCAGACGAGAAGACCGTGTTCAGCAAAGGGCCTTACCTTCTAATAGAAATAGAATCCAAATCTCGGTTGAAGTTAACCTCTGCGCTTACACTGAGAATTTGGAGGAAATTCCAAATTTTAAAATTTTTCCTGAATGCTTCCGTGGGCACTGAGAATACTATGGGGATCACATGTGGTCAGCGGGCCGCCTTTAATTGCCCACCACTGGCCTATGTGATAGTGTTAAATCTGAAGATTTATCCCACACAAATCGACCCAGGTCAACTCAGCCGCCAGTCGGCTCCAATGCGGACGTCGGCGAAACGCAAACGCGTTACCAGAGCGTGGCCATATTGAACTGATTGAACCAATATTAGCGATCATATCCGTGAAAAAATTATTAATATTTCAACTGAAATGGGTCATTTACATGTCCAAAAATCTATTTTGCTTGATTAAAACTTGCGGTCTGATCTCGAATAGCTTGTTTCACAGCGTTAAACTCTCCACCCTTTACTCAGCACTAAACCTTCAATGCTAGTGAGAGATGGCTTCAATCAAACGAATATTGCGCTCATATCCGTAAAAAAATTGCAAAAATTTCAACGGAAATAGGTTATTTATATGTCCAACATTACATTTTGCTTGATTGAAACTTGCGCTCTGATCTTGAAAGACTCCTAACACAGCACTGAACTTTTGACTTTTCTGCAGGCAGTCAATGCTCAATGCTAGTCAAACATGGCTTCCATCAAACGAATATTGCACTCATATCCGTGGAAAAATCATTAATATTTCAACTGAAATGGGTTATTTACACGTCCAAAAATCTATTTTGCTTGATTAAAACTTGCGCTCTGATCTCGAATAGCTTGTTTTACAGTGTTAAACTCTCTACCCTTTACTCAGCACTAAACCTTCAATGCTAGTGAAAGATGGCTTCAATCAAACGAATACTGCACTCATATACGTGGAAAAGTTATAAAAATTTCAACTGAAATAGGTCATTTATATGTTCAACGTTACATTTTGCTTCATTAAAACTTGCGCTCTGATCTAGAAAGATTCCCAATACAGTGCTGAACTTTCGACTTTTCCGCCAGCAGTCAACGCTCAATGCTAGTCGAACATGGCTTCAATGAAACGAATATTGCACTCATATCCGTGGAAAAATCATCAATATTTCAACTGAAATGGGTTATTTATATATCTGAAAATATATTTTGCTTGTTTAAAACTTGCGCTTTGGTCCAGAAGGGTCCTAACACAGCCTTGAACTTTTTGACCTTCTTGCTAGCACTCAACAATCGATGCATCTCAAAAATGGCTTCAATCAACAGATCATTGCACTCATATCCGTGGAAAAATCATCAATATTTTAACTGAAATGGGTCATTTATATGCCCCAAAACAAGTTTTGCTTGATTAAAACTTGCGCTCTGATCTCGAATAGCTTATTTTGCAGCGATGAACTTGATTGTGACTTTTTCGCCGGCAGTCAACGCTCAATGTCAGTCAAACATGGCTTCAATGAGACGAATTTTGCACTCATGTCCGTGGAAAAATTATTAATATCTTAACTGAAATGGGTTATTTACATGCCTAAAAAATATTTTGTTTGATTAAAACTTGCGCTCGAATAGCTTGTTTTGAAGCGTTGAACTTGGAACATTTTCGCTGGCAGTCAACACTCAATACCAGTCAAACATGGCTTCAATCAACCGATCATTGAGCTCATTTCCGTGGAAAAATTATTCAGATTGCAACTTAAGTGGGTCATTTGCATATCCAACATTACTTTTTGCTTGATTAGAATTTGCCCTCTGATCTTCACAGATTTGTAACGCTTCGTTGAACTTATGAGATTTTCGGCTGCAGTCAATGTTCAAAATGGCTCATAGCACTGCGTTGAACTTCTGACCTTGCAGCTGGTATTCAACACTCGATGCCAGTCAAACATGGCTTCACCAAACCCATTATTGCAATCAAGGTTGTTTTATAGTGCATTTTCAGTAACACAGGACCATGTGATCATTCCATGCCTCCCATAAACGCCATAATCATAATATCAACAAAACGCATCATGGAATAAGAGCATAAAATGTGTTTTAGGCGACGTGATGCAGTATTTGCTCTTGTTGTACCAGCATTCTTGAATTAATTTTGCAATTGTGTAACGCCAGCAGGGTTTGCAAAGTGGACACTTCCACTCGGGTGTTTGGCAAGCTTTCCATAGTTTGTGCTTGCTCATTTTTAGGCAAAAATCGTGATTTCACCGCGGACACATGTCACATCCAACATGATACGGAAAAAGACCTTGATTTGTGCCAGAAACTGTTTTGCATATACAGTACGCTGTTGATTACAAGTAAATAAAAGGTATTTACCCATTTCCGCTGTCGATCCAACTGCTTTCGTCCACAACACCTCCAACAGTTGTGAAAGTCATCTGAAACGAAAAACATGCTTGTTTCATCTGCAACGTGAGAAAATTGTGTTCTTAGAAACTCTACAATGAGACATACGCTAACCTCCCAAACAATCACGCTGTGTTTCTCATTGTTGCATACGTCATGTAGGCTGCTGCCAAGTTAAGTGACCTTATAAAAAATCAGACGATTTTGTCATTTTTGTTGATTACGTTTAACAAATTGTTGTCATTGTTACAGCATAATTAACTACTAGATCTAGTGTGAACGAGATACTTTTAAATGTGCACAGATGTTGGGGCTTACATAGTTTTCTCGTACACCTTGGGGTGCAATGCCAGTTTTACCTGTATCTACTAAAATGCTTTTTGCCAAGTCGATACGCATTTTGCGAAGATAATTGCCATTCGTAGAAAACTCTGGCTTTTTCAGTGTCCCCAGTAATTGCTTGAGAAATTCTGTTGCTAACTGCAATGTAACAAAACCATCATTAGCATTCTTGAAAAATGTGATATGCAAAATACACCAGAAGATACAGTGAAGCGCACCCACTTTTACAACAATAACTCCACAACAGTAGCTGTCTCTCTGGACAGGGTGTCAATCATGCCAGGTTGTAGTTTGGTCAGTTGCTCACCAGACGGTCTCACTAACATGAAGCGACTGTACAAAATGTAACACTGCAGTTAATGAAAATATAGAAGGTACAGCACAGTGCTCAATACCTGGCAGCAGAACATTTTACTAATATCAGTTGCTTTTTCAACAAGCCCAGGGTTTGTTCATAATCACTTATTGTTATTAGCAGCACGTTGTACATAGTTCACTCCATTACATGATTAAAATTACATTCCGCTTGCACCATACTTTTGCATATCTACACCCAACAGCGACAAATGGAAATTTTTGTCATACCTATAGTTGTTCGTTGCTTTCACTACATCATGCCACTTACTTCCCATAGGATCTTGAAGATAGAGCTTCAATGAAAGAGTGTGAATAAACTGCACAAAAGCAATGCTGTCAGTAACCTAACAGATACACGTTCATAAAATACGTTGACAGCAAGTTTTTATTTACCAGTAGTTTCCAATCTTGGCTGTGATGGTAGGCACCAAGCAACGTGTCGTATTTTCCCAATTGAACCTGTTTCACAAAAAAAGATTTGAAAGTGCTTGCAACGGCTTTCAAAGGAAAGAAAAAAAACAAGCAGATGCATCGCAGACTCCATCCTTCACACATTCCACACAAACCCTGCAACACACATTTTTCGAGATTAGAGTCCACATTTCAAAGAAGAATATGAAATGTTGGATATGGAAATAACACATTAAAAATTTTCCACCGGCATGAACACAATGATCAGTTGCTGGAAATCATGTTTGACTGGCATCAAGCATTGACTGCCGAACAGATCACAAATTCAACGCTGTTAAACATGCTCTTTTAAATTAGGTCGCAAGTTTTAATCAAACAAGATGGTATGTTGGATATGTAAATGACTTATTTCAGTTAAAATATTTATTATTCTTTCACGGATATGAGCGCAATGGGCTATTAGTTTGATTGAAGCCATCTTTGACTGGCATTGGGTGTTGAGAAGGACCTTGTGGGCCACATGCGACCCACATGTTTGAGACCCTTGATCTAACACAACGAAACAAAACAAAACAAGATCACACACATCACTTTTCAGCAAGTTGGCTAAACAGACCAAACACAGCGGGCAAATATTCGTGTCGGGCTACGCCGGCTGACTGAATGCTTAACCGGAGCTTGTGGTTTGACTGACTGCGACGCATGGTATTCCTAGATATGAGCGTAATGATAGTTTGATTAAAGTCATGTTTGACCAGCATCGAGTGCTGACTGTTGTCGAAAAGGTCAAAGTTCAGCGATGTATTAGGAGATTTTCTGGATGAGAGCGCAGGTTTTAATGAAGCAAAATATTTATTTGGGCATGTAAACAACTCATTTCAGTTAAAATATATTTAATGTTTCCACGGACATGAGCGCAAAACTTGTTTCATTGAAGCCATGTTTGACTAACATTGAGCGTTGACTGCCGGCGTAAATGTCATAAGTTCATCGCTGTTAAATACGCTATTCGAGATCAGAACGCAAGTTTTAATCAAGCAAGAAGATTTTTTGGGGCATATAAACGACCCGTTTCAGTTAAAATATTGATGATTTTTCCACGGACATGAGTTTAATGATGTGTTGATTGAAGCCATGTTTGACTAGCATCGAGTGTTGACTGCTAGCAAAAAGGTCCAAAAGTTCAACGCTGTATAAGGGCCCTTCTGGATTAGAGCGCAAGTTTTAATCAAGCAAAATATATTTTTAGATATATAAATAACCCATTTCAGTTGCAATTTGTACAAGTTTTCCACGGATATGAGCGGAATATTTGTTTCATTGAAGCCATGTTCCACTGACGTTGAGCGCTGACTACCGGCGCAAATGTCACATCGCTGTGAAATAAGCTATTCGAGATCAGAGCACAAGATTTAATCAGGCAAGATATATTTTTAGACATGTAAATGACCCATTTCGGTTGAAATATTAGTAATATTTCCACGGATAGGATTGCTAATATTGGTTCAATCCGTTCAATGTGGCCACGCTCTGGTAACGTGTTTACGTTTCGCCGACGTACGTGTTGGAGCCGACTGCCGGCTAGAGCAACTGGTGGCTGAGTTGACGTAGGTGTAAGTGATGCATGGACAGAATGCAAAGTGTTTGTTATGCCTAAATCATGATTGCCATACAATGATAGAAAAACACACTATAATACTTCCGCGGCATTGGTCAGCTATCACAAGAAACACCATAAGAATATAGGTGACCAACCAATTGTTGGATAATTTTTATGTACTTCCAAGAAACCAAAGTTACGTGAGCTGGCAGTCGTCTAGCCGTCAGTAAATAAAACGGATACGGAAAAATACCGCTAAAAATGCGGGCTGGATGTGACGGCTGACGCAACCCAGAGAGAAGGTAGCCGGCAGTCGAAGAAAGTGCAAAAAAACGATATGCAGAGTGTCGTATGATTTGAATGCCTGGAAACGTGCATGGTGGCGAAAGTAATCCGAAATGCACAATGGCAGCTAAGCTGAACACCTTAAAAGGTGTGTGATGGCTGTACCGGCTGATCTAGGCAAACCCACAAAGAAGATTGCCGGTGTCAGAGTAAACGAATAAAGTTTGGTGATTGCGTTTCTGATGTGTCTAGATTAAATTGAAACTTTTTGGTTAGATGCCAGATACCAACAACAAGCTACAGTAGCCTACGGGAATAACTACAGGGTGTCCATAAAGTCCTGCACACATTTCAAAATGTAATTGCGAAGTAACTAAAGTAGATAAAATCATACAGTTTTTTGCAAAGTGAAGTTTGTTTATTAAAGTTTAAAATTAAAAAATTTGGAGTAGTTTAAGTAATAGCCATATTTCAATAATTTGCTTTTTCATGCTATTGATAGACTTCAACATGTGCTCCATTTGTTGCTCTCAATATGCTAAGGCGATACTCAATTTCGCGCTAAGTGTTCTCCCGGTTTCCATAAATTTTTTAAACCATCTCTTGATGCTGTTAGTGTGAGGAGGGTCTTCTCCAAACTCACTTCTAAATTTACGTTGTACTGCAGTTTGTGATTTCAATTCATGGTACCAAAGAACATATTGTGCTTTTTGTTGAATGGTCAACATGTTTCACACTTTGTTGCAAACTTACGCCTTTATTAATAATGACTTATTCTTGATTATCTTAACAATAAAATAACCTGTAACAAATAACAAACAAACTTTATGGTAGTATAATTCACGGTCGAAAATGTAAAGTTTCTACCTTATGTGGTTTTTGCGATATAAAAATTTTGAATGTGTGCAGGACTTTATGGACACCCTGTATAACCAAAGAAAAAAAATTGGACTTATTTTTAGATCTCAATTATTTTTCTTTTTCTAAGGCAAACTCTAACCCGAAACAATTAAACTAAATGCCAAAACCTCAGCCCTAATCATCAGATTTCTCTGCCATATGTAGAATAATATTCTGAGCATTTGCACATGGCGTGAAGTCAGAAATTGCGCAAGTCAGACATTTCGCTCCACACCGCCAGTTGAGGAAAATGCAAAATAACACAAAAACAAGGTATTGGCTGATAATAGCAAAGAAAAGCAGCCTACCAACTAGGAAAATGTTTAGACAACACCTTTTTTGAATAAAGACTATTCTAAAACAATTAACTTCCAATAGAGCTATGCTTTGTCAATTGACAATTGCTTGAAATTAAACGAAATAACAAAAGACCAAATTTTAATCATTTCAGCATAGGCGGAAACTTGAAATATTTAAAAAAACTCAAAAGAGCAACGTTGTTCGGATATTTTCAAAATAAATGTGTCTCATGAACGTTATGTATCAATTGACTTACATTTCTTAATTGCAATTGTAGTTTGGGGAGAAATTTTAAATAATTTTGAAAATTTCAAGAAACTTTGATGACCGCCTCAATTTTTCACAAACAAAGTCGCATTAAAAATTTTTTTTTAATGGATACATATTCCATGATTCTAGCATGGGTACAAAGATGAGACAATTCTGAAAAACTGATGAAACTGTGATGTCGGAACAATTAGGTTTTATGTCATCTACATTTCGTGATTCTAGTATAAGCACAAAATTGAAATATTTCAGAAGAACTCATGGAACTTTGTAGTCCGCCTGAATTTCTTCACAAAAACATGTCTCACGAACAATTACTTTTCATGTGAATCAAAATTACGTGATTCTAGCATGGGTACAAACTAGAAACATTTCTGAAAAACTCATGAGAGTGTGTAGTCCTCCTCAAACCATTTCACAAAACATGTCTCACGAACAATTACTTTTCATGTGATCCATATTCCGCTATTCTAGCATGGGTACAATGTTTAAATAATTATGAAAAAACGATGAAACTGTGATGTCCGAACAATTACTTTTCATGTGACCACATTTCTTGATTCTAGCATGGGTACAAAACTGAAATATTGTTGAAAAATTCATGAAAGTGTTTAGTCTGCCTAAATGTTTTCACAAAAACATGTGTCACGAAAAATTACTTTTCACATAATCCACATTTCGTGATTCTAGCATGGGTACATAGTTAAAATATTTATGAAAAGCTCATGAAACTGTAATGTCCGCCTGAATTTTTTCACAAAATATGTCTCACGCACTATTACTTTTCACGTGATCCACATTTCGTGATTCTAGCATGGGTAAAAGTTGAAATATTTTTGCAAAACTCATGAAAGTGTTTAGTCTGCCTAAATTTTTTCACAAAAACATGTCTCACGAAAAATTACTTTTCACATAATCCAAATTTCGTGATTCTAGCATGGGTACATAGTTAAAATATTTATGAAAAGCTCATGAAACTGTTAAGTCCGCCTAAAATTTTTCACAAAAACATGTCTCATGAACAATAGCCCTTCATGTGATTTACATTACGTGATTCTAGCATGGGTACAAAGTTCAAATATTCATGAAAATCTCATAAATGTGTGTAGTTCGTTTGAATTTTTCACAAAAACATGTCTCACGAACAATTACTTTTCACATGATGCACATTATGTGATTCTAGCATGGGTTCAAAGTTGAAATATTTTTTCAAAAGTCATGAAACTGTGTAGTCCGCCTGAATTTTTTCACAAAAACATGTCTCACGAACAATTACATTTCACGTGATCCACATTTTGTGATTCTAGCATGGGTACAAAATTGAAATATTTTGAAAAACTCATGAAAGTGTGTAGTCCGCTGGAATTTTTTCACAAAACATGTCTCACGAAAAATTACTTTTCACGTTATCCACATCTCGTGATTCTAGCATTGGCACAAAGTTGAAATATTTGTGAAAAACTCATGAATGTGTGTAGTCCGCCTGAATTTTTTCACAAAAACATGTCTCACGAACAATTACTTTTCATGTGATCCACATTTTGTGATTCTAGCATGAGTACAAATTTGAAATATTTTTGAAAAACTCATGAAAGTGTGTAGTACGCCTCATTTTTTTCACAAAAACATGTCTCACGAACAACTACTTTTCATGTGATCCACACTTCGTGATTCTAGCATGGATAAAAAGTTGAATTATTTTTAAAAACTCATTAAAATTGTGTAATCTGCCTGAAATTTTTCACAAAAACATGTCTCACGAAAAATTACTTTTCCTGTGATCCACATTTTGTGATTCTAGCATTGGTACAAAGTTGAAATATTTATGAAAAACTCATGAATGTGTGTAGTCCGCTTGAATTTTTTCACAAAAACATGTCTCACGAACAATTACGTTTCACATGATCCACATTCCGTGATTGTAGCATAGGTACAAAGTTGAAATATTTTTGAAAAACTCATGAATGTGTTTTGCCCGTCTGAAACGTTTCACAGAAACATGTGTCATGAACAATTACTTTTCACGTGATTCACATTTCGTGATTCTAGCATGGGTACAAAGTTGAAATATTTTTGAGAAGCTCATGAAAGTGTGTTGTCCGCTTGAATTTTTTCACAAAAACATGTCTCACGAACAATTACTTTTCACGTGATCCACATTTCGTGATTCTAGCATAGGTACAAAGTTGAAATATTTTTGAAAAACTCATGAATGTGTGTAGTCCGCCTAAATCTTTTCACAAAAACATGTCTCACGAACAATTACTTTTCACGTGATCCACATCACCAAGAATTTTCCACAAAAATACATCGCATGAACAATTGCTTTTCTTTTGATCCATTTCTTGTGGCTGTAGCATGGGTGCACAGTTGAAATAGTTTTGAAAAGCTCATGAGAATGTTATGTCCGCCATGATTTTTTCTCAAAAATACGTCTCACGAACCGTAACCTGTTTCAACGTTTTGTTCTTGCTGCGGCTGTGACGAAGATGGCAATGCAAGGACCAGTATTGGAATACAAAACGGCATGTCCGTATTTGAATTTAATCATAAAGAAAACTGTCAAAAAAACTACAATAGCTGTGCAAAGAAAGGCAACTTCTGAGAGGAAATTTTACCTTCATGTAAGTTGGTTTGAGCTTGTTTCGATCGGGTTTTGCTTTGCTTGTTTAAGAATCGTGTTGTGGGAATAGCTGAAATCCTTGAAACTCACCGCGAGATGCACTGCAGTTGAATGCTTTTTATATTTTCCATTGTGTCAATGATTACTGTCAAGAGGTTACTTGACACACAAGTATTGCTTGTGCATAACTAAAAAAAATATACATTAAAAAAGTGTAAACAACCACTGCCTTAGCAACTGACAGGAGCTGCAAGGTCAGGCCTGCACAACTCAGAAATCTCGAAGGACCAACTTATCAACATAAATTTACAGCGGGCCGCAAGAGTGTTTTCCATTTCGATGTAGAGATTTCCTTGTGGTATGGAAGAAATTCTGGAACGGCAATTACTTGTTCGAGGTAGAGCGTTTGCAACATTTTCTGTTATTGAGAAATTCTCACGGGCCGCAAGAAAAGCTTTCTCGGGCCGCATGCGGCCCGCGGACCGTATGTTGTGTGGGCCTGTTCAAGGTGATCAGGTCTGCTGTGCGCATCACAATTTACTGCAATATGACGTGCGACTTGACCTTCATCATTGTGCAATTTGAAAGTGAATCAACTCATAAATTTAACCCACAGAGACAGAAGCAGACTTGTCTGGTATGCCGAGAAAAAACAGAGAATCGACACAGCTTCGCAAGAATGTTTCAAATTCCTTTATGTGAATCACTGGTATTATTACGACAGCAAAAAAATCTCTTTATGTAATAAATATACTAATGGTGATGCACGATTTTTTGAAAACATAACATATTGGCATCGATGGTAGACTATTGCATTCCTGTTTTAATAGTTTTGTTTTGCCAATTGTTAATTTTAGGTGTTAGCACTCTTGGGGAAAACACAAGGCACAACTACGACGGATTCAGATATGCAAGTGAGTACTGCACTGCGCATGCAATTAAGATGTTTCGCAATACGTTTAAGGATTTTTGAAACAGGTTCTAATAAGCACAATTAAAGACAAATATGCAGGGACTTAGCGAGGGGTCACAATTCCTTGGGGGCCAAACCACTATGGGGAAACCGACTCACTGCGGGGGGCGCATCTACCTATTGAAACAAAAATCAGTGGACAACAAAACCTAACTGGTTTCGTTTAGCTTTTTCCACTAGTGTCCGTGGATGATCTCTGTTCACATCAGGGCCATCGCCAGGGGGGACAGTGGTGCCCGGCCACCCCATTTGAAATCTGTGCCCCCCTATTTCACGTTTGGCCCCTGGTTGCTCCATACATCCAATGCCGTATTTTAAAAATGTGTCCCCCTTCTGGTTTTTGGCCCCTCCATCTGGTTTTTGGCCCCCCTGCTGCTAAATCCTGGGGATGGGCCTGGTTCACATGCTAGTTATCACAACTATGGAAAGGTGATAAACGTTCGTGAGACGTATTTTTGTGAAAAAATTCTGGTGGGGATCAGAGTTTCGTGAGTTTTTCAAAATTATTGCAACTTTGTACCCAGGCTACAATCATGATGGGTCGATCACATGAAAGAATAAGGTTCGTGAGACGTATTTTTGAGAAAGAAATCATGGCGTACATGACATTCTCATAGGCTTTTCAAAAATATTTCAACTGTTTACCCATGCTACAGTCACGAGAAATGGATCAAATAAAAAGTAATTGTTCATGAGACGTATTTTTGGGGTAAATTCTTGGCGATGGGATCACGTGAAAAGTAATTGTTCGTGAGACATGTTTTTGTGAAAAAATCCAGGTGGACTACACGCTTTCATGTGTTTTTCATAAATATTTCAACTTTGTACCCATGCTAGAATCACATAATGTGAATCAAATGAAAGGTAATTGTTCGTGAGACATGTTTTTGTGAAAAAATTCAGGCGGACTTCACAGTTTCATGAGCTTTTGTAAAATATTTCAACTTTGTACCCATGCTAGAATCATGAAATGTGGATCACGTAAAAAGTAATTGTTCCTGAGAGATGTTTTTGTGAAAAAAATCTGGTGGACATTACAGTTTCATGAGTTTTTCAAAAATATTTCAATTTTGTACCCATGCTAGAATCACGAAATGTGGATCACATGAAAAGAGATTGTTCGGACATCACAGTTTCATCGGTTTTTCATAATTATTTGAACTTTGTACCCATGCTAGAATCACGGATTATGGATCACATGAAAAGTAATTGTTCGTGAGACATGTTTTGTGAAATGGTTTGAGGAGGACTACACACTTTCATGAGTTTTTCAGAAATGTTTCTAGTTTGTGACCATACTAGAATCACATAATTTTGATTCACATGAAAAGTAATTGTTCGTGAGACGTGTTTTTGTGAAGAAATTCAGGCGGACTACACAGTTCCATGAGTTCTTCAGAAATATTTCAATTTTGTGCTTATGCTAGAATCACGAAATGTAGATCTAATGAAAAGTAATTGTTCCGACATCACAGTTTCATTAGTTTTTCAGAATTATTTCATCTTTGTACCCATGCTAGAATCACGTAATTTGTATTCATTAAAAAATAATTTTTAATGCGACTCTTTTTGTGAAGAAATTGAGGCGGACATCACAGTTTCTTGAAATTTTCAAAATTATTTAAAGTTTCTCCCCAAACTACAATTGCAATTAAGAAATGTAAGTCAGTTGATACATAACGTTCATGAGACACATTTATTTTGAAAATATCCGAACAACGTTGCTCTTTTGAGTTTTTTTTTAATTATTTCAACTTTCCGCCTATGCTAGAACGATTAAAATTAGGTCTTTTGTTATTTCGTTTAATTTCAAGCAATTGTCAATTGACAAAGCATAGCTCAAATGGACGTTAATTGTTTTAGAATAGTCTTTATTCAAAAAAGGTGTTGTCTAAACATTTGCCTAGTTGGCAGGCTGCTTTTCTTTGCTATTATCAGCCAATACCTTGTTTTTGTGTTATTTTGCATTGTCCTCAACTGGCGGCGTGATGGCGAAATGCCTGACTTGCGCAATTTCTGACTTCACGCCATGTGCAAATGCTCAGAATATTATTCTACACATGGCAGAGAAATTTGATGATTAGGGCTGAGGGTTTGGCATTTAGTTTAATTGTTTCGGGTTAGAGTTTGTCTTAGAAAAAGAAAAATAATTGAGATCTACAGTAAAAATAAGTCCAATTTTTTTTCTTTGGTTATAGTTATTCCCGTAGGCTACTGTAGCTTGTTGTTGGTATCTGGCATCTAACCAAAACGTTTCAATTTAATCTAGACACATCAAAAACGCAATCATCACACTTTGTTCGTTTACTCTGACACCGGCTATCTTCCTTGTGGGTTTGCCTGCATCAGCCGGCACAGTCATCACACACCTTTTAAGGTGTTCAGCTTAGATGCCATTGTGCATTTCGGATTACTTTCGCCACCATGCACGTTTCCAGGCATTCAAATCATACGACACTCTGCATATCGTTTTTTTTGCACTTTCTTCGACTGCGGGCTACCTTCTCTCTGGGTTACGTCCGCCGTCACATCCAGCCCGCATTTTTAGCTGTATTTTGCCGGATCCGTTATATTTACTGCCGGCTACTGCGGCTAGCTAGACGACTGCTCGCTCACGTAACTTTGGTTGAATCATTGGGGATTGAGAGGCAGTTTTTCAAGATGAAGAATGCTTGATGCGCGGTTCAATTAGCTCAAGATTTTCAGTAATGCTGTCGAGCACTTTTATTTTTGCTATTAAGTGTAGTGGGGCAGATTCATGGTGCCGGGGGGACCCTAGTAATGTGTTTAAGTAATAACTAACTGCCAGTGAATAGAGTGAGAGTCAGGTATAGAGAGGGATGGGAATTCGTCATGAAAGAGCTTGCTTGTTTGGGGCTTGTTGATGTCTGTGTGATTGGTAGGGAGTAGCTCACATTTAGAATTATAATTCCCCAGGCCAATTGAGGATGAACTAGGCTAGCCTATCAACTATCTCTGATCATGGTGGCATTGGTGAGCATGGTCTGTGGGTCTTCACCAATATACATCCATCAATGAAAAGGGGTTGATTTCTGGGAGGTGTTATTCTCTAAATCTTCGTATTGCAATGAGGGTGCTCCTCAAAAGGGCAAATCTGGTCTTTGTCCTTGTGTATGTCATGATAGATGCATGTGGCTTTTTCAGCTTTGTTTATTTTTCTGCCAGTCCTTTGTTGGCTCTGGTGCATTCTAGTGCCATCCCTCCACTTATTCATGGGGAAAAATTGAGAAGCCCTGACTTAGCCAACAACTGGTTAACTTCAAGAACAGGTTGAACCTGTTCTTGAAGTTGAACCTGTTCTTGAAGTTGAGGTTCTTGTAAACCACTCGAATCCCATTTACTGGCTGCTACTGTCATAACTGATAATAAAAAAGAGAAATTGAGGCTAGCAATACTTGAAAAAGTTACAAGAATATAGTAGCCTGCCTTAAAGTACAATAGTGTAAATTGACCTTGTCAAAAGTATAGTCTTGAAGTCAGTTCAATAGGTGCGTTAAGCAAGGCAGAAATAGCAATGGCATTGAATTTGTTGATGCACTGAAGGCTTTCAAAGCTACTGTAAAATGTAAAACTAGAAAAGAAAAATTGAAATCAGAAAGTATGCAATGTTTGAAAAACTAGATGTGGTTCTTGATAGAAAAGGGAACCAAATGCTAAAGAAAATCAAGAAAGATATTTTAAAACATTTGTCAGCACTTTAAAACGAATTCAAAAGATGATTTCTAGAGACAAGTAAGTAATGAAGACTGATTTTGTAAGAAATCCATTTATATTTCTTGTTTATAAGCTTCCAGATGGATATTAAGACGGATGTTTAGAGCTGATTAATGCTTTTTCAGCAATACAAGAATGTGAAGAAAAGCTTCTTCTGCAATTCTAGATTGGAATGAAAAACTGTTTCCTTCCAACAACAAGTAGTTCTTCTCATTTGTTCTCATCACTTTTGTGTCTGGTTATTTGTGCAAGTCAGGATTTTTAACTCAGGTTCAAGTTAAGATCAAATAAGAAAATAGACTTGATGTTGACGATGATCAGTATTGTGCACTGTCGCAAAACTTACTGTATATTAACTAGTCTCCAATTAAAAACAAGAACAAATTTCGCATTGATCGAGTTGAAAGTTGAACTAAATTGATTTTTGAACTTTTTAATACTGGTGTATTTGAATGTGTTTCGAAGATAATTTTGTTTCATTTTTATATTCCTGTCACGAAATTGATAGCGGCACTATTTGTTTTGGATTATTATCATTAATGATACCTGCTTGAAAAAAGTCAGATGTTTAAGTGCATTCAAAGTTTTCTGAGTGATTCTTTGCCTTTTCCCCAGTTAAACTTGCTGCTTCTTCGAAACCACCAAGCAGAGCTAATTATCATATAGTAATGACTTATTGAAAGGGTGCAACTCAGATTATGGTTTAATCCACGACGTGCAATCCGATTCGTCGCAAGAATGACGTTTTAAGTCTTTCAGCCATTCTGTTGAATTTGAATCTGGGAGGAATGAAAATTTTCAAAATGAGCAAAGGGAAGAATGCATCAAAAAAGGTTGCGAACCACTGCACTAAATGAACAAGAATTTATAGATGCCATCTGCATGAGATGTGTATGGAATATAAAGGGCATGGGCATACCCACGCACTGCGCTTGTTGAGGGCAACTCTGGAACACAGCCTCATATGCAAATTGCGCCGGTTACTCTGCAATGAGGCACAATACTGTGAGAGTTTCTGAGACACAGATAATGAGAGAGGTCTGCACAGATGTGCAAATAGAAATCACACTTCTGCCAATGACTGAAAACGAATTGTGAAAGAGAAGTGAATACAAGTTGCAATGTAAGGTTGGATATTTCCATGAAAAGATTGTGAAATAGCTCCAAGAAAACACGTTTTGACATAGGATCACACATCCTACCCCACCATTACATTCCATGTAGTCAGTTGCACAGATCTGCCAGCAACATGAAAAAGAAAAAGGGTATGTACAACCAGAGAGTGATTGATGTTGAGAAGTCTTCATTCAATCCTCTTGTTTTCACAAGTGGTGGGATGGGTCAACAAAAGGCTGGCTGAAAAAATAGCTGATGGAGCCATATGCATTCGTTATGGCGTACATTAGAACAAAGTTCAGATTTGCTCTCTGAAGGAGCACCCTTGCTGCATTATAAGGCTGTCGATGGAGTGATGTTCACCTTCGAGATCTCATGGTCACGGACTTTAGTCTAATTCCTAGGCTAACAATTCTGTCAAAGCTTAATTATGGTGTCAATGGCATGACGACAATAATATTAGTTGTGCAATAGCTGGGTATATGCCGTAAGTCATAGCATTATGAATGAAATATTATCTTTTCTAGAACTAAATACTCCACTCATCAACTAACCTTATTTTGTTTTTCATGTGCCCAACATTTATTGAATTACTGTTAAACTTTTAATATGTATCTACCTTTGCCTTTTTATGTAACTTCTTTTGGTGGTGTTGTGTTCCTGGTGGGGCATACATGCAACTGTGGTACTTCATTATGGTCCATGAGTAACTGTATTGCTTCTTCACAATTTGTGTAGATAAACATTGTTCTTTGCTACATGCTGTTGTTCTGCAATGTCGTGGTTGCTGCATTGATCACTGTCTCATAACCTCTATTGTTGCTTGCTTCTCTCACCTATATATGTGCATGCCTCACCTGCTCATCTGTACATACCTCAATTCTTCACCATTGCTTGCCCATAATCATCTGTGTTATGTGAATGGTTGTTGTGTTTATGATTTAAAATGTTTTTTTCTGATATACATGTTTAATTTTATGTATTGTACTATTTGCTTTCCCGATTTTTGTCACCAACTTTATGGTCAATTCAATGTTTGTGATGATTTATGTGCTAAATTTCTGGAAAAAATTTGATGACAATAACACAGCAGAAGTAAGACATATTCGATAGTATCAGGGTTTTTTCAAGGTGTTTTAGGGACCTGATTCGGGTACCTAGAATTGAATATCGGTTCCTTAGAATCAGATAAAATAATCATTGGGTCCCTAGAATCAGAGAAAATTGGGTCTCTGGAATCATAGATTAGAAATCGGGTCCCTATAGGACCACACCAGATACCTAACATTTTCTTTGAAAAACCTGGATAGCACAGTTAGTTATGTGTGTTGTAGTTTGGAACCAATTATAATGGTGAAAAAGGGAGATCTTGTAAAACTACTGTGTTTTTATAAGGTGCATTAAATGAAGCAGAACTTAGATAAGTCAAAACTGTATTCAACTCTTTCACAATAACTTCCAAGTGCCAGAGTTGCGACTGGGAGTTTAATCTGTCATTACATACAAGGGAGTTTAATCTGTCACACACGTCTAATCCGCTAGATGGGTCATTCCATGTCAAGTGATCCAGGCCATGCAACCCACTCTCTCAGAATTTGTTGAAATTTGATAGGCTTATAGAACTTTTTCTCCTGATCAAATTGAACTAAATTTTTTGAAAATCAGACAACCATAGCCGAAGTTACAAGCATTTGAAATTTGCCTATTTTTGTACTCAGTCAAGCATAACAGCATGAGGAATTTGTTATGATCAACTTTGAAGTCCTGTAATTCCACTTTTGTATGGTTTAAGACAGTTATAGTTGAGCATAATATACTTGAGCTCATTCCCAGATACTGACCCCTGAGGTCACCTTGGTTGACCTTTGAACCAAGATTGATTAGCAGCACCTTATATGATCACTCATTCATGACATTTCACAACCAATATCTCGAGGAGCTCTGAAGGTAGGATGATGTTTGATACCTCATGTGAAAGGTCTATTCAAGGACAATTTAAACCAAAAATAAAATTGATGGTGTATTGAGTGTTCATGAAAAAACATGCATGCTAATTCAGCCATGTAAATGTTATCAATTTTTAATTGAAACTGCAGTCCTTGTTCATTTTGTACTCTTAGTCTTGTTTTTCAGCTGGAAATGAATTTTTTCATACATAACAAATAAGCATGAATTTGCACTTGGAGTAGTTTGCTGCATTCATGTCTATGCATAGCTATTCAAACATGTTTTCATGCAGTGCAAGATGATAGACAAACTGCAAACAATCAAGTTGAGCTCTATTTCTCCCAAGCCACACCTGTTTCATTGTTAGATATAATCGATGGATATATTGTCCACAAGCAGTCACAAATGAAGATACATTAGTCTTGCAGAGTTGATGTTGAAAATATTCCTGGCATGCATCTTTTTTCTTAGTGACGTTGTGAACAAGAAGGGAAGTGTGCGAGAACTATGCATGAAGTCCCAGCTGTTGCAAGTGTCCATTTTTATCATGCCTATTGCGTATGTACCATATTTCATCATAGACAACACATAAGATATCATTGACTCTCAGATATAGCAGAAAATCCTTGTCCTGAGGAAATCTCCAATAGATTCGTCGCCAGAAAGTTTTCAGTAGGGGGATTGACATTCTGAAATTTAATAGAACTCCACTGGTTCATAGTGCTTCATACTTGAGCTTTGTTTTGAGGGGCTAAGCCCCCAAAAGCCCCATGATGGTGGTAGGACTTATCTCCAAAATTACTTCTGAAGAGAATTCTGCATCTTTGCTGATGCGCTTTAAAGCAAGTCTAGTTGATGACATTGCTGTGATATGGTGAAATCCTCGTGTGTCCTTGAAGGTGGAGGCATGTTAAAGTGTGTTTTCAAGAAGTTGACAAATTTTATGTTTGAAAGATATTTGCAGTAAATTATCATTGTTTCCAATTTGGTTATCTAAAGGCTGTCAGAGACTTTACATTGCATTATAAAGCCATTAGCTGGTTTTCCAGCACCACCAATCCCATCACAGTGTGATTTTCCACAAATAGTGCAAGGAATGACCACGTGGCTTGCACACTGTAGTCTTGATTATGCATGCACAGGTTGTAAAATGACCTATGTATCATGCCGCACAACCATCACTGTAATATTCAATATTATTGCAGTTGGGAACAATATCCTTAAATGATTTGCATTGTCCTTTCTTGCACAAAAAAAGCATAGTTATATCATGCTGTAGCTCTTCTGACAGAAAGGAAAGATTCAGGTGATTGAGCTCATTTTAACTAGACTTGTAATACCAGACTACCCCAAGGACCCAGACTACCCCAAGGACTTTGCAACTTTGTTGAGTCATTTGATAACCTTGTGCCTCATCCTGCATATGAAATGAATAATTTTCACCAAAGTCAATTAACACCTAAGCTGTTAAGTGGTTTGGTGGTGTGTAAATACTGAAGTGCTTTGCTTTCAGTAAAGTTCTGCTGAGATATTTGAGATTTTTTTTACATTTAGAATTTCCATATTTTTTCAATACCTAATGTACATTTTGGCCAAATTCAATACTTTATCATAGTATTAAAAACTAATTTTGAAATTGAATACTTTTTCAATACCGCATGAGAGCCCTGCATTATGCAATTTTTACTTTTTACCTGCACATTTCCTTCCTGACATACTTGGATGTGGATACTTAACAGCTTGGGTATTGATGGACTTTGGTGAAAATTATTCATTTAATATGCAGGGTGAGGCACAAGGTTATCAAATGACTATCTTGTGTCTGTTATTACAAATCCAGTTGAACTGAGCTTCAATCACCTAAATTTTTCTTTTTCGTCAGAAGAGCTACAGCATGTTACAACTATGCTTCATCCTGTGCAAGAGAATACAACACAAATCATTAAGGATATTGTTCCCAACTTTAATAATGTTGAACATTTCAGTGATGCTTGCGTGTCGCAATAAAAAATGGAAGTCATTTTACATCCTGTGCATGCGCAATCAAGACTACAGTGTGCAAGCCACATGGCCATTCCTTGCAATATTCCTGGAAAATCACCATGTCATTTGATTGGTCACACTGCAAAACCAGCTATATACTGCAATGTAAAGTCTCAATCAAAATCTTTCAAACATAAAATTTGTCAACCTCCTGAAAAAAGACTTAATTGATGTAGAAAAAAGCTACAATCAAGACTCAAACATGCCTCCACCATCAGGCCTCCACATGAGAATTTCACCATATCACAGCAATGCATCAGCGAAGATGAAGAATTCTTACTTGAAGTAAATTTGGAGATGTCCTTAGTTCTAAGGATTTGCTGCTGTATCTTAAAGTCAATGAATTATTATGTGTTGTCTATGATGAAATATGGTACATAGGCAATAGGCATGATAAAAGAAGTGGACACCTGCAACAGTCAGGACTTCATGCATACAGATGATTTTTCTTGCTCACTACATTTGCCAGAAAAAAATATCTTTTTAACATGTACTCTGTAGAAACTGATGTACCTTCATTTGTGACTGCTTGTGGACAATATATCCATCGATTATATCTAACAATGAAACAGGTGTGGCTTGGGAGAAATAGAGCTCAACTTGATTGTTTGCGGTTTGTCTATCATCTTGCACTGCATGAAAACATGTTTGAAGTGTTAATCATAGACATGAATGCAGCAAACTACTCCAAGTGCAAATGTATGCTTATTGGTTGTGTTTGTAAAAATTCATTTCCAGCTGAAAAACAAGACTAGAGAGTACAAAATGAACAAGGACTTCAGTTTCGACTAATAATTTTGATAAGATTTATATAGTTGAATTAGCATGCATGTTTTTTCACGAACATTCAATAAACCATCACTTTTATTTTTGGTTTAAATTGTCCTTGAATAGACCTTTCAGATGAGGTATCATACATTATCCTACCTTCAGAGCTCTTTGAGATATTGGCTGTTAAAAATGATGTCATGCATGAGTGATCAGGTGCTGCTAATCAGTCTTGGTTCAAAGGTCAATCAAGATGACCTCAGGGGTCAGTATCTGGGAATGAGCTCAAGTATATTATTCTCAACCATACTCAAAGGATTAACTGTCTCAAAACCATATAGAAATGGAATTACAAGACTTCAAAGTTGATCATAACAAATTCCTCATGTTGTTATGCTTGACTGAGTACAAAAATAGGCAAATTTCAAATGCTTGTAACTTCGGCTATGGTTGTCTGATTTTCAAAAAATTTAGTTCATTTTGATCAGGAGAAAAAGTTCTATAAGCCTATCGAATTTCAACATAATCTGAGAGGGTGGGTTGCATTTTGTCATTCTTTTGGATCACTTGACATGGAATGACCCAGATGCGAATAGAACAAAACAAAAGTTGTGCACGTGTTTGATTCCATGTTTGCCAATGTATTCAGGAGCCTTGTGGAATAATATCATTTGTGGTATGTGCTAGCTACTCTAGGATGCTAGCCATTGCAATTGTTGTTGGTTAATTGCATAACATGTTGGCTTGTTTACAAAAAAATCATAACTAGCAATTAAATAAATAGCACAGTTTGCCACATACAATTGGTTCTAGGTGAGAATCAACAACCAGATTCATACAATAGGCATACTTTCAATTTTTGAGAAAATTAAAGGGTTTTAAGTGCGCCTTATGCTTCAAAACATACAGTAAAAACTTTTTTGTAAATAATTATTTTGGAGATAACAGCCTTTGACATTGATTTTTTGACATTTTTCTAGTTCTAAACCGGAACTTTTGGTTTAGGCATGGTGTTAATTCTAAGTAGAAATGTCTCACAAAAATGATAATGAGTCAAATGAAAGTTACAGCTCATATGAAGAGGTTATAGCAGTGAATTCATTCTCAGATGATGATGAACATATTCAAAGTCGACATGATGATGAACACAATGGTATGATAAGATTGGTAGGCGTGTTTTGTTGAGTCATGATACAGCTTTTATGTTAAGGTTGTGCAAATACAATAATTTTTATATATTTTGATTGGGTACCCTATCATTTGTGGTTTAAAAAGAGTAGGAAACAATTGTACTAAGAGAAACACGAATTGTATTTTATTAACACCTTGAGAGCTGGTGTACAATATATTCATACCTGGAAATCAGCCTAAAACTAGCAGTTTATGGTTACCTTGCCAACGCCATAGCGCCTCTGCCAATTGTGCTAGAGAGCTGGTAAAACCAGGGCTTTGGAGCAGGCACAAATATGCAACAGCTCCAGCTCTGGAGCTCTCTTCTATCACAAAGTAGCTCCAGCTCCGGAGCTCTTTGATACCACTGCTCCGGCTCCATTGGTTAAAAATTTAAGTTCAAGCATGTTTGTGCAATTTGAAGTTTCAAGTTTCTAAATTTTCACTCATTTAATCACACAACTCAATGAATTCAAAACATTTATTTCTGAAACAGTACACAATCTTAAACACAAAGTTTTCCACAACCATTCGTGCGAAGGAATAGTATTGCCTCTAATAAGTCTTCTTTCATTGAAGTTCTCAGGTCCGAGCGAACAATGCGCAGTGCAGAGAATAGCCTCTCCACACTAACTTGTGTTGATGGCAAAGCTGTGACTGTGTATGTTACTTTTTGCAAAATGGATGGGTAGCGAGAAATTGCATCCATGACAGTCACTTTTGATGACCTATCAATGTTTTCCATGTCTGTTAATGCATTGTTGAAGTCCATTTTGAACAGTCAAAGTGGAGATGAATTACTAGCTGCATCTTCTGTGTAAGTTTTGCCGCACTTTGCCTGCCTGTCAAGTAGCTTTTCAAAGTCCTCATCTTCTGACTCTGAGGTAGATCAAGTTTTCTTTTCCACTGCTTTGATTTTCTTCCAACAGGTTTGCACCACATCTTCTTTCCTCATGATGTTTGAGGGAAAGAGCAATTTGGAGTAGAGCAGCTTTCCCTTTTGCACGTTCCTCATCGTTCAATGTCACCCTATACATGGAGTCAACATATACTGCTGCCAGTAACACTTTGTTGTCAAGAAGAACCTTTTCACAGTACTCCATGGATGTTCTCATGGTATCAGCCAAAATGCCACCAATTTGAGAAAATTTGAAAATAAACTTTTTCCATTCTTTGAAAAATGACCCTGGTGTCAAGCCTGTAGTTTTTTGGTTGTGAGAAAAGGATGGCGAAGCAAACCTTCCAATTGTTTGACTTCATTCCACTGAGCATCAGGCAGTGATACATCTGGATGTACAATGTCTATCAAGGCAGGTTTTAGTTCAAGAAGGCATTCCAGCATGAGGTATGTGCTGCCCCATCTGGTTGCTTGGTCTAGAATGGCACCTTTGTTTGTTTTTCTCCTCAAAACTGCATCAATTTTAGGTGATCTGGCAGCTACCACAACCTGGTGAATTTTGCTGATTAGTGAAGCAACATGCCTCACTTTCAACCCATCACGTATTGCCAGTTGCAATGTATGGGCAGCACATCGCATATGTGTCATCGTCTTAAACTCAGAATCGTATCTAAAATCCAAGCTAGATTCTTCTAACATTGAAATGCCTTCAAGTTCATCTTCATTTTTAGCTACAACAGTAATGGAGTCTTCAAATGATTTCTGAACCGCTAGAGTCATGTTTGAAGCATTATCTGTCACTACTGATAAAACTTGTTGTTTGCTTATCTCAAAGTTCTTCAGAATATCTTCAACCAGCCTCTGGATAAAATCACTGGAGTGTTGGTGTTCTGTGTCTCTTACTGCTAATATAAAGATCCTCGCTTCATTTTTGGAATCAACAAACTGAACATTCAATGCAAAATAGTGTATTCTGTGCCTTGTGCATCCATCCATTTTTAAAAACAAAAATTTAACATGTAACTCTTCTTTTAATTTGTTCTTCTGTTCTTCAGCTTCACACAGAATCAAATTTCTAATGCTTGATAATGAAACACCAAGTTTTTCAGCCATTTCCCCATGCAAACCTATAAAGCCAGGTGAAGAGAAGAGCTTTAGAGGCACTCCATTCTCCACAACCAGTTGAATAAGATGGTGTTTGAATTTTTCTGTTGTCATTGACACAGTAATTTTTTCACTGTGAAAGTATTTTGAAAGCGTCTGTTGCTTGCTTGTACTGCCTTTTTGAACAACTGCTTGCTTCTTTGCTTGTTCTTCTTCAACAATAGACTTGAAAATGTCAGGGTGATGCCTTTCAATGTGACGTTTCAGATTGAAAAGTTTTGATCCTAATTTGGCTCTACAAACATCGCCATTTTTTTCGATTTGACAAACATAACCCTCTCCATCCACTTTCTGGAAATGACTGGCAACAGTACATTTCTTAGTTCTCTACTCATATTTAGTGCAATAATAAAACCAATTAAAATTTAGCCTGAAATTCAAATGTTTGGTTCAGCACCCGTATAGAAGATCTAATGATAATGTACCAGTAGCCTACTAGAAATCAGTAAATCAAAGCACCGTATAAACTAAATACAAAATTAACTACTGTACTTAACTTCCTTTATCACAATATGCAACTATAAGCTAGAAACTATAGTACCGTAAATGCCTGGAAACTATAAACTGGATAAGACTGTGTACTGCCTGTTGCAGCTATGAACATGAGCCTGCACTGATATCCAAATTCCTAAGCACATGGTAAGTTAGAAAAGGTGGCACCAGAGAGGCATCACCTTTTCAATTTTGTGAAGGGTAGCTGTTAAGTTATGTGAAATGCGCCAATAACAGTAGCGTCTCAGGAAATGAATCGGAGCTGGAGCTAACTTTCAAACAACTGGCTCCAGCTCCACTTGAATTTCACAAAGAGCTCCAGCTCCTCTGAAAAATCCTGGCTCCAGCTCCAAAGCCCTGGTTAAAACCCTACAAGGATTCAGCAAGTCTTCTAGTCTGCAAAGAAAAAAAAATTTCTGGTTGGGGGTTGTGTTTTTTTGTGAGTGTGATCATAAGTGAGAGTTTTTTGGCTCATTTTACCTGATCCAAGGTGCCACCGTTAGACCAAGTATTTCACTGAAGTTTTCATTGGAAACTAGGCTCGAGTCTGAGTCTTTTGAGCTTTCGATTGACTCTCTAGTGTTTCTGGTTCAAAAGGTATGATCTAAAAAAACAAAGTAATTGATTATCTAATTAGTGGATTAATCAATTATTTTTATTAGTTTGGGTCAAGGGTATCCAAACTACAGCCTGCGGGCCAAATCCAGCCTGCAAATACGTTTTGCCATAATAATATATTTACAAAATATGCGTTGATTTGGTAGAATGTGACATATCGTGAAACAATGACGTATGTAGTCAAAATATCCGGCCCTTGGAATGTTGTGTAATAGCTTATGTGGCCCCCCTCCAAAAAATTTTGGAGTCCCCTGGTTTAGATCATAACTTTTGAACCCGAAACCCCAGCAGGTCATCCAAAGTATCAAAAGACTCGTGTTGTAGCTTGGTTTCCAATGAAAACCTTAGCGAAATACTATTATTCAATGGTTTGGGCCCAGGGCTAGGTGAAGTGGGCCAAGGTGTCTAAAAATCCTCCACTTATGATGTCACTCACAAAAAATCTGCAACCCTCAAACAAAAAAATTTTTTTCATTCATTGCCAACTACAAGACTTGCCAAGCCTTTTGAGCCTTTGAAACAGTTCTCTACCGCATTCATCCCCAGAGTTATGCTCACGCAAAACCACATGCGATCTGGTTATTTTGGCGCGAAATCCTTGAAAGAAACAAGCCGGAAGCAGAAGTGTTTAATAATACTATTGTTATGGCAGTGGCTGCAGGTCTGCCTGTGAACTATCATATTTGAAAACCTATTTGTCCGCCACCTGTAATGTGACAGTAATGCATGACAAGTGTGGTGGACTGCAGTAAACTTGGTAGAAACCTACTAAACCTAAGACCTAAATCTAAACCCTAAAACTAAATTTAAACATAACCCCTAAAGCTAAACCATAAATGTAAACCAAGCCTCAAACGTAAACTCTAAACCTAAACTTTAAATCTGAACACAAAAGTGTGGGAAGTTTTTTAAAAATAAAGAAAAAAACTGGTCCCATGAATTGAAACATGCAACCATTACTACTAAAAGAAAGTTGACAATGTGAGAACCAAACAGAAAACTATTCACACAGCAGATGTAAACTCATCTGCTATGCTACCACAACAGTGGCGGGGACGTGACAAACTCAGTGTTTCATTCGAACCATGTCACATGTGGTGGACCTGTAGCCACTTCCTGTTATGGCACAATTAAAAAAGATGTAGGACATGAAGAACATGAACTTCAATAAAGTTGTCATTTTGGCAAAATATTAAATGTGATTCTTACGACTTTAACAGCAATGTTGTGTTAAAGGTTCTTCTGGCTACGCAACTTACAATGAAGCATTTGAAGCCATTGGGTTTGGCAAATGGCATGCATTGCTTTTGTTGCAGGTAAGTTTAATGGTAGTTTTCAATAATAAATTGGCATTGTCTGAACAATGGTATCCATTTCTCAGTCTGGAAAGGACTAAAAAACTGTATGAAACAAAATTGCTGGCCTGCGAAATATCTGGCCATTTCTTGCATTTTAACACTTTGACGTCCGGCTGATTTGGGGATTTTCGGCAAAAAAACACCTAAACGCACGTGGCTTTGCGCATGAATATCTTCGCTCCTGTTCGCTCTAGCGACTCGGCGAAAGTCTCAAAAAACGCATACAGTCTAGTAGATTGCACTCGAAAAAAAAATGTTTTTCTTGGGGGGTGCAGGTTGGCTGTGAGTGATGTCATAAGTGGAGGACTTTTAGGCCACCTTGGCCCACTTTGCCTGCCCTGGGCGCCAACCGTTAGGTGGTAGTATTTCGCTGAAGTTTTTACTGGAAACTAGGCTACAATCCGAGTCATTTGATACTTTGGATGACCTGCTGGGATTTCGGGTTCAAAAGTTGTGTTGTAAGTTAGTAAAAATATTAGACTAATTAGCTAATTAGTTAATTAATTAATTTGTTTATTTTAAATCATAACTTTTGAACCAGAAATGCTAGAAAGTCGATCAAAGGCTCAAAAGACTCGGACTCGAGTCTAGATTCCAATGAAAACTTCAGCGAAACACTTTGGCCTAGCGGTTGGGCCCCAGACCGGGCAACATGTGCCAAAATGACCCTAAAACTACTTCACTTATGACGTCAGTCACAAAAAATCCGCATCCCCAACCAAAAAATTTTTTTTCGAGTGTAATCTACTAGACTGGCCGATCTGTTTCAGCCATTGAACAGCTCTCTAGCGCAATCGGCGGAGGAGCTAGGGCGTTGGTAAGGCAACCGAAAACTGCTGTTTTTTAGGCCGAAATCGAAGTACGAATAT
>Ga0210059_1001137_pt1 | contig 38853 bp, 25 predicted proteins | sample Ectturendosymbi2_FD_188042 | JGI IMG/M metagenome (GOLD analysis project Ga0210059, IMG submission 188042) | Ecteinascidia turbinata endosymbiont from Florida, USA - Sample 2 (SPAdes) (version 2) | ecosystem: Host-associated > Tunicates > Ascidians > Unclassified | place: Key West, Florida... | reverse complement strand
AAAAGGTTTACACTCCAGTTGCGGTACAATAAACTAAGTAGTATTTCCATGCTAAAAATTTTCCAAGCAACAATTCGTAAGTCATTCCTTGTTTCTCAAAGTTTTTTAATTGATGTCAACTTCTTCAAGTGGGAATTCCAGTGGCTGGGATTCGCCTCTCCTTGTCGAAAGCAACAATTACAGGCCCTAGCTTTTCAGCGGGCATTTGCAAGAGATTATATGCAGGTTTTTTTTAAAGGAAAATGTTAGGTTTTTTTTAAAGGAAAACGTTAGGATTAACAGCTGGAAGTTGAACCGTGTCAGAGATGTAGTGCTAGCAAAAAGTGTGGGAACGCATCTAAAAAAATAGCCATTTTGAAGCAGCTTCAACCCCTTTTTTAACAAAAAACGTGAAAAAGGTGTGGGAACGCCGTTCCCAAGCGTTCCCGCCCCACTACACCCGTGAACCATGTACTCAGCATGTAGACGTTCTACCTTTTATCAACACTCGCAGTTTTCAAATCTTCTTTTGGTACAACGAAAAACGAAAACATGAAAGAACCAAGAAAAGAAATTTGAGCATAAACTCCCACAAAAAGCTGCAGTTCTGACGCATGCTACGTAGCATAATAGATGAATAATATACATGGAGGCACTTGCAGTGTCAAGAGAATACTTTGAACATTTAGTCGTCGAGTTTTGGTCGAAAATTCAGAAACGATGTCTTCACTTGCAACAGCAACTATTTCTTTTTTCAAAACCTAAGAAAACCAGCTGAAATTTATAGTGGCGTAGCGAGGGGGGGGCACAATTCCCCGGGCGCCGAATCGCTATGGGGGAGCCGAATCGCTACGAGGAGTGCCGAATGACTGCGGGGGCACCAAAAAGTCCAAAAAATGTCACAAGTATTTTCTTCAATACAGTACATTTGCTTCCTAAAGACCTCAAATTTGAACATGGTGGCGCCAAACTTTTTTCTTGCTGCGGGCGCTGTCCAACCTCGTTACGCCCCTGTATGTGTGTCATGCACCTGCGATAAGGTGTGAGTATACTCACCACACTGAAGAAGCTTGCTGCTTCACATGTGGTTATCGAAACGCCTACGATTAGCCCGCGCTCGGCAGCACGTATATGGTGGGAAAAGCTGCTTCATACTTGCATTATCATTTCAAAAATTGGTCCAAATTCATATGGATGTTTTCATTCAAAAGCACACCAAGAAGCTTTCACGAGACAATGCTTTTCACAATAGCAGTTTCAGCATCGAGAAGAACATCACTGAAACTTTTGGTAGTTGAATTGACTACAGAACAAAGATGTTGTAATTCTTTCTTGTCGAGAAAGAAATTCGGTGCTGGTAAACGAGCACGCAAAGATTAGATGAGAGACATATTAAATTACAAAAACCAGTGGCTGAATTCGCTCTGAATAGTATCAATGATTTAAACGTAAGATGCTGTCAAATTCAAAGTCTCACTTTCATTGTGAATTCCGATGTGTTTTGTTATAAATGACGTCCTCTCTGAATCGAGATGAAAGTAACTTTTTTCGCTTGGTCAGAGAGTGGGATGCAGGCCCGTAAACAGCTTTGGGCATCAGCAGGGGAGAAGAGTTTTCTGAGAGGGGCCCACATTTTTTTCCTGCGTCCAACAGTTTTAAACTACGCCCAACACATTTTTTCAGGGGGGGGGGTTCTAGGGTGGCTTCTCCCCCTGCGCCCCCTTGGGTACAGGCCTGGTGAGATGTAGTTTCGCTTGTTTAGAGGGTGGGTTAACTGTAGCTTGATTGCACCACACACTAAGCACGAAATACGCGCTAGCTGCATTTTATGCTGACCACTAGCGTACGGAGGGGGGAGGCCACTGTGCCAGGCCACACCCTCAGCCCTTAAACATACAAAAATGAAAAACAGAATTGTCTAAAACTTGCTTTCAGAATACACGAAAATGCGTATTTTTAGTTGTAATTTTGCAAACTTTTCCCGGGAGCATGCCCCAAAACCCCCTAGAATGGTCGCGCCTTGGGCACTTCCCCTAAAGTTGATTTCTGACGTCACACGATTGAGGTGAAACTTAACCGCTCCGTCGGAAATTTTGTGCTTACGCCACTGATGCTGACTTATGCTAGCCAGTGCAATAGTGATCTCTACACATGCTGAAGCATTTCTACGTCTTACGCAGAATTCCCTAACCTCTTTCGATCAACTTCTAATTCGCATACATTATCCTACTGGGTTTGGTTTGACTATTAAAAGACGTTCAGTTTGATTAGAAGCAAGCCTAACACCTGTCCAACGCTCCCTCTAAGATGCTCAACTGCGAAGTACCACCAAATCATTTGCGAAGTGAAATCTGATTCTCGTACACGTGCAACATTCCAAAACGTTGGAAAAACAAGAAGACAAGGAAAAGCTCTTTGAAATAAATGTGTAGGCCCTACTTTGTTCGTATTTTCATAAGTTTTTCTGCTTATCCTAACTTGTAACAATTCACGAAGTTTGTAATTGATTTAGAATTCTGACAACTCAGCAAGAGTTGCCAGAATTTTCTTAGAGAGAACGCTGGCTAAGACTTCATACTATAGCATTACCATAGCCAGCTTGCTAGTGCCATGGAGTTGTTCGCGCTAACAGAGAGACTGCAGAAACGGCTTCGAAAGACTGTATCCAGTGACGTCACAAATCGAAATTGTTACCAGTGTGGACCTTCCTTAATACAATTTATTTTGTATCAATGAGGGTACCTTTTAACGCAACATGTGGTGATGTTGCGAGTTGGAGTAACGATCAAACAGATGGCAAACAAGCATTTGCAAAATGTATTAATGTTTCAAATTTGAATCATTTGGGAGGTGTAAAAAAATTTTGGGGGCACTGCCCCCGAATGACCCCCCGTGGCTACGGGCCTGGGTTACCTAAGCCTCTGAGATATATCTTCGTGTATAGCACGTTTCGCGTTTAGTTCGCAGCCCTGGTAATGATGCTGACACCACTACAACTGCCTTCTGTTCATTGCCGGCAGGAGGTGGTTGGGCTCTCCCAGGCCTGGAATTTTGGACCTCCAAATAAAATTTATTGCAATTAACACATAATATTTATAGCCTATAAATGAAAACGTCGATATATTTTAACAAATGTGTACCAGCATGTTTCTACACTACAGCATCAACACAACGCATAAAGCAGACAGACTTTAGCATTTGTTATATTTCAAGCTAGGAAAATGACTTTTTCCAAGTTTTCGAAGGTGCAGAGTTTTTGTCAACTCAGTCATACCTAATGTTCTGCATTTTCACTTTCAATACGTACCATTGCCAGATTTGTTAGTCTTTGATCAGTCATAGTTGACCTGTGAAACGTTTTGATCAACTTCACCTTGCTGAAGGTCCGTTCAACAGTATTGCGTACAACAGTGATCGGCAAACTTTCGTTATGATGGCCCCAAGCCCCCTTTCAGTCGTACTTAAAAGCCCATGCTTAGTTTTGAAGGCCCAATTTCAAATTTATGTTGTACTCAGTTACCTGTAATACAACAATGCTTTGTTACTGTCATAAACCCTATAATGACACAACAATGGCTTGTTCACGTCAAGCAATCGATGTTCTATAGTTGTTGCAGTAGCCTATGCTTTATCACTGATCCCACGCAACCAGGGTAGCACTTTAGCTTTTACATACAACAAGGCCCACAACAATATGTGTTGCGCAGCTCAATAAAAAGTGCTGAACAGCCCACAATTGGGCCAAGGCCCACAGTTTGACGAACACTGACGTACAGTGTCATAGATTAAACAGCTGGATTTCTCACTGGTGTAAAACAGGGGTGGATAACCTGCGGCTCGCGTGAGCATTTAATATGGCCCGCATCATAATTTTCGTTACCCAAGATAAAACACAACCTCGCGTCAAAACGCAACTCCGTGGTATGCAGATATTTACCGTGCACGTAGACAGTAAGTCAAGAGAAGTAACCCTCACTCCTCATATTTTTTTCTTCCTATTTTCCCTAGGATGACAAAAGTAAAACATTAATGATAAAATTTTGTATTTTTGCGGCCCGCCAGCGATCTTCCCCAATATGTATGGCCCGTGATAGTAACTAGGTTCTGTAGCCTTGGTGTAAAGTGTTGAGCTTTTATTAGACAAATCTGATGCAAGACCGGATATTACAGGCGCACGCTACAAAGACGATTTTACATACTACCTTGCAAACCGGCTAATCTATTCTTGTGCAGTGAGAGCATGCAAAGCAGGCCTACAACAATGGCGTAACTGGCGCGGGGCAAGGGTGCGAACCTCCCTCGTTGCCAAACTAAATTTAAAAACCGGGCCCCCATTTAATTTATATTTCGACATTCAGTATTCATTTGGTCTTTAGTTGGTTGTTGCTCTTTTGCGTTTTTCGGAATTCTTTGGACTGTTTCCCGGGATTTTCGAGTTTCAGTATAGAAATCCACATCGGGATACAATTTCACTTCTCATTTTTTTCTGAGTGTTGGCAAGCCGACCTCCTTCAGCTAGGTTTCCCACCCTGGTTTAAACCTCTAGTTACACTTCAAGTCCACAACTTAACTTTCCTGATTAGTTTTTACTAGACTATACTAAAATGCGTACAATCAACGTGGGTTCGGCAACGTTAAACACACAACTGCCAGCTTGCCAAGGCAAATGCTGACAACGAAGTTACCCACAATACATTTCGTAATGGTTGGCTGAGATATCAGGAAACTATGGGTGATGGTAAGACCAATTTTTTGACGTATTAGATAAATATGAATTTCGAAAGGGGAAATGTATAAAATCAGTTTTTGATGAGTTCAGTTGAATCAATTCAAGTGTGTCTATATGCCGTAGCAAGGGTCCTCAGTCAGATTTGGGGGTTCCCTTTTTGCTCAGGTCTCCCCGGCCGGGAGTACGGGGGGCCCTCCCTCCGGCTCTGCTTCTGTTTATCATAATCCCTCCTGTGATGGATCTAGGACGTGATGCTGAAGAGATGAAAGATAATGCGAAAAGCGTATGTGTTCAACAAAATGTAACCAATGAAAGAATGGGCGTCATCTAGATCAGTGTTTCTCAACGTGGGCCTTCAGGCCCACAAGTGGGCTTGTGGATTTTTGAAATGGGCCTGGAGTTTTCATTGGGCCTACTGTGGACCCCAAGGAAAATGTATGGCTGAAATTCTATAGTTTATCTGCTAATATAAATTTATGAAATCATCACCTTCAAGTTCAAGAGAATACAAACCAATTATACAGTATAATTATACAGTATGATTGGTTTTCGTTGCACATGTGTGTTTCCTAAACATCAATTTTCATAATTTTGTATGTTACTCGAAATTTTTTTTTGAAGGTTATGTGGGCCTAAGATTTCTTTTAACGTTGAAAATGGACCATAAGAAAAGGAAGGTTGAGAACCACTGATCTAGATCTTTCGATAAGCTAAAACAAAGATGTAAGGCGTCCTCCATTGGAAGCCGCACAAAATGATGAAAAAATCTTTATAAGCCACGGCTTGAAATCGATTAAATACGGTTTACGTTTTGCGATCTATTTACCATTTATTTTTCTTGTTGTGCATACTGACGATCACAGTGACGCAACGCAATAAACTAACTTTGGCTGTCGCGGCAGGTGACTCGTTGAGTTATCACGCGAACAAACCTTTCTCAGCAAAAGATCGCGACAACGACAACCTTCCCCAAAATTGCGCCGTCGTTCACCGAAGTGCTGGGTGGTTTGGTCACGACAGGTGGTGCTACTCAAGCAGTTTGAACGGTCTCTACTACACCTCTCCATCACCAAAAGACTGGAAAGGTGTAGTGTGGAGCACGTTTCGCAGTGGTTATTCCCTCAAGCGAGCTGAAATGAAAATCAGAATTGTGGAGTAATATTGTTCGACTACACGTTTTATTCTGTGTAGTCAAAGAACAACGTCTTTCAAATTTCATTGAGTAGGTCGGTGACTTTTATATCAAAAATGTTGTTGTATTTGCAAAATGAAAGTGTTCGTTGACTTTCATGAAGATGACCTCCAAAAAAGGTCTTCATGTGTGTTTTTCTCAAACATCAGGCGCCATTTTTTTTAATTAAACAACATTGGGCGCCATTTTTGCCCAGACTTTCATGGATTTTGCCCAGATTTTCCCGTAGTTTTGACAAATCAAAATTTTGGGAGTGCGCTTGCACCCCCTGCATCACCGCCTCCTACACCACTGTTTGACTTATACCGACAGACACTTCACAAGCATCGTCAGATGCGCTGCAAAAATGTTCTTGATTCATATTCTGGATCAGTTTTTCGCAAAAAGAAAACGTGATATGATGATCTCGCTGTATTTGATCTAAACGTCTAAACAATACCAGCAAAGTAATAACTAACCAAATATTTTTGCTTTATACTTTTTGATATCCAAAAAAGTGTGAAGTTTTGTGTCAAACCATTTTCACGATTTTCCATCTAAGCAACGAGGCTTTTTCACACGCAGACGAATGGAACGAAAAGTGAAATCTGAAAGTTTTGTATTGATAATATTCCAGGAATTTGTACTTTTTAGTGTGAGTAACCATTTCAGCCATGCATAAACAGGGTCTCGTAACTTACTTTTACAATATAATGTTGCATATAAAGGACAATGTGGTAGTAGTACAGAAAACTGAATTACAAACGAAGGTTTTGCCTTGGATGTTTTTTATCTGACTGCACCATGAAAATCTACCAAATTCAGCATACCTGGACAATTTCTCAAAATGCATTTTCACCTTTTCAACATTTTTGAAGATGAAAATATCCTAATTTACGGAAGCAAATCAAATCCTAGCAGAATTTTTCAAACCGTTGCTGTTTTCATTTGACTGAAACCGTTTGTGTTCTAATTTGTCGTTGCTTAAAACCGAAAAATGTAACAAGTTCGTGACTGTTTTTCAATGCACATTTCATCATAATAACAGTATGGCTCAAACTAATGAAGAGCAAATACGCTCCGAGGACTGTTCAACCATAACATCGTTATCAAGTTTCTTCCCAGAGCGTCAGTGTTGAACTCTGACAAAGCTTTACGGTTTAAATCTGCGTTGAGATCTCCTGAACATGTCTTAGCAGCTGGGAAGACGTGCAATTTGTTGCTTTGCATGCTATTGTCGTAATTACCCACTGATTTCGCTAATTGTTGTCGAATTTTGTATGGCTTTAGCGCACTCTTTCTATGTAACGGAAGGTTTTGGGATGGTTTTACTTCCGTTACTTCGGCTTCTTTACAGTATAGCCCGTGACCAGCCGCGACCATCCGTAGACCCACCGCGTGGCCGTGTCAATGAATTCTCGAAGCACGTTAGCCTCTGCCACTTACGCATCCTGCGTAACCTACTGGACTGTTATTTTGTTTGTTACGTCACTGCACTCTGGTAGTTTATTTTGCTTGGTTGTTCATACTTTGACCTTTTCCTTTCCATTGTAAAGTGGGCAGCTGGGGTTGCAAGTTTTCAATTAGATTCAATTAATTGGTAACTTTACTGTTTGTGGGTTTTGTTTATTTCTATTTATTCTTCATGCACTTCGCAGAGCTGATGATGCCTACTTGGTAGGCGATATATATACTCTGTAAGATCTTTAGTGTCTGATTCTTTGATAGGAAAGGATTTCTTTCGATAGACAGGTGTGCTCCGTCTTTTTTACCCTGTTCAATGAACGGTAGTCTAGGGCTAGGCGGTAGCTACATTGAGGCAAATGAGGCACTTGCCTCGGTCAACTTTCTTTAATGCTGCCACAAAACGTTTTTGTTACGCTAAATCAAATCATATTTCATTGTGTGGCTGTTTTAAAAAGAGCAGCACTGCAGCTACACTGCTGCAAACACCACAAGCAGGGGCGGCTCGTCTAGACGGGCTGCATCCCTCCCTGAAAAATGTAAGGCAAACGATTCCGCCAAACGGCCAATCTCGCCTTAAATTTGGATTTCGTTACGAAAATTTCACAACACAATCATTTTCGGTACTTCCGACACCATTTCGGCTCAATGTTTCCTAGGAATTCAACAAAATCAACGTTTCGCTGCTTGCAAACGACACCACTTATTCGATGACGCTTTCAGCACACTTGCCGATGAATTTGGCGATTTCGGGCTTGGCGATTTCGGGGCTGTCCGCACAGCCCTAAAGGAAAGAAACCAAACAATTGGCTTCAAAAAACATGGTGGTATACCCGCCTATCGCAAAGCGTTTTTGAAATTTTTACGATGAATTTTCAAAGAAAAAACGGAGGAAATATGACCTTGACTGTTTTTTACTACCTGAATTTCTTGGATATTGAATTTATAATAAAGTTTAACAATGCTTTTACTGGTACTTTGGCGATACTGGCGGCATTGGATTCAAATCTGGTCGCCAATCTCGGGCTGCGAAAATGCAGCCTTTCGTTTATCTGCACCAGTGCAGCTTGCAACTGTAGGTTAAGCTGATGAGCTTTCTAGGGTTAGCGTTTGAAGATGTAAGGCAGTAGCTGGTGGATATCATTCTTGAACAACATAAGATGTGACTGGTTTGAAACATTGAAATATGAAAAATTTGAAGCATGAGAAATCTGGCAAGCCTATAAGCATTCAAGTACTATAAGTACACCTTTAATTTTTTGGTAAGGTGAACGTTGCAGCTGTAACTGATTCAGGATACAAACTTTTACTGGAAAAGCATAACAACCAGTTCAAAAAAACGAGAAATCTTGTGTAAAATCATAAACTGTTGGAAATTATTTGGAAAATTTAAACTTCATTTGAAGGAACATGATTAAAGTACCAGCTCAAAGAAAGTGGTTCCAGCCTAGGTCGGCTGCCATGACACTGTTTGAATAAAATGCTAAGCTTTGTCTTGTTAACAATAGCGCCTCCTTAGTCGAGCGGAATGTTCCAAGCTTAATGTGCGAGTGGTGATGGGCTCGGCTCTCGCCTTTGCAACTTTGATGGGAGTGGTTTGGTTATGCGTCATACTTTTGATGGGACCAGTTTAAATCTTTTGTGTTCGTGTTTACGCTTAGGGTTTGGTTTCATTAAACCGAAGTGATTGTTTTCTATGTATCAATAAGGACAATTGAAAGTTACGAGTTTGATAAGATTAGGACTGCTGGAGTGACGGGAAACGGCACTATATTATAAAAACAGCCAGGGCGACAATCCCATATGTTCAACCAGAGATGAAATTTCGTAGCCCTCACGGCCAATTTCACCACGAGCCGCCACTGACCACAAGTACTACCAGCCAAGATTCAATGAGGGCAGGATGTTAGGTTTCCATAAACTACTTTAACAACGTACCAAAACGGTGGCGTAACAAACATATTCGCCTTGGTAAAAATTTGACCCTGACAAGTGCCATGGGTGTGATGATTATGAGGACAGATATGATGATGAAAGTGATCAAACTTTGGTAAACAATGCACGGAGTTGCCGCAGATTCTTATTGCAAATAAAACAGCCACAATAATCGAAAACATTGTTTTATTCGACGTTTCGGCTTATGCGTAAGTAATCATCAGGATTAACAAAAAAATGAAATCTATTAACTCGCCCAATTAGAATCTACAGCAGCTCCGTGAAAAAGAATGAAAATCTATTAACTCGCCCAATTTTTTTTATTCCTGACGATGGCTTACGCATAAGCCGAAACGTCGAATAAAACAATGTTTTCGGTTATTGTGGCTGTTTTATTTGATCAAACTCTCATTTGTAACGAAAAACACCAAAAATAGTACCTTAAGAAATCGAAGGCACTTACAATCAAACGTGAAATGATAATATGCCCGTTGTGCTTGATAAAGCTACTGCAAAATAATGGGGGATATTGGCTTCAGTTCTGTGGGCTGTGGATAACAAAGTGTCATTAGAATATCAGCTTTTGTTAGAGACGAAAATGCCAGTAGTAGAATGTGCCGACGAATGCAATAGAATGCTTTTACCAATACCAAACTATAACTTTGAAAATAATCTTTTGTTGAAATCCTGAATTCACTGAACACGTGTATATAGGGTGTTCCATAATTTTTTTATCATTATGAAATCTATTAACTCGCCCAATTTTTTAAATTTTATCTCAAACATTTAACAGTTAGTGCAGCAACAATTCACAATTTTTGTTTTATTTTTCAGGCGTTCATACTTTCGGGTATAGAAATGACGTCAATGCAAACAGAAAAGGCGTTTTGTGTGTTGGAGAAGGACTTCTCAACCTTTTTTTGGCAGCGACGTCCTTTAATTTATTGAAAGTCTTTGCGTTTCTTCACATTTGACAGTGATATATTCAAAACATGCATATTAGATATTTATTTGGTAAAGTCAATATTAACTTCATGTACTCAAGAACAACGAACACACAAACATTTATTAACATTTACTTTACTGAATTATTCAGTGTGATGGGTGCAAATGCTATCACCACTCAATGCTCGTGACAATGCTGTTTCAATGTTGCTAAGGCTTGAACGGTAAATCGTTGTGATTTCTGTAAAAGTTGAAAACAGCGGACTGGCGCAAATATAGGTTGGCACAAATAACAGCAGTGCAATTACTGCTAAATTAGATGATGTTGGAAATTCTGTTGTAACACAAAGTCAATAAGTGTAAAAGTCTTTTCCTGCAAAATTAAGCATCAAATTAGAATCAGAGGATAGTTATGGTAATTGTTTCTGAGATTCAAGAAAGAGGTTCCCTTTATTATATTTCTTTCTTTCAATCGGATTTTGTATCAAATTTAATTTGGTACATTTGTTTTCTTTCTGACAGTTCAAAGAGCAAAAGGTTTCCCGATGCTTGTTAATGCAAAATTGACATTTTGTGTGGGGCTTGTACATTTGTTTAGCATTAGCAGTGGCGCAATCCGATGATCAATAGTGGTCTTAATGAGTGTCCAGGCCGCAGGGTGTGCAAAATGGGGGCCCCATTTTAGACTTAAGCTACGCATTTTGAGGGGGAAACCATTTTTAGTTAAGACACTTTCAGAGATTATGAGCTCATGTTTATGATTGCATTTACATCATAATGATTACATATTATCGAACTAATGAAAACCTTGGTTTGGTTTGTCTATATGAGATTGTGATTATTACTGACATTCGTGGAGTTAGGGTTGGAGGGGCCCTAGTCAAGACTGAAAAGGGTGGCCATCTGATGTCGTTATCATACTCAGCCAACCGTGATAAGACCTTTTGGTCAAGCCTAGGAAGGAGATAAGCGGGCCACCCAAGGGTACGTTCCTAAGGTGTTACGGCATGGCTGACTTAACAGAGAATGCACAACGGTACTCGTGATAGGCAACTTTAAAAGCACTGAAAGTTGTGAGTTGTGAAAACAAAACTAAACAAAACTAACAACACATAAACGTTATGCGATAGCAAGTTGGCATCGCTCCCACTTCTTTAGTTTTTCGTTCCATTTCTCTACATTAATCATCTATTAATTAAAAGTTTATAACACACATTCCCCCTGAAAAAGGCTTGGTTTCCTGAATTTGTTCACAGCCATATCCTTAAGGGACTCCATGAAACTACAGGCAACAACGAAGCAGATTCAAAACACTAAATTTATTTTAAACGTGATCTTTTTAACTAAATTCAAGAACATGGCGTGTATGCAAAACCATCCAACCTGAGATTTGTTTTGAAAGGCTTTGAGGCTGGATGAGTCAAATCTGACCTCGTCTTGCACTGACCCAAGTTGTTTGTAAAATGTGCAAAAGTAGCAAATAATTCATCACATACCTTTTTGCAAACATTGCCACACAATACTATTCGAAGCTTCACTCTCTGACAGTGAAAAATAATTACTATTTGGTATAAAGTTTTGCTCTTGCTTGATAGAGTCCTATAAAAACTTTTGGAACAAATTTTGACTCAGAGTTTCTTTGAGGTTTTAAAGTTTGTTTGAAGCTTTTCTTTGTTTACACGTTAGAGATGCCGGTGAGGACCCCTAGAAAGCAGAGTACTTGCACATTAGAGTGGCGGTTGGGTCTCCTTTCAAAGCAGAGTACTTCCACATTGCAGAATTTGCATTTGGTGTTGGGGTCCCTTTTCAAAGCAGAATGCTTCCATATTGCAGTTGCTGGTGGGAGTCCCTTTGAAAGCAGAGTAGTTAAAGCATTACAACGGTTGTTGGAGGCCTTTCAAAGCAGTGTACTTACAGTAATTATCATCAGCTTCAGAGTATATTATACGAGCGGATAATAGTTCTTCAAGAAAACTGAGAAAAACGTATGCGTGCAACTCTTCGAGTGGACCTGAACAGGGGGGCGAGGCAAGTGCCTTGCTGGCCTCCCCTTAAACACTCCACTGATTGCGGATATGGTTTAATACATTTAGTTTTTCAACCTTAAAATAAAAAGGCACACTTAAATGATGACACACAAATAGCCTATGATCAAAGTATAAGGGGCACAGTCAAAATCTAGGAGGTTCCCAACCAAGATGAGGGCCCTTGATCAAAGGATAAGCAGGCTTTTCATTCTTTAGTCATGGATAAGGGGTCCCAATATTATTCTATAAAAAATGTGGGTCACCAATCAAAGTTTAAGAGGTTTCAATGTCTTTTTCAAATTTAGGAGGATTCAAAATCTAACGAGTTTCAATGTTGTTGTTGTGGAATATTGAATCCTTAATTTTTTGAATTATTTTGCCAACACTTGCAAGATTTAGCTGCATTCCTGCTTATAAATCCATTGGTTACCCGGTTTACGTAGCCTTAGCAAAATACCATCCAGAGAAAGCCGTTAGCATTTGTCTATTTATTCAGCATATACTGTACAAAATGTGGTTTTGTGATGTTAGCTTGTTTAGGTTTTGCTGCCATAAGTGTAGTGACTGTAGCTTATCAAGGTCAAGCCAACATTGAAATCTGATTAAAATTTATCAATCGATGCTGCGTATTTCATTTATTTTCATTTCTTTTCTAGTCTCATCATAAAGCTTATGTTTGATTAGTTCTTTCTCAACTGATTTACTCTAGAAGAAAGACATGTTTATCTGTATTTTTGGACAATGGAAGTTCATGAACAGTTCTCACAAATTTTAACTTGGTCCGAGGGCAGGGATGGACAATTATTTTGTATTGGAGACCATTTGAGAAGGCCGCGTTTAGCGGAGGGTCATGTCTTGGTTCAAGGTAGCCTCAACAATGACATTTGCTGTGAAAGGTTGGGGGAACTTTCAGATTTGAAATTTTTCCTGAATGATTTCGCGGGCCATTGAAAACACTGTGGCGGTCACTAACTGTCACCCCTGCCCTAGAGAACTCCATTATTCAAACAGTTATGTTAACACCAATGTGCATGTGCACACTTGCGTGATCTGCTGCAGTGTTTTCCAACCGGGGTTCCGCGGAAACAGACCGAACTTGCCTGGGACGAAATTCGCAACCACAGTTCTATGTGGTTGTAGCAGTATAGACACTTGGATCATTGCATAGGGTTCCGTGAGCAACGCAAACATTTGCGGAAGGTTCCGCTGCAGCAACAGGTTGAAAAACACTGATCGCCTGTATGTTTCAATAGTTGCTAATGCAATGTTACATCAATTGCTCTCAATCTCTCTTTGAGTCAAAACTAAATGTCAGTATGTTTATGGAAAAGCTTTCCTTTTTTCGTGAATCATTAACGTTTTGCTTTGTCGGGCAGCTACGTAATTTTTACTGCAAAGGTTCAGAAATATATGTTCGTAGTACAACGGATGAAGCTAGAAATGTGGTCGTATTTTCTGCCCATTTAAGCTAAAAAGCAGTGCGCGGGGTGTTATATTTGCTGTAGGTTGTGTGCAGCTGCGTTTTTTGTGTAGTGGTATATGGTGTATACGTGGAAAGGATGAAGTATTATCAAAGAAGCTATACGAGTTGGTATAGAATTAATGCACCAGATATCAGTGTTGCTGTAAATGAAAAACCTATTTCTTTGAAAACGATGACCTTCATTTCGATCTTTCATATATGCGAGCGCTGTGGACACATGATATTTTGCACAGGGGCCTCAATTGCTAAAACCATCACTGTCAATAGTCATGCACGTGAATTGTTCTACCGTATATACACGTGTTCCTTCTTTTGTTTTTTTTTCTCTTCCCTGGCTGTTGTGGAGTTGACGGAAGATATAGAGCTCTCGGTTTGTTTTCCTGAGGTTGCGTTTGCCTGAAAAAAATTAATTCGCCTTAAAACAACAGTAGTTTGTTTATGGTGCGTGCTGTCATGGTGAAGACTGAGATAGGATTTATCAAACACTGTTTACTGCAATTGGTCAGACATGCAGCTACGGTGGTAAGGCGGCGAAGGGAGGCAGCCAAAATCTCTGCCTCAATGAAAACGTTTGATTGTTACGACATAGTTAGGCAATTCTATCCTAGTAATATGGCATCATTGGCGTGAGCGAAAAGTCTCGTTGGGAACAGTGTTGCCACCTGATGTTTGCTTGCACTTCTAGACCAAAAATGAAAGCCTTGTGCGAAATATAAAGTAACGAAAAATACAGGCGCTACATACGCATGCCAAGTGTGCTCCTGTAATAAACTATGCATAAGAAACAAGATGATAAAAGAGAATGCGAGCAATGTGAATAATGCAAAACATATAGATTGCTGGGTATTGTGCGCAATGGAAACAGCGCATGTACCGCATAAGCACTTTGCCAAGAATTCATTGATAGACAGATGTTGTTGTCATGGGCGTCCAGAGAAATTTTTCCAGGAGTGGGGCAACAGAAACGTCGAAATTTTGCTTATATTTTCAGGATGCTGACGATGCAGTGAAATGGACGTTCACAAAATGCTTTACGCGTTGTAGTTTCTATTCAATTAATCTGTGCTGGTTGAACCTTAATTCTCAATCTTTTGCTTGAAATGTTTTCTACGCTGCGGCTATCACAAATGCTTTTTTTCGTTTCATAAACTGCCTGATATCCATTTTTTCGAACATTTTCTACAAATAAATCATAATTTAAGAATAATCAACGGACAGACGAACATGAGCGGTGAAAAAAAAAACAAGTAAGTTATACGCTCTAGCAAAACTGTTTCAAGCAATAAGAAGTACAACTATATGTTGACAAGACTATCAGAGAACTTACTACAGTTATAACTTAGAACATAATGCGGACTTAAAAAATTGAGCAGATGAATTACGAAAACTCGCCACAGAAAATTTAGCTTTGCACTTACTGCTCACTAAGAAGTCAGAACTAAACCTTAACAGTAAAGACGTATTCACTCAAGTCTGCATAAACGTATTCTAATAAGCCACGTATTTTTATACTGTGTGAAAAGAAACCTGCATAAAAGTCGTTTGATTAAGCTGTTCACTCGGGCACGTTGATCACAGTCTTACATTAACAATGGAGTTTCAAACTTGTGGAAGCAATGCTACAGATTTACTCATGTTTATTTTCACACTGTATAAAACCAAACGTGGCTTACCGCAAGGAGCAGCAATGTCACTGTCTATTTGCGTTACCTGCCAAAATGTCTGTGTTCAACAGCCACATGCAGGGCTCATATTCAGTGATTTCAAATAGACACAGATTGCATACCAAAAAGCACACATTCCTACAATAAAACCCAGAAAGCTCATGTTACGAACAAAAACATGAGTGTGCTTATTTGAATTGAAACGATAATTGAATAGAAGTTTACTGTTATGGGGCGAGGGACGGCAAAGTCATCGAATCAAGCCCCTAATAACGCAACACAAACAAAACAAAAGGCACATAAACAAAGGAAACAAAACATAAACAAAATGCAATATAAAAGACACATAACGTGTAAGAAAAACCACAACAGACAGCAATGTAATTTAGCACATTAAACAAACCAAGTGGGGTCACCGATAAATATTTGTAAAACGGGACAATGCGACAAATACAGCACGTTTTTGTTAAGTTTTAGTTCAGTGAAAAATTAGTTGCATCGACTAGTAAAATCAAAAGAATCGTTAACATTAAACAGAACTGGAGCATACAAGCAACAATTAAAAGAATTATTTCACTATAGATAGATATATTACAACACAACTTGATCCAGTAAATATTTTTTGTATGTTGGACAAAAGACTAAGAATGATTTGTTTGTTAAGTCTTTTCAATTTAATACCGATTTAATTGTAATTTTCTTCCAAATCTCTTACTGCAATGCAAACATTAACGTTTGGACGACCTGTTGCTGCTCAGGACGTTTTTCATAACGCTGGTAACATACTCCGTTGGTGATAATTTGTTAATAAACTAGGAAATTTTGTGCAATCATGAGCTGGAGCGGCATCTAAAACCCACAAAAAAAATCCCAACGCCTTTTTCCTCTAATTGAAATTTAATTTTAATTTGTATGCATAGGGAAATGTCGAAATGTAAACATTTAGTCCTAATCCTAGCTTACAAGGGGTAACGAGGTTAGATGGCGCACGAGGCAAGAAGCAAATTTAGCAACCCATATTCGAACCTGGGGTCTTTCGGAAGTAAATGTACTGTATTGAAGAAAGTACTTGTGACATTGTTGAAAGTTTTCGGCGCCCACCCAGTGATTCCACGCCCCCATAGTTATTCAGGGCCCGGACAATTCTTCCCCTCTTGCCTCCCTCGTTACGCCCCTGCTATTTTCACCAGGTTCTTCAATTGGCCTTAGAGACAATAACATTATACATGTAACCCCGACGGTGATCATAGGGATATGGAACCGATTGAACACGTTCTGCTTCATCCGACGTAATTACTTTCTCACCCATGTCAAGGATTTAGCTAAGCGCAAATACTACGAAGAGCAATTTGCTCAAAACAGCAGAAACTCAAAAAGAACCTGGAGGTTAATTAATGATATTTTTGGCAAAACTAAACCATCTAGTTTTCCTCAAAGATTAAAAGTTGATGGACGAGTTTACTCATCCACAAAATTAATTGCAGATGCATTAAATCATAGCTTTGTTACTTCGGCTCAATCAAATCTCACTCCTTCTGGACCACCTAAAACTACTGATTCAAATATAAAAAAATATCTTCTGCAACGCCAAGCGAATTCTATTTTTTTATCACCAACCACTCCTGAAGAAATACTTACACTAATTAACGGATTAGACTCTAAAAAATCATATGGTCACGATGATATTCCCGTGCGCACTTTGAAATTATTAAAATATTTATTAGCACCGCTTCTATCAAATGTTATAAACGAAAGCATATGTGACGGTGTCTTTCCAAACAATCAAAAATCGCTAAAGTAGTACCAATTTTTAAGTCGGGAGATAGCGAAATTCCCACCAATTATAGACCGATATCAGTTCTAGCATACTTTTCAAAGTTTTGTAAAGGTACTGTACGGAAGACTTAACGATTATTTTACCAAAAACAACTTGTTAAGTCAGCAACAATACGGTTTTCGCAACAACCATTCCATATCCCTGGCTATTACAGACTTGTACGAAAACCTTCTTCATAACCTCAATAACAAACTTATATCATGTGCGGTTTTCGTAGATCTAAGAAAAGCATTTGACTCAGTGAATCACTCTATTTTGCTAACAAAACTCGAGCATTACGGAGTAAGAGGAAATGTGCTCAAACTAATACGGTCTTATCTCTCCAGCAGAAAACAGTACTTTCAAGGGGGAAATATTAAATCATCTTTAAATTCAATTATATCTGGGGTCCCCCAGGGATCAATTTTAGGCCCGTTGTTTTTTTTAATATTTATAAATGACTTACCAAAGTCAAACTCTATGAAAAGTATACTTTTTGTTGATGATACAGTTTTCCTCCAAAGCGACAACAATCAGCTTCATGTCATTTGCAGCCAATTTCGGTTGTTTTAAACCGCGCCATCAGATGCTTAAAGACTGATAAACGTTTGACAAACAAAGTTACTATCGTTTATAAAATGCAAAAAAATTCTCCAACTAAAAGATTTATACAACCTTGAAGTGAGCAAATTCATATACTACCTCACAGTTACCTGCTACGTTTAACAATTATATTAAACTCATTACAGATGTTCATTCATATAACACAAGACAGGTTAAAACTCGACAATCTGCTTTACCAAAAGCACGTTCAAACTCAGGTGCTAAAATGATAAAATACAGTGCAATAGAAATCTGGTCAAAAATTTCTCTGGAGATGAAATATAAAACGTGTTTGGCACTTTTTCTGGCAGAGTATAAGAAATATTTACTACTTAGCTACTAGAACCATGTTTTGTGATTTTGTTGTACTTAAAGCAAGTGGATTGATTTAGTTACGCATCGCTGCTACAGTGGGATGTGTCAAATCATGAAGTGTCTCTGCTATGTATTACATCGTTATGCTTCTGCTGCGTTCACAGAAACTGGTCGCATCAAACCAGTGTATGAAGTTGTGGGATACCTACAAAACAAATGCATTTCCTCTCTCACGAATGTATTAACGAGTTCTTTTCCGCAAAGCAGGATTCCGCGACTGGTTCTTAACCTTCTTAAATCTCATGACACTATTGCGATGTTGCAGTGGTCTATAGCTTTTGACGCATTTCCCCTTTGGCAATCACGAATAGTTTTTGAATGTATAAAAACAGTTTGTGTTTAATTTGGCAAATTTAAACCGTTTTCTTCTGCAGGCTTTCCTTGCCTGCAACGCATTTTACTTCAATTTACCGTATAACCGCTTTGCACATATTACACTTTATACCCAGAGTAAAAGACTTATATTAACTATTATACACTGTTCTCTTTACACTGAAAGCAGCTTCGTTTATGGGCGGTCTGTAGCCTAGATGACCCTTGGTCCTTCGCAGCCTCCAACTCCCTCATGCATTCTATACATCGATGTACTTGGAAGTCATTGCAGTTCTTCATTATAATAATCATGATGGCGTCATTCATGCGTGTGTTGAACAAAGTGTCTTAAAAAGCTTGTATTTCATCAAAGTACAGTAAATGCATTAGCGCCATCAAGCGTATACTCTATACTACCGCAATGTATGCATCCTCGTTTTCTTTCGTTTATTTGCGTTTTTCTTTTTCTCTTTACTGCGATGCATGTTAAAAATCTAGCGCTTGCGTGTGGGAATGAAGACATTACACAATACAACAACAACTGATGTGCGCATGCAATGCAAGCACTGTAATAAAAAGTTATCTTTGTGTTATTGAACACTGAAGTTGCTGATGAATTTATCACTTCAAAAAACCCAGATTTAACGCGATTTTTAATATTTAAACCTAGACACCCAGGTCGACTAAAAAAAGCAGATCTGTGTGGAAAAAAGGCAGTGGAGCCCTGGCACATGCGGAAAAACGCCTGCTGCTGTTACTTGAAGCGAACGTTTGAAAATTAATTGCAGTATTATTGTTACGCAATGAAGACCAACAGCAGAACAATCCGTTAGCAAATTTCGCAACCAAACTCTGCAGGCAAAGGAACGGACATGAGTGAACGACAATCTCATCCATGCATGACACCAGAACAGTGAACCTGGCTTTGTGCAGTGTGACACCAGGGAAACACGGCCTAGACATTGTTGCAGCCTCCCCGCTGGCGTTGCGTTGAATACGCGCTTCACCACTGACGGAATGTGCGCGACGGACAACACCATAAATGTGTGGCGCGAACAAGCAATAATAGAGTGATCCCGATGGAGTGATCTTGGTGAGTAACCTCTAAACAATGTTTGTGAACCTGGTGAACAGTTGATTGTAGTTGCTAACGGTAACGACGAGAGTGACGTCGCCGGGTCAACTTTATTGTTGCTTGCTGCCACAGTGCGAAGTTTTGCGCACATGCCGCTCAGGCTTTCCGATCGCAACACCACGTTTGTCCAGGAGCGGTTGGAATGGTCACTGGTCGATCAGTCTCCAGAACAATCAGAGACCGAGTGGTTGTGCGTAGACATCGTAGGATTTAAGATTATTAGCGTCTACAAATCTCCACGCTCGCGATTCACACAAACGGCCATCGCGACGTTCCCACACCCCAGTCTGTATATTGGCGACTTTAACTGCCAACACGTCAACTGGGTTACAACAAAACATCTCCTGACGGTGAGAGCCTGGGCTCCTGGGCAAAATCCAACAACACTGGACTGTTGCATGACCCAATGGAAGCAGTCAGTTTCTTCTCTCGCGGTTGGAACGTCGGCACCAACCCGCACCTGGCCTTTGCAAGTTTCGGCCAGGAAAGCCGACTGCCGGACAGACGTGTTCTAGGAAAGTTGCAGAGGCCACAACATCGGCCCCCCATCAAAAAGCCACCAAGACTCAAAGTTCCTACCCACAGCAATCCGGTGAAGCGTTGAAACTTTCGAAAGGCTGACTGGAAGCGCTTTTGCCTTCTCACAGGTGATTCCGTTGAGAGATTGCAACCTCCGGACACACCAAACATTGGGAGCACATACCAGATTTTGGAGAGAGGCTACTATCCTCGGCCAAACAATGTATCCCGCGTGGTCGCCGGAAGAAATATGCGCCATGCTGGGACAAAGAATTCGAGATCCTCTTCATCAGAGCCTCAATGGGGACTGACTCTAATAGAGCCGCTACGTCCCTCCTATCTGAGCTACAACAGAAGAAGCAGGAGCGATAGGATGAAGCTGTTAATTCCATCGACTTCTCGAACTCTAGCCGCAAGGCGTGGAGAACCATCAACAAACTTACTGGCAGGTCTGGACGCTCCTCTTGCCTGTGCCCGAGGCCAAATATCTTGGAGTAACATTCAGGCCGCTCACGTATCGCCGACATCTTGAGGTACTTCGCAAGAAGCTGACATTCTGCGAAGCTGAATTGAAGCTGAACCGAAGCTGAAGAAGAAGCTGACAAACTTAATATTGACAATTACTATACATTATGTCATGTAAAACTTGCATTTACAGTATTTCTCTAGAGTCTAGACCAGCTGTGTCCAACATGCGGCCCGTGGGCCAGATACGGCCCAGTAAAGGATTTTGTGCGGCCCAATTTGGGTTTTCACTGCAGTAAAAGTATCCTACATGCTGACAACATGTCCTTGTTTTGGTAATCTTGAACTTGCCATTTTGATGCAGGTGGTCCTTAGTGCTACTTTGTCACGTCTGTTATCATTGCAGTTAGGATTCGAACATTTTCAGTACATTTGCTTAAGCTAAATTTAGTTTGCTAGAATCAAAGTAATCCATTCAATGTGCGGCCCTCAATAATATATCACTCAACGTGCGGCCCTGGGTAAGATAGTGACATACTTATTGACTCAGTAGGCTATTTGGCTTGGACGCAGCTGGTCTAGACTCTAGACACTACAAATTGGTTTTGAGGCTGCTGGTGTTTTTGCTTTTCTGCAAATGACTCTTACATTGAACAAGTTATCCCATCCCTGGTTAATACTGTGTGCAAAGAAACATGAGTGAAAAAGAAGCATTGCTGCCAATAAACCGTATTTTGTGCACCCAAAGCTCCCTCTAAAGCAGGGGCCTCAAACTCAAATTTCTCCGAGGGCCAAATGAGGACTTACGAAGTAACCCGTTGGCGGCATTATGACGCTGACGCAACAATGGCGGTACCTGAACGTTACTAGAAACAGCTTTTGCATCCTATTTCTTGCAAAAGATGGTGAGTTATAAGCATATCATTTCTAGCCCTCTCTACGTTCGTTTAAAAGAAACTTGTTCACTCTCTGGCTGAGCACTTTTAAACACCGGTGAGTAAACTAAATGAATTAAACGTTAGCTGTTTGAAAATTCCAAAAAGCATCGCAGGCCCAAAATCTCCCTCGCGGGCCGGGCGTTTGAGATTCTGCTCTGAAGTCTAAAGTATGCCACTGCGCAGTACAACCAGACCATTTGTGCAGTGAAATCTCATCTCGTGAACTTGCAACATTCCAAAACATTGGAAAAACACGAAACAAGGGAAATATTTGAAGTAAATGTGTTATGTTCGTATTTTCAGAAAATTTTACATTTATTCTAATAATTCACAAAGTTTGCAATTCATTTAGAACTCTGCTAGCCAGTCTTAAAATATCTATTCTCACTAAAAAACATTAGCTTATTGCAGGTTTTTTTGAGGAAAATGTTAGGAACCCGGTATGGATCTGTGGGGATCCGATTTCTCTTATTCTAGGGACCTGATTTTCTTTGATTTTAGGGACCCGATGATAATTTTCTCTGATTCTAGGGACCCGATTTGAAATTCTAGGGAGCCGAATCGGGTCCCTAAAAGGCTTTAAACAAAACCCTGGATTAGTGGAAAATTTTCTTTTTCTTCGAGGAAAAACACTAGCTATAACAGCTATGCAACTGTTGCCGCAACCAGGGCCTATCAGAGGGGGTCCAGCAGGAACATTGTTCCAGGGTCCGACAGCTACGGAGGGGCCCGAGACTGAAGGAACATTTGAGTGTTTGTTACTAACAAACTCGGAATGATATAGCGAAATTAATCCCGGTTATAAAACTGGTTTGGCCTGAAGGATTTGGTAACCTATTCTGATGTATTTCAATGTGAATTGCGGGCAGGCATGTTCCCGATATGATGCAATAATAATTATTACCAGTTATTATTTTTGTTGAACTTGAATGTTTGCCTACTTTGTAGAATTTAAGATATTCACTATTACTGTCCCAGTCTATCCCTTGAACTGAATATTCCTTTACGTCTTTCATTTTCAAACAAACCTTTAATAAAAACTCTCCAATAAACCAAGAGTTTCAAACTAAGAGATACTTCCAAGTGAAATTTGAATGGCAACATGCCAGTTCACAGTAAAATCTAATCTAACAGCAGTAGCCCTCGAATGTTGCGCATATGTGTAAGCTAAACAAAAAGTTTAAAATGAACAAGCAACTGCAATGCAGGGCGCAAGTGCTTACAGTGCACCGCGGCGGTGTACTGTGCATTTTGCTGGTTGTTAAACGTGCGGCGCAAACAGATACAGGCTCTAGGCTCTATTCGAATGTGAGTTTTGGACTAGGGTGCATACCCAGAAATCTGAAGATTTCGAAACCGTGCTAGAGAAACTAACCACTTACAGTTGTAGACGCCGGCCTGAGGCTCGTGTGGCTTTTAATTGTGGCTCGTTGTCAAAAACGGAAGCAATAGTCGGTTGACAAAATATTTTGTTCTGTTCCTTCATTCTTGTTATAATAAGAAAACTGCCTCCAAGGATATGACGTCGCAGTCTCATTCACCAGCTGCGTTTTATTCAACGTCAATCGACCCCATTCATTCTGAGACTACGGCATTTTTTAAAATTTCTTCCACCTGATACGATTTCACTATGAACGTTTAAAAGTCATGTTTGAAAATGGTAATATTGTGGCATTACTTGAATGCCGGTATGTTTTAACATAATGTTTCATATATAATCAATAAACGAGCACTTCAGAAGCTTGATGTACATTTAATTAGCCTCAATCTTTATTTATTTTAAAATAATTTTGCAAGTCTCAGGAGTGGAAAATGGGTTTTGTTCCGCCTAAAAGGATTTCTCATGGAGACCCTTGCCGTAACCAGTGGCGTTCGAGGCGGGGGGGGCGGAGGGGGCGGCCGCCCCCCAGATTGAAAAAATCAGGGCAAACTCTTTTTTAAGGGCAAGCTAAAGTTGCTCAAATTTCTGAAAGATTAGAAATATTTCAATAGAGTGAAAAATTTCAGGATAAATTCTGTTTTTCAGGGCAAGCGCAGGTTGTTCAAAACTCTGAATGATAAAAAATACATATTCACAACTGTGCATTCAGGGCACACTCTGATTTTCAGGGCAAGCAAAAGTTGCTCAAACATCCTGCATGTGATAAGTATATTAAATACAGTGAAAAATTTCATGACAAACTCTGTTTTCAGGGCAAGCACAAGTTTCTCAAAAATCCTGAAAGATAAAAAATATATCAATGCAGTGAAAAATTTCAGGGCAAACTCTGTTTTTCAGGGCAAGCGCAAGCTCTTCAAAATTCTGAATGATTAAAATTGAAAATATATATTCAATACAGTGAATTCGGGGCACACTCTATTTTTCAGGGCAAGCACAAGTTGCTCAAAACTCCTGAAAGATAAAAAATATTTCAACACAGTGAAAAGTTTCAGGGCAACGCTGTTTTTCAGGGCAAGCAAGTTGTTCAAAAATCTGCATGATAAAAAATCAGTGACGGACCGTCAGGCTTGGAAGGAAATGAATTCCTCCCCTACCAAATCATGAAATGTGCAAAACAAATTAGGGATCCAAAATAACAAATTGAATAAACATTTGTCCATTCATGTTGAAAAGGTGAAAATATTGTATGATTCTAATCATTTTCGTAGTCAATACATCTGAATTTGCGTTTTTCTTCTCCAAGTCAGGGGAAGGTCACGAAGGGAGGCAGCGACTGCTTGTGCCTCCTCTCACCGGGTGGCTTTCGCATTGAGCAGTTTGTCACAAACTGTGGTGGTGAGCGCTTGCGGTGCAATCACCTTTATGTCAGCTCTGTAACCTTCATGTCAGTAACAGTGTAATGATTGTATGCACTTTTAATATATGTACTCCTTCTACTAAATGCTCTCGCATTCCATAGACTGGCACTTACTTGACGTTGTGCATAATGTTCCAAATATGCAGCGTTATGTCCAGTGGTGGGCTTAGGGTTGGGGGGGCCCGAGGCAAGACCATAAATGGGGGCCGATGACGTCATCATGCTCATCCAACCGTGATTTGCACTTTTGATCAAGCCTAAGATAAGGCCACTGAAGCATACGTTCCTGAGGCTATGGCATGACAGACGTAGCAGGAGAGAATCCAAAAGTGTTCATGATACACAACTTTGAAAACACTGAAAGTTAGGAAGACAAAGCTGGCAACACATAAAAGTTAGCCAATTCCAAGTTGGCATCGCTCTCACTTCTTTATTGTTACGCCCTATTTCTCAGCATTCACCATCAATAAACTGCAAAATTTACCCCTTTGAAAGTTTCACACTTCACTTTTTGAAAAAATACTTGGTAGTTGGTATCCTGAATTTATTCACATTCATAGCTTTATGGGTATCCATGAAACTAAAGAACAAGCAAGAAGATTCAAAACACTATTTGTTTCGAATTTCATCCTTTTAACTGCAAGAACATAGCATACAAAAGCATCCAGCTTCAGACGTGTTTTGGAAAACTTTGACTTTGGATGAGTTAAGGCTGCCCTCATCTTGTATTGACACGGCTTGTTTGAAAAATGTTCAAAAGTAAGAAATTATTCATCATATACCTTATCGCATACATTTCTGCTGCAGCAAGTAGCCTACACAATTGATTGAATCTGTGCTAAGAAAAACTTGTTTAAGTTATACTGGCTAAAAGCTGCCAAAATCCTTTAGCATCATCTGCCAAGTCTACCTTAAACCAACCATTTACTAATCAAGCTTAAAATAACCCGTGATTTCATGTATAGGGTAAATTCAAACCACCTGAAGTATCTGTAGAAAAAATGAGTACTCATATTGTTCAAAAAATAGCATTTCTGCTACCTGATAAGAAGCATGAATGTAGCCTTGCTTATTAACAGACTTTGCAGCACAACAGCAATAATACGAAATTACTTTGTAAACTGAAAAGAAAATGTCCTATGTATTAAAAGATGTAGTGTGGTCTCTGCTAGAAAATTGCCTGCTGTCTTATTTTCTGATGGAAATGTTCAATAAGGTACAACGTCACAAGAAATGAGAAATTTGTCTAATGTTTTCAACTTAGAGACCTAAAAACGAAATCCTTGGATAAAGTATGTTTCTAAAATGTTCTATTCAACAACTTCATTTTGGCAAAACTTGAGTTTTTGTACATGGCACATTTTCCTTTTACCTTCTTTTTGCTGGTCCACTTGGATACTTTCTGTTCAACTGTCGCATTTTCATAAAATTATCAATAAACCAAGTACTTCAATCTCAAAAAATCATAATTTGGTACAACAAAAATATCATTTGGTATAAAGATTTGCTCTTATTTGATAGAGTCTTCTCAGAACTTTTTGGAAGAAACTTTAACAAACAATTTTTTAGGTGTAGAAGTTGGTTTGAAACGTTTCTTTATTTGCTTATTGGAGATGGTGGTGGGGCCTCTTTGAAAGTATAGTACTAACACATTACACTTGCTGTTGGGTGGCCCTTTGAAGTCAAGGTACTTACACATTACAGTTGCTGTTTGAGGCACCTGTGGAATCATAGTACTTGGACATTGCAGTTCTTGCTGGTGGCCTCTTTGAAAGCAAGGTGCTTGCACATTGCAATTGTTTTTGGGGGTCCGTTTAAAGCAAGGTACTTACACCTTACGGTTGCTGTTGGGGGCCCTTTTGAAAGCAGATTACTTACACATTAGTTTCGTTCAGGGGCCCCTTCAACGAAGTTTTAAAGCAGAGTACTTACACAATTCTGTGGTTCTTGGGGCCCCTTTGAAAGCAGATTACCTTCAAATTGCAGTTGGGGGCCCCGTTGAAAGCAAAGTACCTGCACATTACAGTTTCTGTAGGGGGCCCCTTTGAAAGCAGAGTGCCTACTTATGATTTGCTTTGTAGTACATTATATGAGTGGATAATAGGTTTTTCACCAAAAATAAGGAAAATTTACACGCGTAACACCTCAAAGGGGGGCCCTCAAAAAAGGGGGGGCCTGAGGCAAGTGCCTCGCTTGCCTCCCCTTAAACAAACCACTGGTTATGTCACATCAGCAGCTGGTCAGACATGCAGCTACGGCGGTAAGGCGGCGAAGGGAGGCAGCCAATATCTGTGCCTCAATGAAAACGTTTGATTGTGACGACATAGTTAGGCAATTCTATCCTGCTGATATGGCATCACTGGCCTGGTCGACAAGTCGCGTTGGGAACAGTGTTGCCACCTGGTATATATATATATATATATATACCAAATTTTAAAAAGTTGGTATATATTCAAAGTGCTTGGTATATAATAATTTGATTTGGCATATATGAAAAATTTGGTAGATATTTGGTATATTTTTGTCAAAGGGTTTAGTTGAGATTTTATACCAGTTTATTTGGTTTATTACAAAGCGAAGACAGAGAAACCGATTGTGGTGTTGAAGCTATTTAACATAGTTGCTTCATTCAAGCTTCCAAGAGAGGATGTGCGTTTGGGGGCGAATGAAGCACCCGAGTATGCTGTCCGTGTGAGGCTGTCATCTTCCAGTAACAAAGGGGAGGACCCTTAAGATACGCCTACGGAATAATAGTGTCGTGCAAATGTGCTCCGTGTTGCCTCTGCTTGCTTGTTTTGGCCGCATCGTATCCTTGTAGTGAATCCGTCGCTTTTTGTGCTTCGTATCGAACGTGTCATGTACTTCCTTCGCCAGTGCCTTGAACCTCCGGTTCGATTTGATTTCAGGTGGGGAAGGATGAAGTGAATTGGTGCGTGTTGTTGCGCACTAGTAATTTGCAGCAATGCGCGCAGTCGTGCTTTTACTTTGCATGTTTCATTGAAGTTCTCCGCAGCTGCCGATCGTGCTGATGATCTCCATTATCGATTGGATCACTGCATGCATTCTGAACGTATGCGTATAAGTTGTAAGACTGTTTCAACTTTTCAGTATAGCCATTAAACAAGTAGGTGATAAGTCACTTCAGTTTGGTCCCCCTATATATTACTTTTTTTCAAATCTAGAATCGCCATTGTGCCTATATGTGTGTAACAAATTATGATATGGAATAGAAAGCATAAGCAATAGTCATTCTGCAAGCAGCCACTTGAGTGGTGAATTCATGCTACTCCATTCAATTCATACACTCGCAAATTTGGCTTTGAAAGAGACAGTGCCTGCCCAGTCGCGACCCAAACAGCACGTCACTGTAAAAATGTGTATTCAATACAGCGAATTCAGGGCAAGCGCAAGTTGCTCAAAAATCCTGAATGCAAAAAGTATATTGAATACAGTGAAAAATTTCAGGGCAAACTTTGCTTTTCACGGTAAGCGCAAGAGTTGCTCAAAAATCTTGAATGGCAAGAAATACATTCAATACAGTGAAAATTTTGAGGGAAAACTTTATTTTTCAAGGCATACGCAAGTTGCTCAAAAATCCTGAACAGTGAAAATATTTTTAATACAGTATATTCAGTGTATATTCACTTGGGGTGATTCGTATAATTTGGGCTAGTGTAGTGTGTAATCTGGACTAAAATCGTGACTGGTTATAATGACTTTGATCTGGACCAAGTCCTCGTTTTTTTTAATGCCAGGTTTTTCGTGTTTTTTTAGAACTCTTCTGTTATCTGTAGCAGCATTGATCTTAACATCAAATTTTAGCTGATTGGCTGAGGTAGGGAAATTTTGAAGTTAGTTTCGTGAATGCAGTATGTAATTTGGACCAACCCTGGTGGCGACTTGTGTAATATGGACGGGTGTTACAAATGACAATACTTGTATAAATACTTGGAAGAAAGTGTTTTATCGGCTACATTTATAGGAATTTCGTACAGTACTGTACATGGTACAAACACAGTATACGAATACCATACAATACGCATAGGCACACTGGTACATGCATTTTAAGTGCGTGTTTTATTTCTCGACACGCAATCTTTAGTAGAAGCGGACGGCACGGATGTGCAGATTTTTTGGCTCCTTTCAGTGCGCCGTGCGCGTCTTTAAGTGCCATGCTGAAGCGCACAGCAACGATAACACAGGCACGTCCAGAGAGTCAGACTCTTCGATCCGGAACCGTCGCTTTTAATCTTTGCGTTGCGCCATTGATGTCGCGTATATATTTGCATCAGTAAAGGCAATTACCGTCAGGTTTCCTGTCTGGGAGAACACAATTTGCAAGGAACTTCACCCCCTTGAGTTAACAAGCAAGGTAACTACAGAATTTGCCTTTAACAGCACATATAGGGAATTGCATAAGAACGTTATTGCCGAAATGACGTTACAAGCAAATGAAATGCATGTAAAAGATGCCATCGGGACCGAACAACATTAACGTTATCGACGAATTGACGTTACAGACGAAGCCGTTATAAACGAAATCAACTGTATAGAACAGATTTACAAGAGGTTTCAGGCCCCATTCGGATTAAACTAAAAAAGGTACTTTAAGGGCTAACTGTTATTTTCAGGGCAATTTTTTGCCGCCCCCTCAGTAAAATACCTTCCCGTACGCCTATGGCCGTAACATTGGGCATTTTCTTTGTGGTGTAGAAAGGGTGAAGGGTTTTGTGTGCGCCTGTTTGCGTTGCATCGTCATCGTAAAACAACCTGCAAAGGATTAGCAAAGTGTCGACGTTGCCCCCTCCCTGGAAAAATTTCTGCGCACGACCATGGCGCTATTCGCTCACCCGTTCTTACAACCTCAAGCTCGGAATTATGTTTTGTTGCGATGAACTCGGATTCTCATTGAATTGATTACAACAAAGTTACTATTTTCCTATAAGCTCATCCTCAAATGGAATAAGAAACGTCTCCTTCAGATTAGCTTTTACCAACATTAACTTTTGCAACATACTGTAGTCTCTATGTACATAACAATATCTCCTGCTTATGATGACAAAAAATAACTGTCGCAAAAAGCAAAGACTAAAAGCTGGGGTGTAGTGGGGCGGGAAAGCGTGGGAACGCCGTTCCCACACCTTTTTCACGTTTTGCTTTAAAAATTATTTTGAAACTGTTTTAAAAAGGCTATTTTTTGGATGTGTTCCCACACCTTTTTTGTCAGCACTGCATCCCTGTATTATATCTTAGGTACTCGCGTCAATAGTGTTAAACTTTTCAGCATTTTTCACAATGGGCGACTTCCTAACAAAGTTACTGCAGCTTTAAATAACATAATTTGTAATTCACAGAATCGAGCAGCTTCTTGTAAATATGATGGGACAAAAACAGCAGCCGCCAATGCGCTTAATTCGTAAAATACACAAAACTTTCAATAAATCCAGAGATTGGGAAGGAAACTGTCTTAAATCTATTCTCCTTGGCGAAGCTATAATGCGGTTGCCTTCGCCACCAGGAAGTTTTTTTTTTATTTTGGGATTTTTAGAAATTCAAACGCCAGGTCAACAAAAAATCAATACATTACCTGATTGCAACCTTCTGTTATCCATCCAATAGACCACAACGTCACTGACGCAAGATGGATGAAATTAAGACTAACCAGCAGTAGGTAGATCAACTCAAGTTTCAACATCACATCATCGCTTATTTGTTTTGAATCACTGTCCAAGTCGTTGGTATTCAATTCACACGATCGATGAAGCATGCCAGAAAAACCTGACATGCTCTGCAGTGGATGACCAATGTACTTCTTTCGGGCCAAGCACGTTGAATGATTGTAAACATTGTATTGTGTAACATCATTCCCACACGCAAAACACTAGACTTTAAACATGCATCGCTGTAAAGAGAAAAACACAAATACCCGAAGCACAGAATATTGCAAAAATTTCACTGCTGCCCTAAAAATGATCGATAGTATTGATAAAAACAAATGCACGACAGTGTAATTATGGGGAAAGAATATGCTTCTAAAGATTGGACTTGTGTTATATTGATGTTTTTGACGAGTTTTAATGTCTATATTGTGTGGTTGTGCATGTTTTATGTGTGTATGTCTCAAAACTGCTATCCGGCGTTTTTGGGTCAAGGTCTGGCTTTTTTTGGTGAAGACGGTTTGGCAACCTGTTGTGTAGTTCAGCAAGATTCGATCTTGCAAACCGGAGTATGCGCCAGCCAGTCCAGCCGCACACCTATGCTCGGCTGCTCGTATTCAAAGAGACAGCGCAGCCTTAATTTGCTGTTGTAAGTTGCTCTGACGCAGTGATGATTGTTTTATTCCCCTTTTTCAACACGCAGCCAAAATTTTGAAGTTATGAACTCCTGTTTCGCAGCATTAAGTTTAATTTCTTCCGATTCATAAAATGAAACTAAGAAATAATTTCTCTTAAATGAGTAGGTTACATATATGAAGTAGTGTGGCTCAACCTCTACGAGAGAGGCTGATCGTGATCGCTTTTGAGCGGGACAGTGATAATGAAGCGTTAGGGAGCCTTGGCGAAGGAGTACATTCCAGGCGATTGTGGGCATATGTCTCCCAGACGGAGAAAGATATTTTGAGATGGTGCAGATCTCTCTTCATAGCGTCTCTGAAATGCAGTTGTCCGCCAACACTTTGAGTGCCTGAGCTCAATGTACCACAGAGAACGTTTTTCGATAAACCAAATGATACGTCAAACTGGGGTGTACAGCCTTTTCGCTAATGTCGGCCGCGTTCCGCTTATTTTGATGAATTACGGCAGCCAGTGACTTCCTGATATTTATTTTTTGAATTACTTCTGTTCTGCTTGCACACACTGAGCCTTGCCTGCTTCCACACGCAATGTTTGGCAGTCTTTCAGCTAAGCACCATCCTCATACAGTAGACAAAGAGTTTTTAATAATGCACGGCCGCCATAACTTATATTTTGAACTACATATGAACGACCACATGAATATTTATCGAAGGCCACATGCGGTCGTTGTGAACCCGCAAGTTGTAAGATTCCGGATGTGACCAACAATGCCATATTAGCTATGAGGCCCGTGAGGCACGGGCCTCCGGGCCCCTGTAAAAAAGAGGCCCCAACATGAAAGCTGCCATTCAACACAGTTATAGCCTGCCTACGCACTATGCTTGTTGCCAGTTACAGGCGCTTGTGACATCATAAAGATTTGACAAGCTGATACGTGAATTTGCTTGCAAAAAAGAACGCAAAGTAGGCTACTATTATAGTTCGAGTGACTCACATGGTGAGAAAAACAGACCGTTTTCGTATTCCTGAGTTTATGTTAGGACAAACGTTTCCATTTCCGCATTGCATATCTACCCTTTTCATTTGATGTTGCAGAGTGTGTTATTTCGCGTGTTGAATACGAGTATTATGGGGACACCATGCGATATTGGTTTATATTGAAAAGATGGGGGCCCTCGAAAAATTGTGCCTCAGGGCCCCTAAAAGCCTCATCTGGCACTGGTGACCAATCTAGCACAAGAGTCTTGTTTTGAAATAACTAAACAAAGGAGCTTCAGCCGGTTCGCTGGAAAATGACTCCATGTCTGATCTTCTCCCTACACGTGATGCAGAGCCATCGCATGTGAAAATTGTTATGTTTTCTTTCTTGCCACATGTAGGCTACTGTATGTTGACCAAGTTTCCGATTCTGTAGAGTAATTAATATGTAATCCCTATAGATATTGCCTTCGTGTGCAATATAAGTTGCGGATTGCGCCATGCTCTGGATCTGAGGTTCGACTGAATGTGGTAGTTGCTTTCCCGATTCTGGACTGATCTTTTTTCCCAATAGAACAGTCATTGGACAGTGTTCAGAGGACGAAGAAACTTTTATTATAGCCTACACATATGTGATTTCAAAAACTTTTGACGTAAAAGCAGCACCATGCAAAATTCAAATGGCTTTAATGGAAGTAAACGTAGAGAATTTATATATGTCCTAGGCGGCAATTGTCCTATAGGTGACAGACATCTGGGGGCAGTTGGCATGTGTGGCGATTGTCCTAGGCAGCAGTTGTTTTAACTACGTGGCACTTGTCCGGGTGGAAGTTGTCCAGGTGGCAGATGTCCTAGGTGGCAGTTGTCCAGGTGGCTGATGCCTGTGGGACAGATGTCCAGGTGGCTGTAGTCCTAGAACCATCGGTCATTCATCAACCTGTGGGCCCTCTGAAGATGCCTGACCAAACACAGCCATGTTTTTAATATATTTTCGTCTTTATCAATGGTTCAACTTTTGAGCATAGTGTTAAAGGCGCGCGACAACTATGAACCGAATTGACACGGCATGGACAATCCCACGGTGCTGCTACACGCTGTGTTTAGCCACGTCGCCGAATGTAATGTGCACCTAGGATCAAGAGGGTTGCTGCATTCAGTGCAGTCTTGAATCATAAATGTTTCTGACATCATTTGACGTATGTTGCCGGAAGCAACGGATTCACGCGCGGATTTCCCATAGAGACTTTTGGGACTAGCCTAGGGCGTCAGAATTTCTAAAGGCGGCAAAACGTTTTTCGATAATTTTTGTTGAGTTGCTTTGTTAGATATTTTGTGCACCCATTTCTATGAGGGGAAATAATTTTTTGATTATTTTTTTGAGTTCCTTTGCTTAGGCATTATGTAGCACCCATTCTAGAGTTACCTGCCTGTCTGTTTTTTTTCTGTTTCAGTGCATTCCGGTTACTGTGACTGTGAGGAGTCTGTGTCTTGACTGAGGCTCTCCATCAATCAGCTGGGTACCAGTATTTCGTTTGTGGGGAGGATAACAAGTGCCTGCACGTGGCCCTGCCCTTCACGGCATTCCTTGAAATGCCAACCAATCCTGTCAATACGAGGGCAACCACTACTACGTGTGCTGGATGTGTCCAGCCCGCGCTGGGTAGGAAACGCCTGGCGCAAGGCGCGACAGAAGAGATGCTGCCAAAGATGACCCACGACCCAGCATACTCCTGCTGAATACCGAGGGGCTCACCGCAAACTAGATCTCCGTCATTGAGCAGCTAGCCTGTCAGAACAAGGCCTTCATCATCGTCCTACAGGAGACCTACTGCACAACTGCAGAGAAGCTAGTGATTCCCATCTTTTCAATACCTGGGTCAGTCCTAAGCAGGAAGCACGGTCTTGCCACGTTTGTCCATGAGCGGTTGGAATGGTCACTGGTCGATCAGTCTCCAGAGAAATCAGAAACTGGGTGTTTGTGCGTATACGTTGCAGGATACAAGATCATTAACGTCTACAAACCTCCACGCTCGCGATTTACACCAGCGGCCATTACGACGTTCCCACACCCCAGTCTCCAGCCTAATTCTGGGTGACTTCAACTGCCAACACGGCAACTGGGGCTACAACAAAACGTCTCCCGATTGTGGGAACCTGGACTCCTGGGCAACAGCCAACAACGTTGGACTGCTGTATGACCCAAAGGAAGCAGCCAGTTTCTCCTCTCACCGATGGGACGTCGGCACCAACCCGGACGTGGCCTTGGTGAGTGGCGACCAGGACAATCCACTGCAGGACAGACGTGTTCTAGGAAATTTCCCGCTGTCACAGCATCTACCCTCCCACATAAAGCCACGTAGACTAAAGGTTCCTGTCCATTGCGATCCGGTGAAGAGTGGGAAAACCCGGAAAGCTAATTGGAAGCACTTTTGCCTTCTTACAGGTGAATCCTTTGACAGATTGCCACCTCCGGACACAACACATCGAGAAATGTGGAGGTTTGACAAACATTGCATTTAAATTTTATTTGGCCACGTGATCGCTGGTTTTGTGGGAAAACATCTTCGCTCAGTTTTGTGGTTAAACCTTCTATTAACTCACTTTGCGCAGCTTTCTCATGTAGAGTCTGCCTACTTTTATGCACACAAACTTGCATTTATACATGTTGCACGCTTATGAAATATTTCCTACGAAAACTGTTTTTGTGGTGACTTCCTTTCCCTTGATGGCCTAAGCACATGCTTATTTTGCCCAATAGTTAATGCGGGTGTGCTTCATGTCAAGTCGAAGGGTGTTTGTAAGAATTTTCGCTGTTCTGTCCGCAACAGTGCTGATGTATTTCAAACAAAACTCATTTTATTTTTTGCAATCTCAAGTTTCAACTTTTGTTTTGCGCAAACCGTTGTCCACCACGTTGCATTGCTTAGCCATGACAACGTCCAAACTGTGGGTTTTTGTTCGGTTACAATTTAAGTTTTTTTGCAATCATACATTAATCCACGTTTCTGAGAATCGCCTAATTGGAAAAGCAATTTGTGCGTGCCGATTTTACAGGTCGTGAAATTTTACGCACCAAATGTCGTATTCTGAAACTCGTTGTTAACGTACCATACATATACAGCAGACAGTTGAAAGCACTACGTTTACTGTATGCTTTTGAGGAATCAGTCGACTACGCTTTGCTTTCACCTTTATTCTTCGGCTATAACGAAAGTTCGCCTATAACGACGCTGCTTCGTCGGTCCCTGCAGAATTTCTATATTTTACGTGCATTCGAGTTCAGCTGTAACGACTTCGGCGATATCGTCACTTCGTCTCTAGCAAGGATGTGCAACCTCTTTATGACAGCTAGTCCAAACCGCGGGCCGCATGCGACCAAGTTGAAGGACTTGTGCCGCCCAGTTGAACGTTACGTTGTTGTGTATATACAATATTTATGACAACCTGTCCTTATTCTCATATTTTTAAATTTATGTTTTTGATGCAGTGTTTCTCAGTGCCACTTTATCACGCCTGGACTGCGTACAGGCAGACTTTCATGTGTCCACTAACACCTCGGTGTAAGTGATTTCTTGTTGTCTGACTTCTTCCCCTGTTGTTCCATTTGCTCTAATCTGTGTCTCATTTTCCGGTCAGCTTGCCTATAACATTATAGTTATGGAGTGATTACAGGCGCCAGACAGTTTTTATCATTGCTGATGGGATTCGAATTCGAACCCTTTCAGTAGCATGAGCGAAATTCTAGTTTGCTGGGAACAACGTTAAGGGATTCAATGTGCGGCCCTCATTAATTAAGAGAGTGACGTAGCTTTTGGCCCAGCACTGGATTTCGGTTGGACATAACTGTTTTTTAACCTGGGTTTTTAATCCGGGGGCGACCCCCTTTCGGGAACGTGAAGTGTTCGCAGTGGGGGGCGCGAATATGGCATCGGCGTACTGTTGAAAAGCAGAAACATGCCAAATAAATTTATGCTTTGTTTTTTGTGTTTGATTTTGAGATTGCGTGAGGCGCAAGTATCAATGATTAACGCCAAAGCGGGCGGGCCTGAAAAAGTTTAAGAAACTCTGCCTTATAACAATAGTTGCAAATTTACTTTACAGTCTGAAGTGTGCACTCGCATATGTGGAGACGCCACGCAAAGCATTTATGACCGAATAGAAACGCAGGCGAATCGTTGAGCCGTAGCGCGTGTGACGATCGTTGAACCGTGAATGGCATCAAGGATTGCGCTTTCAGCAGCAATCGAGACAACGAGTTTTCTTTATTATACCTACAGTATCAGGGATTGTTACGATTGTAGTCAATTTGATCGATCTTCTTGTTGGAGCAGCGCGTAAAATTTCGAAAAAATAGCAGTAGGCCATTACGGAAGAAGCATGACATCGTTGTTTCATTCAATAGCAAACATGGTACGAAAGTGGAAAGCCTGCCAGAAATTTCTATATTTCAACAACGACATTGATTATAATATAGAAAAATAAAAGCAAAATACTTGATGAATATGAGGCAGGACATAGCAGCGAAACAGCGGCAATCCTGCTCAAATGACATTTTTAATACTTGCCACGCTCTGGCATTGAGCTCAAACGCCATTTTAGGAACACTTTATTGTAGTTCGGCTGCAAAGTCAGTTCGTCTGAAGCGACGCTTTTTCTCCGGCCCGTGAAGTGACGTGAGTCTACTGTACGAGCGCGTTCGTGAACTCGAAACGCAAACTGAGTGTGTCGTGATCCAAGGAGCGCCTGAACTACAGCAGCTAACTGCTGAACTACAGCAGCTAACGACAAAGCAGCACAGGGCTGAATTGTACTGCGCATTCATGCGAAGCTGTGGCACAAAAATATTCCTTGCTGTTTTGACGGAAATAATCACAGCCACAACTCTCACTTGGTGAGCGTCAGCGACGTACCTATCGTTGTGTCGACCAGGTGGAGGTAGAATTTGCTGCACCATCGGAGAAATGCTTAGTGATGTTATGATACGGAACAAAAAGCTATCATTCTAAACTTTAGTCAAAAGAAAGTTGAAGGTTTAGTCAAACGAAAGACATTTTGTTTACGTGCTTTTTTTATTGTGCACTAAGGGAATAGAGTATGCTGCAGGGTAGGGCACCTACTTCATACTATTAGTAGATTCCATGCCAGGCAAGTGCAGAAAAGCATTTGTTTTTATTTTAACCTCAGTCTTTGGATGAACACATTGCCTTACAGTTTGTTGCATATATGTGCAGTTGAACAGACAATGTTGTGAGACTAGCGAGATAGTCACAATATAGATAATATGATACATACCACGTACATCACATATATGCCTTCAGAGAGGTAAGCAGCCATAGGCTAATCTCAGCTAGGTGTGAGGTTCCTTTCTGACAGCAACAGCTGGAGTGTGAATGGAAAACCTCAAAACGGTCAGGAAAAAGCTCTGGCAATGTTCAGCACGGTCTAGAGTACTTTTGTCTAGTTGGGTTATTAAGAACCAAATTTCAAGTACCAAATTTTCTATTTTCAGGTCTATGGCAACGTGGTAGAGGAAAATACAATGTACCAACAGGTATAGAATATTTGTAGTGATAGCATTTGAAGCATAAACGTTTTTCGCGTACATTTGAGAAAATTCGGGCAAAATACGAGTATTCTTTTACACCCTGCCAAAATTGCCTGTTCCTGCACGTGTGACCGCGAGGTATTTTGAGTCCTCCTAGGGCTGCTGCCCTGTGACTCTCGCCAAAGGAAAACCTGGTATAAAAATGATAAATTAATGAATGTTATGAGTGGCCTGTTATGAACAGGTGTGTTTTGAAAGTAAACCGTAGCTAGGATGCCAATCGCATCACAGAAGTGCTACTGCAACTGTCAAAGACGACACCAGTAGTCAAGAAAAGAGCTTCATTGCGTTAATCCAAGAAATAAACTCAGAATAAGCGATAAAAGAAATTCGTAAGATTCAACCCGCCTAGAAGAAATGCGCTTGCCAGACCCTTCAGGTGGTGCGTTTTGAGTACTCTGAGTGGAATGCCTTAACTCTTTTTTCGGCTGTGTTAAACTTCTTTCCTACAGATTCTGAAATGGTTCAGTTTTGAACTGGAGGTTCATGCTCGCTGTCATGATTTGCAGATGCATCCACGTTACCAGAAACAATGCATTTGAAACAGAACTTTATGGGCGGGGAATCCGTTGCCTCGATGGCTGGTACCGTTTCATTGAGCACTGGCGTTCGAGGACAAGGCGCTATATCGCTTGGTGAAACGTTTTGTTCTCTGCCGATTTCATATCGTAGGTTACATACATCGGATTTGTCTGTAAGACTGTAGTACAAATTTCTTCACCAAGTCGTAATTTTTACTGCCACGCAGATGTTTGCGCAAGATCGACGAATCTTTTCGCTTTAACCAAGCAGGTAGGTATTTCCCGCTAGGAGACTTACAACGAAAAACAAAGACTAACCCATGCAACGTATCAGGCATTTCAGTTTCCTGAGATTCTACAGGCAACCCACACTAGTTTAAACACAAGCTGATTGATTTAATACCCTTTAACGACCACGCGAGCCAATAAATTGGCTCGAGGTTTTTTTGTTATAACTCGCCAGCCGCTATAGCTAGAGAGTTGTTCAAACCCTCGACGGATGTGGCAAGTCTTCTTGGTTCTATTAAAAAAAAAATATTTTGATTTGGGTAAGGGGTTCGCCTGGGAGAGGCTCGCAAAGTGGGGGTGTTTTTGTTTTTTTGATCAAATTTGATGGGCCCTGGACGCCAATCCAAAAGGCCAAAATTTTGGCTAAAACTATTTTTGGAAATTAGATGACCTCCCGCGTCGATAGAGCCCTTGCTTGACCTACTGGCATGTCTGGAACCAAAGTTATGGCCCAAAAACCCCATTTTACCCCCAAAATCAGAAAATGCATGAGTCTCCCACTGGCGGCTAGTGTAACTCGCGATAACTGCCACCTTGAAGATGCTAGCGAGCTATGCGGCCCTCGAAAGTCTCATGAAGTCTTCTAGTTTGCACTGAAAAAAAAAACATTTTAGGTTTGGGCTCGGGGTTTTCGGTGGGTGGGGTTAGAAAAAGGGTAGTTTTGGCTTTTTTTTGGTTGCTTCATTATGACGTCATCACCTCCACAAAGGGCCAAAATTTTGGCTCAAAGTTTGGTTGTATTCTAGGCTGGAATATGAAGCTTTAGAGGCCTAGATCGACTTCCTAGCGTTTCTGGTGCCCAAGTAA
>Ga0210059_1001136_pt1 | contig 38863 bp, 24 predicted proteins | sample Ectturendosymbi2_FD_188042 | JGI IMG/M metagenome (GOLD analysis project Ga0210059, IMG submission 188042) | Ecteinascidia turbinata endosymbiont from Florida, USA - Sample 2 (SPAdes) (version 2) | ecosystem: Host-associated > Tunicates > Ascidians > Unclassified | place: Key West, Florida... | reverse complement strand
CCGCACAATTTTAACCCGCACCCGCCCTATAGGCCCTTCCAACCCGCGCCTTCCCCACACTTTTTTATCCCGAATCCTCACCTGTCTGAAAACTACTAAAAACTGCAATTCACAAGGAAAAAGCCTCATCAGTGATAGTACCAACAGCTTCAGAATTTTCCAATTTTTCAAAATATGTTTTCCTTGCTTTGCCATGTAAATGCATAAGTATTTGATTGACTTCAAAGTCACCTGGAAAATTCTCACCAGACTTAATTGCTTCCAAAGTGCACACAGCCAGACAATCCCTCAGCTTGTTTTTATCGTTATCCAAGCGGGAAAAAGTTCTTTCAGCCTCAGCAGTGCTTTGAGGTAATGCAGGTGTAAACACATTGCATAATAACTGTTCTTGTGTTGTACTTGTCCTGCTGTATTTGCAAATCGGAATAGACTACGCTAGACCTAATAGGCTAAACTTTGGCTTTTACTCAGAATGTAATTCTAGCCACCAGAAAACTTTGCCACACTGCAGTCCTTGTGTCAAAAATAATCCAGTACCACTAGGATTTATTGCCTTCTAAATTGGAAAAAAACGTATTTTACAGGGTATTTTGCAAGCACACTAATAATCATAAATTTTTGATCAAATATGTCCGTGAAGTATAACACAAGTAGAAACAAAGTGATTAAAACTCTAAACACAAAAATCCCTACGGATCCTACAAAACGCGATGTTTCCCGTAGGGATTCCCTACTTCCTACAAAAGCCTAATAGGGATTTTTCCCTACGAATGGCAACACTGCTTCCCCGCCACATGCACTGCAAGCATAGGCGTACGAAGCTGTGGTCGTGGAGGTGCGGCCGCCCCCCTGTCTTGAAAATTTTCAAGACAAACTCTGTTTTCAGGGCAAGCGCAAGTTGCTAAAAAACCTTGAATGATAAAAATATTTCAATGCAGTAAAAAATTTCTGGGCAATTCGCGTTTTTCAGGGCAAACGCAAGTTGCTCAAAAATCCTAAATGATAAAAAAGATATATTCAATACAGTGAATTCAGGGCAAACTCTGTTTTCAGGGCAAGCACAAGTTGTTCAAACATCCTGAATGATAAAAAATATTTCAATAGTGAAAAATTTCAGGGCAACTCTGTTTCTCAGGTGCATGCGCAAGTTGCTCAAAAATCCTTAATGATAAAAAATATTTCAATACAGTGAACATTTTCAGGGCAAGCGCAAGTTGCTCAAAAATCCTGAATGATAAAAGATATATATTCAATACGGTGAATTCAAGGCAAACTCTGGTTTTCAGTGCAAGCGCAAGCTGTTCAAAAATCCTGAATGATAAAAAATATATAATCGATACAGTGAATTCAGGGCAAACTATGTTTTGAGGGCAAGCGCAAGTTGCTGAAAAATCCTCAATGATGAAAAATATTTCAATGCAGTGGAAAATTTCACAGCACACTCTGTTTTTCAGGGCAAGGTGAAACATTTTTCAATACGGTATATTCAGCCAGCAAAGGCAATTACCGTAAAGTTTCTTGTCTGGGAGAACACAATACGCAAGGAACTTGACCCCCTTGAGTTAACACGCAGTGTAACTGCAGAATTTACCTAATAACGGCACCTCTAGGGGTTGCATAAAGAACGTAATTGCCGAATTGAAGTTATAAGCGAATTGAAATGAATGTAGAAGATACCATCTGGACCGAACAAAATGCAACGTTATAGGCGAATTGACGTTACATACAAAGCCGTTATAAACGAATTCAACTATATGGAACAGATTTACAAGAGGTTTCAGGCCCAATTCAGATTTAACTTAAAAGTCAGTTTCAGGGCAAAATGTTTATTTTTAGTGCAAAGTTTAACTATGAATGTTTAACTATGAATCATAAGAAATCATTTTGCAGCCAAGAATCAGAGTCTATGATCTAAAACTAAACAGGGTATTTATTTCGCCTAGTGAGCACGTATTTTGATTCCCAAGAAACAGACCTTTTCCTAATTGTCAAACTTAAAAAATATAAAAGTATGGAAAAAATACGAATTGCAAAAGCTATGAAATCAATATTTCCAAAGAATTGCCATTTTCAATGAAAAATCTACATGGCCAAAAATATGTCCATGTTCAAAAATTTTTGCCAAAAGTTTGCCATAAATTAGGCAAGCACTTGCCATATTTTCTGTCAAGCATCTGGCAACCCTGTCTGGCAAGCAATTTTAGTACATCCACATGTTTTGCGATTTTTGAGCTGATAATTTTCACGTGTTTTTCGATTTTTGAACTGAATATTTTTGAGTTGAACATTCAGTTACCCGCGCAAGGAATGTCTCATCCCACGCCCGCCCCGCATCCCGCTCCCGCAACCCGCTCCCGCCCGCATACAGTGCGGGTTCCCACACACGCCACGCAACTGCGGGTACCCACAACTCGCGCCGGTTAACCCGCTCCCCCAGGACTCTGTTGCATATATAAAACTTTTACATGGAGTGAAAATAACACGAAAACAACATCGGACCTGTGAGCTATCCATTGCCAACTAATATTTTTGCAATAATCCGCTCAAATAAGTATTTACTTTTTTAACTCTTATCATACGTAACTGATCAACTGGATGTACTTTTGTGCAAATATTTTATACTATAGGAAAAACATCACACGTTCTTAAACTTTGAAATGTACGAGCTAAATTTTTACTACAATTATTTTGCAATCTTTCGTCTTAACAAAGTTTCTTTAGTTGCAAATTTTTTGAAAAATCATGTTTTTGTATGAAAATATTCCCGTAAATTGAGTTTCTTACACGTCAAGTCGCAAGGCAAGCAACACCTCCTGTTTGAATCGCCAGAACATAGGCCAGTTATGTATCCGCCAGGACAAACGTTGGTGGTGTAATCTTGACATGTGCCATCCTGAAGTGTACAAGAAACGTCGCTCCCTGACCCTGTGTAGTCCAGTTACATGTTTTGCGATCACAAGAAGTCAATAAGCGCAAAAACCATGCCTTGCAGCAAATAGTATACGACATCACAAAACATTTTAAAGAATGCGCTTGTGTTGACCACTATAACGCAACTTCTGACAGAACAAGAAAGTTGAAAACAGCGCTTAACTGTAATAGAATTATTGCAATCATTGCCAAAAATTCTATGCATCGCGTACCTAGTGCCAGCGACGCTGCCAAACACAAAGCCAACAACATACTTTCTACTCGTGCAACTTTTAAGAAAGCTCCTACAAGAAGTAAATAGGAACCGCGTTGTTGAGACATTTATCTGGCAATGAGTTTACCAACAGTCGTTCAGTTTCCCACGTTATACGCTTCTATGCATCTGGCCGTCCAAAGAAGCAATACCAGCATCTGGTAGGTTTCAATTCATGAAGAAGATGTTGGATGCAGGGCCGGATTAAGGGGGGGCAACGGGGGCAATTGCCCCGGGCCCCCCGCTGCAAGGGGGCCCCCCGTGATGAAATTTATTTGTTTCAAATAAAATACTCGTGTGAAAAATTTCGTAATTCAGAAGCGATACAAGAATACAACTCTATATTATATTCCTATGTTACGCTAAGTATCAAGGGGACAAGGGCCCCCAACAGCAACTGATTTATCTACATGTCTGACTGTCTGCCAGATTTAGTAATGAATGCAAATATATTTGATTTCGCTGGTGACGTTTTCCTAATAATCGTTTTTTTGGCATGGGTGTGACTCTCTACTCGGGCATCACGCCTATTGCACAAATGTCACGAAAACATTACTATTTGCGTGCTAAAAGCTAGTGGTTGCTGACTGCTGTTTAGTATCAATCAACGTTGTCACTGGGGTCAGTCTTGTTAACATCAGATTGTTGCTACTGTGACGTGTGTCACAATATGGATGCATTTATTGGAGTTTGTTAAAGTTTTGTTCCTAAGGGTGTTGCAATTATGCAGACCCGTCTGTGCAGCGCTGACTTGTTTTGTTGCTTCGAACGTGTGTGAACTCGTGCGAACCACAGTGAAAGCTTTGTGATATGAAGACTGCGCTTGACGAATGATTTTGTGACGTAAAACTTTCCGGCCGGATTTGCCTGCACCGCAGCTTTGCAGAACTTTAAAAACAATTGCCAAGTTAATCACAGCCTCTTCCAATACGTTTCGAATAAGGATTTCTCTGCACGTTTCGAATAAGGATCTCTCTGCAGACAGTCTGCCTTCGAATCGCCGTACCTTTCTCAACTGTAAAGTGACAAAAACAGAAAGCTCTGACCGGTAGTAATATTTTGCGGGGCCTCTTGGCCTTGCGCTATAGATGTTATGAAGTTCATTGGTTTATCCGCTGCAGCAAAAGTACAGCTTTACGACTCATAATGAGAACAATAAAGCACGATTCAAGAAATATTTCTTATTTGTCAAGATGACAATTCCAATATGTGTCAATAGAAAGCTTCTTAGAATGAAGCCAACGGCAATACAGGAAAATAATCGAAACTTTAAAAAGAACAGTTTCATCCATCAACATTGCCTTCTTTAACATCAGATAACGTCACATTTTTGCGCTACGGTTTCACATAAGCTAAATTCTTCTGTTAACAAACCTAACAAAGCGCGAGTGCCCTCGTTGAATCCGAAACAGAGCGAAATATCGCCATTAAATGGAGAAGTTGTTTATAATTTACGTAAAATGTTAGTTTCAACGCAGCGAAGAGAGCTTCTTTAGTTTGAAAAGATAACCGAACACACATTAGGGTCAGTGGCTTAGCTGACAGGGGGAAAAGGGCGACCTTCCCTCCTGGCAAGCACAATGTAAAAGCTGGGCCCCCTCCAGTTGACATTTTGATATTTAGTATTCTTTAGGTTGTTGTTTTTCGGGGTGTTTTCATTTTTTGGGTAGTACACACATCCAATGGCATCCAGAGATTCACTATCGTTCTTAACTTTGTTTCTGAGTTTTGGCTAGTGGGCCCCTTTCGACTAAGCTTTCCCCCCAAGGGTCAAACCTCTTGTTACGCCATTGATTAGGGTGAGAGATTGATGAAAGAAACTTAAAGATCATGAATCTAACTTATTTTCGTCCTGAAATGAGAGGAAATGTGGAAAAAACGAGAACCCAGTCAACATCAGATTTGTCGCCAAAACATCAGACGTCAGATATTTATCTGAGAACATCACATCTGATGTCATGTTAAAATATCAGAAGTGGCAACACTGGTATCAATGATCCCGAACTTTTGGTGCTGTCTCGAGGCCGCCGCAACCGAGCTGCACCTTTGTTTCGTCATAAAGGGTAACGTGTGGTGGAAACGCACTTTTCCGAAGCTATTCAAGTCATTTACATCACATGTTATTGCGTGGTCCGTCAGAAAAAGTTTTAATCAGTCGATTCGATTCGTAGGACCAGTGGTGCCACTCCTAGTTTTTCCACTAGATCTAGTTTTTTTTTATTTCATCTGGTGTTCTTCTAGTGTTTTTTGGTGGATATATAGTGCTTTTTTTATGAGTGAGCTGAATGTAATTAATTGCACAATTTTGTGTAATTGTAACTGTAATTGAGACGTTTTGATTTAGTGCAATTGCAATTTGTTAAAAAATCTACCTAATTAAATCTTAAATTACGCAAGACAATATAATATGTTTGGGGTTGAACCGCTGCGAAGTCCTCGTGGTCATCTGTTAGGAGTTTCACTGACCTGTACAAACAAACACAAGGGTTGCTGCTATCTCCTATTTTTTGTCTCTGGCTTACAATGTGTTGCACAGTGGCTGTGTTTGGCATTGCAACGCAGTTTCAGGGTATATTCACTGTGTGTAAGTTTGCTTTTATTATTTGGTGTTTTTTGGGTGAATCCAGTGTTTTTTATCATGGAATTTAGTACTTTTCTATAACAACAGAATAGCAACACTGGGTAGAACGAAAGATCAGAGAAAGAGATTGCAATGTTTAGCTGGCGCGTTGCCGAAACCTGTAATGCCATCAGGAGCTATGAAAAGCGCAAGGCTTCTAAGAAAAAACGCAAGGATCTGGCCGTGTTAGCAGACGCCGCGACTGAATCGCGTTTTCTAGCAAAACTTTCAAGCAGCAACGTTAAAGCAGTGGCGTTAACCACAGCACCTGAAAATTAAGGTGAAAATGAAGACATTAGCTTTGAAACATGTTTCACACTCAACCCGGTATTTGGCCATATTGACATGTTCTTTTTCCGGTGTTTTTGTTTGTAATCTCAGGTTTCTGTTTAATATTCGGGTGAATGTTGTTTCTGCTGAGTCACTGTGTAGTCTGTGAAATATTTTTTCTTAGTAAAAACACGCGCTAGTATCCATATCACAAATTCCTTTCTCGGAGCTAACTGTATGTGAATTTGAATAAGCACATTCTCGAATACTGGAAAAAACAAACGGGAACCTTGCTAATCAGCGAAAACATAACTTTTACAAACGATGACGACATGAATTACGTCACAGGGGCCCTCCAGTAAAAATTGCCCCGGGCCACCTACCCTTCAATCCGGCTCTGGTTGGATGGCAAAGAGAACTCAAGTTCAATAGGTGACGAATGAAGAGCCGCATGGGTAAACCAGTTTACGGTTCCAATATTTTGTAAGTTTTTCTGCAGTGTAACATTCATTATTCTTTATACACCAGATACTGGGTTGTGTTGTGAACAGAGGTGGGCAGTAGCGAGCTACCAAAATTGCGAGCTAATTTTCCAAGAGCGATAGCTGTAGCGCCGCTCCTTTTTGAAAAAAATAACGGATGCCCCAGCGAGCTATCATCACTTACCGCTACCACTATTCATTACTTTGACGTGAATGGTGGCCAAAGGAAAACTTCGCAAGAGCTCTTCCGACCGCACACAATGGTAGTAACTGCTCTTCTCACTATTTTGTGTTGATTTTGCATGAGTTGTTTGTGGTGAGCCAGCAGCATTAGGAAAGATTTAGCTCAGATTGATTTTGACTTGATCGATCGGTCCCACTTTAGTTCGGAAAAAAGTCAATATCATCAACAAATTTGAAACAGTTGGGACTTGGAAGTATAGGCTACTGCTGCCAGTGAAGCTGCGTATAAGGAGTTGAATGCTTAGAATAACTACTGCACTGGATTCAACATTTCACTACATGTGTAACCCTGGTTTTTGTTTTTACGCATATGTGAATATGACAGTTTGTGCAGCTCGGTTCGACTTCAGTGTATTTGGTTGTGTGCATCACCACCCCAAGCTTCTTCACGAGATATGGCTTTGACGGTCGGAAAAAAATAGCATGTGACAGATAATCTGTATCACCACACTCAAGTTATTTAATGAAAGCAAAAAAAGATGTTGAAAATGACCAATTTTCAGTTGGTGAACGCCAAGTATTTGAGAGCAAACATCGTGAATACGTTGGCCTGATACAGTTTTGCAGTTCCGAGGGTACCAAGTGCTTCAACTCACACCGTCAAATTTATCAGAAACGCAGTTCAACAGTTCTGGTTCGTTAATACTGAAACTTTTCGGCGTAACATATAGATCCGAGATGTGCAAATTATTTCCAATCTTGCAAATGGTGTTCTGGTAGCATAACAGAAAATCCACGTTGGTTGAAGTAAAACAAAGCAGTCAAACGTTTTGCGTAAAATACGGCTTACAAGTTTTCCAAGTATTTTTTCTAACATGTCCGATTGGGCAAAAGGGTTAACAGCGTTTGCAAAATAAACCAGAATTGTTTTGACAGATTTCAAAATAGCATGAGCTTGTTGTTTAGCGTTTCATTCCTAAAGTATAAAGCAACAAGCAAATCTAATTACCAGTGTGTCTTTATCACTCGCTCTCTTTTAGTGTTTAGACACAAGATGAAAGCCGTGACGGCAGATCTCAGGAAAAAAGCAGTCTCAAACGCTAACGGCCGTTCAATCAGAAGGGCGTTTTCAAGTACTGCTGCTGTCAACCGCTAAAATATCTACCGGGAAACAAGCTTTTCCATGCAAGCATGCGGGCAGGGACCGTGTTTACTAAAAAACTTTGGGGAAGTCAAATCTTTATTGTTTGCGTTTCGATGACGTCATCTTGTTCATTCAACCGTAGTGCGACCTTTTGTGAAACTGGCAAAGTGGGGGCACATTATGGAATTTATGTATTTTGGTGAACATGGCCCAAGTGCCTCCCCTGGCTACGCCCATGGTGGTGGTAAGTGCTATATCTAGATATCCATCACTTGGCAGTGCATTTCCTAGAAAACCACATTAATTCTGAGAGTTGGGCTTAAATGGACATAATTATGCTCAAAAATTGTGATAATCAATTGAAATTTGGTCAGTTCCGAAATAAAATATACTGCTACTAAAAAGCACAAGACCACACATAGATCAAATCAAAAACAAACTAGCGATCTTTTGGTAAATAATAGCAGTGGCAACCAGGCGCATAGCCAGAAATTTTAGTAGGGGTTGAACATCAACCGAGTTTAAGCACCATGAAACGTGCATGTTTCTGGCGTTTTCTCTTGAACAATTGCGTTCCGACAAATAAAACTAGTAAACCTCTCAATGCTATAATCGCACGATTTGCAGATGCTTTTTGCAGCCACTATTGCAGTTGAGCAAGAAATCATCGCGGCCGACATTTCGATTGCGCTTCGCATACTGTATTTACACGCTTCGGATGTGCACCAACTCAGCAAGTTCAATCGAAGTCGAGCAGAGACTTTGCTGTGAGGGAATGACTCCCGACGAAGCAGGCCTTCCACAAAACTTTCGCGCATATAAGAAATTATAAGAAATGGATTCCGTTTTCATTTAATTTTTCAGCGATTATTTCACGTATATAGTGATAAACGTAAACGCTAGAGTCTTTCACCGCCTTTGAAAAATGTTTGCATTTTTGATAATCCGTAATATCTTTTGGCTATGTTCAACTTATTCCGTTAAACCTTTCTAGCTACTTTGAACTTACTTCGTTCAAATTGTTTGATGAGACTTTGCTAAATTTAACTGACTTCATTGAAATATAAAATGACATTAAACTGTAAACACAATCTTACCCACAATGTTGCAAAACTTATAGACCACGCTCAGCTGCATGTAAAGATAGCTTAGCACTGCACGTAAGTAAATTTGTACACATCACGGGCTTCTAGAAAATACAATAACATGTCTGCGGAACTTGAAGCCCTAATGGGAAAAAATTCCAATTTAGTTTCATTTTAGTCACATACGCTTTGCCAACAAAACATATTCAACGATCAGGGATGGATATTAGGAAGGATAACGAGGCAGTCGCCTCGGGCCTTCTTTTCCAAAGATACCGTGCCTCCTCTTGAGAGCTTTGCACCATTGTTTAGTTAAAAAGGTTATGTACCACTCTAGAGCCACATTTAAAGAAGCTATGAAGCAAGTCATATGTTTTTCAAAATATAGCAAAAATTATGGGAAAACTTGCCAAAGGAGGCAGCTTTCAAGTGTCCAGCTGCAAAACTTTACATATTTTTGTTCCTTCGTATGTATATTATGCTCTTGAATTTAGTTCATAAATTGAAATGTGAAACAAATTTAACTCTTTTATCTACGTAATCCCACATCCACCTTTCGCAATGGCGATGTTTTGGGGCCCTTTTCTGAGAGCTTGCCCATAAATTGTAATATCCACCCCTGTGCAAGTTATTTCAGTATCTGTAAGATAATGGCAGTGTCAATTCCTGGAGCACTTACAAAATAAAAAGCACCTTGCTACTTACGTTAGATTTGGCTGCTGATTCTTCTCGTTGCAGTTAAATGATTTCAAATTATTCACTGCAGGATAGGGTGGGTGCAGTTAACATCAGATGAAAGCTGAAACACTGAGTTTACAAACAGTAGGTCAGAATCTAATATCTTGACAAGATTGATATTTTACTCGCCAGCAAGGCAAAAGGAAACCATGTATGAAAATGGTTAAGGCTCTATAATTCTACATAATTGTGATTGAACCGTCACAATGCATGTCATCACAAATAAATATCTAGAATGAATGCTATTGTTGCTAAACAGTGACTATGGCGCAGTGAAGAAGACTTTGAAACTGAATCGTTTCTTAGCGGAACTTTGAGCTTCAAGACATAACATTTATCTCAACGCCATATTAACGCATGTAATTTAAAAACTGTGCAGGAACAAAAATCTTCGATGTTGATTTAAGGCTACGCTGGCACTGGAAACAAGGATAGGTTATATTTAAAACACCCACGGCTATCAAGAAGTTTGCGATGGTCTCGAAATGAAGCTTACGTAACTATTAGGCCGGATACAGCAAGCTGGTGCGCTAGAAACAGCTTCGAAAAACGTTACTCCAATTGGTTTTACTTGCGGGCCATTGATTACAAAAGGTCAGATACAAGTTTGTATTCGACTAAAAACTGAAGTAGGATACGTTCCTTGAGGCAGTTTCGTTGAATTGCACTGAAGTATTTCTTTGGCTTATACCTCAAATATTTTATTAACCTGAAAACTTTGCAATTGGGGGGACATTGTCCCCGTTGTCCCCCCTGGTTACGCGCCTGATGGCAACCGTATTCTTATTGCAGGTTACAGACCAGCGCAGGCATTCGTGATTGAGCGAAGTTTATGTGCACACTGATTTGGTAATTCAAATTAACCAAAACAATTATCAACAATCATGACAATTCAATATATATAGTAAATCTGTATACTGTGCCCACAACAGATAGTCCAGTGATAATTTCATTTTTCTTATTCATTCCCTGGTTTTATGCTGGGGAAACGTTTCTAACAGTAAAGTAACCATGACATTTGCACAACTACATTATTTTTTATCACAAAATATTGGGGGCGACAAAAGATATTATGTCCTCCCGTGTTTAAAAGTTGGGGGGATATGTCCCCCCCGTCCCCCCATGAACCCGGTCCCTGGTAGCTTTACATGTTTGTATGCATGGGCATCGGAAAGATTTTTTCCATGGGTTGCCACTCGTGGATTTTTCAAAAGTTTTTCTAAAACACTATTCTGAATTGTTTTTATTGCATCATGTAAAATCACCATTTTCAGAATTACACAACAATAACTTTTTATACCTATTATGGCATTCAAATCTGAGGGTAAAGAAATGTACGCCATTTTTGTTTTCGCAGTGTTGTTGGTCAATTCACTCCAAAGTGGTAAGGTTTGGCAAGCATGCACACAGCAGACAGAGAAAAGCCACTCCCACACAAACTCGGCCGTTTCACATCAGGTTTATGTAGCCCACATGCCCTGCTAGTTCAGCATTTATATAGTGAATTTTTTCAACATATGGTTCGGTAGGGTCCAAAATCAGAAAGAGTTTGGATGCATGCAGAGAAGGCAGGAAAATTGGTTAAAATATAACGATTTTACAGAGCTGAAGAAGATAGCCAGTGGAATTACTCAAACTGTTCGAATTATTCTTCCCTTTCTTTCAAGTCCTTCACATTCCGTTCCTGTTCGTTTTGTTTCATTAAAAAATGTAACACTTAACTGTACAAATGTGCTACTTGTTTTACTTTTAACTTCATAGTACTATACGTTATTCAAAGGAAAAGAGTGGGAATTTTGGTGGGTTTTGTTGGTTTGTATTAAGTTAGCTTTTTTAAAACCACCTGGGTGTTTTTTTTGGCTGTGTCCAATTACATCAACCCTGAAGATAATTATGGACCTTTAATTGATTTTATGAGTCAAACTTCAAAACTGTCCTGTTTCAACGTGCTTGATTTAGCTGATTTTATGATGTATCAGTAGTTTCCCGCTTCGCTTTTTGTGCTAATACCGTCGCACACCTGTGCTTCGTTTCGAGCTTCGTCATTAATTGGCAGTTCAGGCGGACAGATCATAACGGCACATGCAAGCCCGTTTCTGTTCTGTCACACCAGTAGCTGTAGATATAACAGCCACATGAAAAAACGAAACTTTTCTTGCGTACTTCATGCGCATTCTCAATTATTGTGCAGTTTACAAATTTAAACTGTCAACCTTGGGTGCGCGCCATCCGCGCCGCATACATTCTGATCGACTGCTATTTGACGAGACATTCGCGCAGCCTTGCATTTTTGCAGTTGTGAACTGCGCTGACGTATCACTGCATGTGTTCTACTCCCTTTTTTAACGCGTTGCCGGATATTTTTGCAGTTATGAACTGCTCTGCCTCAGGAGACCGCTCATATCATTGACTTTCATTACAGTGACACGTTGTAGCCTACAACGAGTAAAGAGAGTGCGTGTAGAATAATATGCACAGGGACGCCGGAGAATGGAGGCATGGCGGGAGCATTGCCCCCTCTGCCCTTTCAAAAGGGCTGCAAGGGGGGCGGAGGTGCCTTTTCATAACAGTATCATAGGTAATTTCATGGTTTATCAAGATCGACCTGAAATAAATTTATTGCAGCTATTCGGGCACCTAGATAATTCAGAATAATTTTCTATAATTTCTGTTATTATTTTTGAGGTGAACATTGCTGATAAACAGAAACAAACATAATTGGTAACAATTTTTTGTATAAGTTTCCATTGCTCTCAGCATTTTTATTGCTCTCCCTGCCCTACTGCTGCTCCGGCGTCCCTGAATATGCATGTTTTGTCAACAAACTTCGCCAAAACGTGGGTTTGGAAATGTGAATATGACGTCACATTGTGACGTCGCAAACATCGTATATCCAGTAACAATGACCACCATGAGCCTACGCCACTGCTCAATACTAGAATTTGGTAGAGGGCATCCAATCAAGCAGTCTGCACGCCACTGGGTTCAGCCCGAGTCTTCGAGAACGCGAGTTTACTTGTTTTGTGTATTTGTGCCACCGGGCCGGTCCCACTTTACTAAGTTGTTAACTCGGGCTCTTTTCTTTGTGCCTTGTCACTGTTCATATATTTTCGTTCTATGCCCGGCTTTTCACGTTCATGTTGCACGTGACCTGAATAAAGCCATATCATTCGTGGCAGGCATTACTCGGGCTCATACATTAGAGCCCAAGCTGCCCTATGCAATTAAGTATTTTTTAAAACATAATTCATATTGGACTGAATATTTTTTAAAGCAATAGATTTGTATAGAACATTCGATTTGAAATCCAATCCCATGGATAGTTCCCATTTTGAGAAGAACTTCAAACGAATCAAAATTATCCAGCAACCTGGGCTAATATGAATGAGCCTAGTACTCGGAGGGCTTACTGGCGCTACCATTGCTCTGTGACGTACGTTACTCAACAATGGAGAAGTTATCATGAGAACTTCTCATTTACTTTTACGTAACTAACGTCACAGAACAACAATAATGCCAGCAAGGATGAAAGCAAATGAAAATTTCAGTGACGCAGGCGTCGAACTGTTTTAGTCAGTTAGAATAGTCGTATGGTGAGCCCGAGTGACGCTGTTAACCTGGGCTCCCCCTGCGACCGCCTATTTGAATTTCAGATGGTTTACCGATACGTTTTCATAGTGGTGTAATTTTGTCTAAAATAGTGTAATTTGTAACTTCATATTGTGTATAGGTAGTAATGGCAGGTTATTTTAAAGGTGTTTTAGGGACCCGAATCGGGTCCCTAGAATTGAAAACCGGGTCCCTAGAATCAGAGAATATTATCATCGGGTCCTTAGAATCAAGGATTATTGGGTCCCTACAATCAGAGAAATCAGGTCCATACCAGGTACCTAACATTTTCCTTAAAAAAACCTGGGTAATGACGTCATATTTCAATGCTTGTGACGTCACAGTTGCTAATTCAAACCGCAAAAATTTTCTACAGTTATTTTGACGTGCACTTTGTGCCCCCCTATTTGAAAAAGGTTCCGCCATCCATGCGTATCTCCATTGCAGAGCTTCCTTTACAACTTTCGGCTTAATTACAAGTGGTAGCGGTACACTGTCTAATGTCTATCACAGCAGCATATTAATCATAAGCATGGACGTAGGGGACACATGAGATATGCCCCACGCCCATCTAAATGAAGAGGATGTTTCTGAGATATCATCTACACAGAGATCATCTCCAATAATTTGCCGTGTTTCTTGATATTCATGCAGGACATTTTCTCAAAAAGGTCGTAGTGCGATTGACTGAGCACGATGACGTCATAAAACCAATGCTCACAGGGGCCCTGCACCTAAATCTTGCGTTGGGCCCCGCACCTGCTAGATCCGGCCCTGACTGTACAGCTCAGAAGTACAGTACAGACACAGTAATTAATGCTTCCAGATTCATCTACAAATTTGATCATCGCTATATCTAGACAGTGGAGTCTCAGCATAAATGTCCAAGTCGATTGTCAAAAGCAGCAAACCTACTGCAGATTTCATTTTCTATATTTTGCCATAGCAAATTTGTTTGTGAAACTGGTAGTGTTTATATCACACAGACGTTCATGCTCTAGTCCAGGGGTCACCAACCTTTATGTAACTAAGAGCTACTTCTTGAGCACCAATTACGCTAAGGGCTACTATAGTTTGATACACATTTCTGAAATAAAAATTTAGTTCAATTTACCTATTATGTAATCATTAATGATGTTAATCTAGGTGACGATACTCGTCATCTTATGCTATTTTGAAAACAGGCCCGCGAGCGACCAACGTGGTCCTTGCGGGCGACCTGGTGCCCGCGGGCACCGTGTTGGTGACCCCTGCTCCAGTCTACACTGTTAGAATCAGGCTGTTCAGCTTGTTCTGTCTAATGGTGATCCTTTGTTCAATCCACCGCCTTGAGTTTATAAAATGACCGTTCTCCATTGCAGTTGATCACCATGAGAGGTTGTTGGTCCCCATTGCAGTGATATAATAAATGCGCAAATAATTTCCCGCATTGTAAAAGAAGACTCCAAGAACATACCCGATGGCAAGTGAACAAATGCCAAGGCCAATAAGACTTGTTGCAAAAAAAACAAAATCCCAGGTAGTCTAGACACAAAATTAGGTGAATCTTTCTGCTGTCTACCATACCTGGGCATCTCTATGTCACAAAACGTGTGAGTGAATATATACTGTAACTTTGCTAATCAACTTTTGTGTCTGTCGGAATTATTATATCACAGAAAAAATGGACTTGATTGCATTTCTGATGGCGATCTGGCAGCATTTACAATGTTTAAATCTTCTTTCCCAGTGTACTTCCACAGCTAGCCTTTGAGATCTGGATCTTTCAGCAAATCTACCTTATAACTGCTGTGTGTACCGGTTCATTTTTATCTTTGGACTTGCTTCAACACCTTCCCTGCGGTTGGTGAAATGACTTGCCAAACGTTCCCTACCGGTATATTTTTCGGCAATTGTCCTCAAAATTTTCGCAGGTTCACAGCAGTGTTGCGTTTAGGGTTGGAGGCCCGAGGCAAGACTAAAATGGGAGGCTCTCTTGGCAGTGGTATCATTTACAGCGTATTGTTCACATATTACACTTTTTTCCAGCTTAGGAATAGGGGCCCCTTGTCGTAGCCTAGTCAGTTTCCCTTCTTAATCCGCCACTGGTTTGAGCCGAAGCCATAAAATTTAGATGCCTGGAGCTGGTCCCGGAGCCTGATATTTGAGTTTCCGTCTCCACATTCCTGTAAAATACAACAGTGATACAGGAAAGCAAAGATGAGGTTTGAAGGCATTCGTGCTGTATTGCAAAAATGACTAGAAAAATAAATACGTTCTGTGTTGCAAAAACCGTATTTCTACTGTTCTGTGCCACCGCTGTATTTTTTAAAATGTTCCTGATGATGGCTCATGACTAAGCTGAAACATTCATAAAATAATGTTTTCGATATTTGTGGCTGTACTGGTCACAATAAAGTCTACAGCAACTTTGTGCATTGCTTACCAGGGTTAAATCTACCCATAAATAAATACGTTCATGACGGCTTTGGCCGGTAGCTAGGTTTTCCTGTTTGTGCCACTCCGATAATTGTTAGGTTCGTCTGGTGGTTTCCTCCTGTCGACGATTTAGGCCTTTGGACAAAACAAGGGCTAATGAATTTGGTACGCCAAAGAAAACAAGCGATCCAGGCATCCTTCCATTTGATTTTGTTTGGCAGCCAGCAAAAATAGCGAACGTCCTATGGACTTTAGTACAGCAAAACTTCTGATCATGATTATTGCTTATATAACGCTTGGAAGTTGAAGGGAAGCTCGGTCTTTCAAGCGTTATATAAGCAATAATCATGATTAGATGTAAAAAAATCAATGATGTAAAAAATGCAATACAGGCCAACCCAAACAAGTGCTCAAAATTTTGAATAACTTTGTATAAGATATTGAATGTTCAGCGGGACTGACAAACATATCATTAGGACTATAACAATTCCTCTACGTAAAATATTGAGACTTGTGTCCCAACGCCGTAACGACTTCAGTCCTAAACAGAAATTAAGAACCGTTTGTTTTGTGAAAGGTTAATTGTGAAACAAGTACGAAAATTCTGAGATGCCTTCGCGTTTTCCAACGCAGATTTTCTTAGCAGTGACTGGTTTATGAGGCTCTGGGAAGGTCAGCCTTTTAGCTTCAAAAAATATTTAGTAATGTTGTTGCAACTAGCCACAGTTCGTGTGTTTTTCTTTACTTGTTTTCAAGTGCCAACATTTCGCCTGTAAGATTTGTCTTACATTTACAGGACTGATGATGCGTTGGAAAACGCGAAACTAGTTTCCCCGTCAATAAACTGTGACTGATTTACTTGCCGCCATCTTTGCGGCCTTTAACTATGAAAAATAGATATTCTTGCAAGTTTTAATTGTCGCAGCAGAATGAAAGCAGAAAGCAGGCAGATTCCTCAGAAGCTTGCCGCCATTCTAAAGTTTGTTTACTGCCTTCAGTAGAGATGCCACATATCTGGAAGTTATGCGTTTGCTGGCTCTTGTGTTGAGACAAAAATAAAGATTATGTTTATCTTTCTTTTTTTTCCCGTAAAAATTTAATTCGATTTTGCGTGTGTTATCAAAGCGAGGGCGAGGAAGTTGAAAAGGTGTGCGCAACACAAAATTCGATATCGCAGCAACTGAAAAACAGAACATACCATGTTGAAAACAAAAACAAGCAGACGCAAAATTCCGATTTCGGTCAAGCACATATTTGAGTTAGTTCGGAGTCGCAGGACGTTGCGTTGCAAAATTCCTGCTGGTCAAAGATAAGCGAGAGCAAAATGTTCAAACACAAAAACAATCTCACTAAGACAAAATCTACACGGTCGATGTTCCGATTTTTCTTTTTACTCGTTTTGTTGTCAGTCCAAGAAAACACGTGCATCATGATGTTGAAGGCTACAACATACTTCAAACACGAGTCTGATCGATGTAATTTTGGAAAGAATGTGTATGAAGTACGACGTTGAACTAATATTTGATCGTGCTCACGTGAACATCCAGATGGCTGAAGACAACAACGTTCGTTGTCCAAGCATATGCCACGCGTGCAGTCCACAAGCATTGCTGCACGATCAACGCATTCAGTGAGTCGGCTACATTTCGAGTACGAAGCGGAAAGTGTGCACAGAAAAGCGATTGTATGGTGCTTCAACAAGATTTTCAGTTGCTTTATAAGTACGTCAATATGTACGAGGGATAAACGCTGGCGTCTTTGAAAACAACGAAGATTGTTGGGTTTTCTTGCACATCAACCACGCTATCGAATGGCGCGCCGCTTGCCTGCATCGGTGCCGTGCGCACAGCGGATGTTCCGCGGCAATGGTGACCTGTAATAACCTCTGCCAGAAACATCCGTTTGTGTCCTTTGTCATCGGCCAAAGCATAGTTCAGCGAATATTGAGAGGTGGTGGCAAAATAAACGCCTTGTCCATACATTGAACCTGAAATACAACTACAAGAATAAGAATGTTTGGTAAACAACAGCTGTCAAGGAAACACAGAAAAAAACACGTTTGATGTTACCAGTACAACTGCCACAAGGATAATTGCCCATTAGCACCGGCCGACAGGTACTGCAATGCTAATCATGAAGTTTAAAGTTTTCGTTTTTTTCTGTACTGTAAGTTATCTTATATTCTTTGCAACTTCTACCTATGCCGAGGACAAATACTTTATTTGCCACCCAGAAACCTTCCATCAAGCGTAAAGTGATCAACCAGCCTTTTGCACCTTTGATTTACTTATTGAAAAAGGGAAGGATTTTCAGGCGATGCAAATTGCAACAACAGCACTGCGTTGAATATAAGTGGAGAAAGACGACTCTATATATTTTGGCATAAAGTCGCTTATATGCAAAGATTAAAAATTTATTACAGCTTGCGTCATAGTCATTTCACATTAGTGTTTATAACGGCACTCAGAACCGTTGCAGGAAAGTCTTCAATGAGGGAGCTTTTCGTTTGTGCAGGGGGGCTTGACATTTCAAAAATGGACAAAAACTCCACTGATTTATAGTTTTTCATGTTTCCATTTGGGAGGCCTTGGAGCTTTGTTTGGGGGGCTAAGCCCACCAAAGCCCCCCTGCGGCGACGGGACTAACGGCACTGTCATTTGTAGTTGTGGCAACGTACGCAGAAAGTATCGTTTACGAAGTTGGAAAATTTCCTTAGCGGCTATTTTCCGTATGGCACTTGTTCTAACATCCTCTCAACTGTTATCCCACCGTCACCTACCATGTTTGCCAGCATGACTGCGATCAAAGCCATCTTTGTAAATCCTCTCGCAGGTTTCTCCCGATGTGCCATGAAACAATTGCCTTGTGACGATGGAGCCGGGAACCATTCTGTTAACGACCTTTCTCTTTTGGGCTTGAAACTGCTTGTACAGTGTGGGATTTTGAATGCGTTCTAGCTGAAAAGCAAAAAAGATAAAATCACCCAAAACCAATTGAGGGAAACCGAACTTGAGACGATGATATCTCAATGGAACAGTTCCCGCTTCTCAAAGAATACGTTGGGTAATCTACGACCACTGAGCGATTCGAAGTGTCGCTCTGTGGGCAAGAGCTTTGCAAGACGCAGAGCTTAGGCTTTGTTCTCCCGCTAACAAAATAAAAACAGAAAAAGAAGACACGAGCAATCAACCCGATTATTTCACACATATCCAGCGAAACTTGTTTTTCCTGCTATGCTTACAACGTAATGAAATTTTACTACGCTCTAGCAATACTGGGAAAGCTGACCGGTGCAGGAACCTAAGCTAAGTCTATTGTCATCTGTTACTCACAACTGTGAGTCACGGGAAAGCAAGGGGATCGTCACACTTGTACTTTGCTTTCAAATTTCAGGTACTTATACTTTTCGCGGTCTGTTCACAAAGCTTTGTCCGCAGTGGCATCATTAACTTCACTGACGCACCAAATTCAATTGCCAGCAATCACATCGAGGATAGCATTTCGGCTAAAAAAAGGCCGGAGCTGTGTTTGTCGACAGCAGCCTACGACACTGCATGGCACCACGGCCTCACCTGCCAGCTGCTGAAATTGCTGCCTGATAGACACATGGCTCACATGATCATGGAGATGGTTAGCAATCGCAGCTGCACCCTTACCACCGAAAACAGCAATAGAAGCAGGATACGACGCCTCAAGAACAGCGTCCCACAGGGATCTGTCCGGGCGTCCCTTATCTTAAACACCTACTGTACATCTCTAACCTGCCAACCACCGTCTCCAGAAAGTATGCATATGCTGACGGCCTAGCAATCATGCATGCTGATGGAGACTGGCAGGCAGTGGAAGGGGTGCTGACCAAGGACACAGCAACTGTAGGTGAATACCTCCAGACTTAGAAGCTAAAGCTCAGCATTACAAAAACGGTATCGGCAGTCTTCCATCTCAACAACAAGGAAGCTAAGCGTGAGCTGAAAGTCAACATCAACAACGAAACCCTGCCCTTCTTCTCCGAGCCCAAATACCTCGGAGTAACGTTGGACAGGTCGCTCACGTATCGCCGACACCTTGAGTCACTTTGCAAGAAGCTGACATCACGCGTCGCGCTCCTGAGGCGACTTGCTGGCTCCAGCTGGGGTGCTGGAGCAACAACTCTGCGAATAGCCACCCAAGCCTTGATGCACTCAACCGCGGAGTACTGCACGCCTGGTTAGTGCCGCAGTGCTCATATCCGTCAGAGGTGGGACCGGATCCGGATTACCGGAGTCGACTCCGGCAGGATTCTGCGTTTTTCTTTCGGACCCGGATCCGGACCCGTTGTCAAAGATTTGTGAAAAACTGGACCCGGATCCGGAGTCACTTTTCCATTTCCGCAGTAGCAGGAGTCTGTGCGGTCGTTTCTTAGGCAAAAACATGAGGAAATTACGGTTGGATCAATGATTGTACCCGGAGTCTGAACAGGAGTCGGATTCTCAAATTTGAAGAATAGCCGGACGCGGATTCAAAAATTTGGAACAGGAGCGGAGTCGGAGTCTGAAAAAGTGACTCTGGCCACCTCTGATACCCGCCTCATCGACCCCGCCATCAACGACGCCTTGCCATTTGTGACTGGATCCCTGCGTCCTACACCAGCGGACAACCTTCCAACCCTCGCAGCCATTCAACCTGCTGAGCTTCGTCGCATTGTAGCCACACTGTCTCTTGCACGCCGTGCCATGGAGCCTGGACAATGGACATCTGCTCCACTTAGCGCTCACCCGCCCATCGAGTGCAAACACGCGCGTCTAAAATCTAGACGCCCATTTGTACCCGCCGCACAACATCTCGTCAGTTTATTTGACAACATACGTGCGGCGCCGTGGGCGGATTGCCAATGGAATGCGGAGTGGACGGACAACCCCACAAGACTCCGCATTTTCATCCCCGACACCGGCACCCACCCCTCCGGAATGACCCTCCCAAGAAGAGCCTGGGTCCGGCTCAATCGCCTCCGCACTAGTGTCAGACGTTTCCGCTCCTGCTTGTACACATGGGGTATGACCTCCTCTGCGTCCTGTGAATGTGGCGCAGGAGAACAAACCGTTGACCATGCTGTCCTACAATGTCCACTCCATCTACCTCCCCATGGACTGCATGGCCTGACGGTTCTGGACGATTAGACAAACGAATGACTGCTCAACACCTGCCCCGAGATCCGGTGCGGCCAAGCAGTGGTTTCAACAACTCGCTCAAAAGAAGAAGACGATTCGCAATACTGTAAGTTTGTCGTTTTCTTTACATTTATGTTTAATTAAAGAGTGAAAGCAGATATGCAGTTATCATTTCAAGTCAAAGAAGTGAAAAAGAATAGCCAGGGTTTCATCCTACCTGGACGACGTTGAGCTGCGTGGATGCGTTGAATTTCCCAATAACTGAGGTATATTCCTTCGATGTTGGGGAGAGCAACACCAGCTTATAGGGTTGCTCGTGCATTTCTTCCCAATGAGCAGGCAATGCTACAACGGTAAATGATCAGAGCATCACAAGAGTGTTGGACGGTTTAACAGGTTTACAACTTAAAACTAATTTTATACCGCGCCACCAAACAGTATCTGTTTTGATGGTCTTCAAAGCTATATCTTAAACTTTACTGAGGAAGTTTGATTGGAATATTTATTTGTTTATTAACGTCTTCACATCCACACACAGTGGATGACAGCTTATGCGCGCATGGCGCTAAGAAGCAACACACGGATAGATGAAGGTAGGGGCCAAATATTTTAACTTTAATCGAGCAACTGTATTTGGTTTGGGACACCGCCTCTCAAAGCACAAAACGACCAGATTGGCTATTCCTTACGATTGACCTTTGACTTTGACGATTAAATCGCGTCAATGTCTTTATGAAAAAAAAACGTAATCGTATTTTCGTGCGCATTTCGCCAAAGTCAGCAGTTTGTTAGGTTATCCTCTGGAATTTCAAGATAAAACCTGCTTATAGACGCAAACTAGCAGCCGGTGAAGAAATTACCAAAAATTAATGCAGCAAGGTACATTTAGCTTTGTTTCAGAACATATTGTTCTAAATTGCAAACACGGGATTGCGTAGAGTTGATCGCGCGCCGGATGATGTAGTTAGCAAAACGCGAAAAAATGTATTTTTCCTTACAATTTTCGTCTGTTTTTGCGCATCGTTTGATTGAAGTCTCTTCCTGAGAGTCGGGACAAATAATTTTCATGCCAGGGAAGTCGACCTTTAACATCTTTGCCTGATCGTCACCGAGCATGTCCATCATAACGTTTCCTTGGTCGTTTTTCTGCAAGCAAGCAATTTGTAAGGCTTTACGAAAAACAAAAATTGTTTCCAGAGATATCAGAAAAAAGAGTCAACGTCACGAAACGCCATACCTTGTAAGCTTTTTCCAATTCGTTGTTCGTTAGTAACGAAAAATCTCGCATTTCTCCGCTTTGACTGTCCTTGTACTGCCATATAAATCGTTCAGCGCCGAGAATGGCCTCTTTGACTTGGTAAGTCAGCTGAATGGTTTCATAATAAGCTTCCAACACATTGCTTTTCAAACCTCGTAAGACTACCTGTGGTTGCTTTCTGAAGTTCAAAATGAAACAAACAAAATGTGTTAATCTTTGTCGTTTCTTTGATATTCGCGCCTGTTCTGTAAAATATGTTTCTTTGTTTCAAAAGGAAAATTGGGATATATTTATCAATTATTCGATTGCAGCGTGTTTGATAAGGCAAGAAAGTTATTTGCCATTGCAAAAATTTTAAGGTGAAAATACAAGCAAGTAAGTGTATACCAAGGATTTACATCGAGGATTGCAATATATGAGAAGTCACGTTTCGTCCCCACCAAAAATGCTTCGCCATCTGCAGAAGGCACAACATTTCTGTGGCGCAATGTGGTACACATTACATGTTAAAGCAATGTGACAATGAGTAAAACACCGTCATGAGATGGGATTTAAATGACGTTCATCCTCAAAAATATAAATTGTCGCTGAGTTACACGCAGGTGTAAACGAAACTGGAAGGATTTAAATTCACGTCAGCGATTCGTAGAATTTTGATATTCAGCTGTTTACACAAAAACACCAACTAGCTTTCTGTAGGCCTAAACAATTTCCTTGCTGTTTAACATTTGATTAGCACAGCAATTTTAGTATGCGGTAATATGCTACGTGCTTCAGTTTGTCAATCTAATGTCACATAAGGAGAACAATGGACACTTTAACCAATCTAAAGGTTGGTGAGCTTGAACTTGCTTGAAATTCGTATCAACTGGTGAAAATGCTGTGTTGAAATACAGTTGCAGCGAAAGACCTATATTGCGCGCTGTTCGCAAAATAGCCATATACAGGATCCTCGGTGAGCTGATCATCACTTTGTCTTACTTGTCAAATATACCGATAATTGCATTTATTATATGAATGTACCGGACGTGTACCGGACGAACGTACCGGACGTGTGGCCTAGTAGTCAGAGCGCTCGCTTCATGTCTGGTAGGTCGTTGTTCGTGTGGTTCGAATCTCGGCCGGGTCGTGCCAAGACCTTTAAATTTTTTTTTTTTTTTTTGGCATTAAAATTTTTTTTGGCGTTTTCATAATGCTTTCAAAAAATTTCAGGGGGGCAATTTCCCAGTTGCCCCATTCGTTGCAGAAACAAAAACAAAACCTTGCTGCTATCTGAGTCAAAACCTGGTTGTTCAGCAAGCAAAACCCACTGTAGTTTCTGGCAGAAAAGGTATGAAAAGCATTACTGAGATCAAGTAAGTTTCTTTTCACAATTTATCCTAACCTGAAAAATAAGATACTTCGTGGAGAACAGTAATGAAAAATTCGATGGTGGTGAAACTTACTGGGTCAATGGCCGCTTAAGTTCCACGTGACAGTTTTCAGCAATACGTTGCAGCTTTTCTTTCATTTCAGACCATTCTTCATCAGTAATGTTGCCTACTGTTTTCTCAAACAGCAATTGTTCAATTTCATTTTGGATTTCTGACCAGGTCTGCAAAAGTAGATACGTGATGCACGGTTAACCATACTTCTGCCTGCATATAGGCTGCAACAAGTGCGATGCTGTATGAGTTAGAAAAACAAGACCGCATAAACCACCTTTTTAACAAAATGGAAACCGCGCAATTCGCAAAAATAGCCAACTTACTGATGAAACGCCTGCTGAGTCGCTACAACAAAGCATCACATCCACAGATGTGCGCTTAGTCTCCCCGTCGCTCATCTGGGAAGCGAATTGCTTTTGAAGGTTCGTTTGCTTAGTTTCTGCAACAGAACAAACAATTGCAATAAATCTCTTCTGACAGTATTTCGCCCATGTTGAAAACGCAGTCTTGTCCACTGAAATAGGATTCCCTTGGGAATCCCTTTAAACTTTTCCTTTGGAAGGATACAGCTGACTTGAAAATTTTCCCATACCAATCAAAAGTAATTCTAAAGCTATATAGTAGGAATACTCTTGAGTTGAATACAATTATTGTGTGCTCAGAGCCAGTGGCGTAACTAGAGGTTTGAGCCAGGGTGTGCAAAACATAGATGAAGGGGACCCACTGGCCACCGTAGGGGGGCCACAAGCCAACAATCCGAAAAAAAGTTAAAAAATGATGGTGAATTCGGATGTCGTAGATGTCTGTACTAGCTAAAAAAGCGAAGACACCCCGAAAAACGCAAAAAAGCAACAATCTACTTAAAATCAAAAAAATACTATATATCAAAATGTCAGCTAAAGGGTGACAATTTTTTATTTAGCTTGCCAGGGGGGCGGCTCGCCCCTGTCCTCCCTCAGTTACGCCACTGATCAGAGCACAGTAAGTATTAGATGTAAAGGCTAGGTGCCATGGCATAGTGACGGGAAGCCCCTGAAAATAAGATTGTTCAGCCGTATTTTAGGTGACACCTAGACACCTGAAAAAGGTCACCCAGTTTTCATTGTCCCTTCCCGCAGCCGTGGCTCCCCTGATCATGTGATTTGTGAAGACTTAGCCACGGCTATGTAGAAGCTAGACGAGCACATGATTTTATGCAATTCGTATTGCTACTTTCATAGAAATCCTATGGGATGGGGTATTCACAAGTTGCCAGTGGATAGGACTGAAAAAGTATCCCATAAAAAAAACGTTGAATCTATCGTTTTCGACGAATCATCAAAGGGTCGACTTTTAAAGAAAGCATTAGAAACGACTTTTGAAGAAGCATCAAAGGTTCTCGGCATTATAAACCGAACTGTGGCCTATGCGATAGTTCGGTGATGATTCAGCGACATTTATTTTAACAGAACGGTAATTCTACGACATAGTTGACACGATTCTGCAAAAAGGAGGATCGCTGAAAAGAAAATTCGTGGGAAGGTCGCCTTACAGCTGGTACGACATTCTCATCTAGGAAAATTGTCTTATTGGCAAAGCATTGTCGACAAATTGAACCTGAACACTGTGCTGCGTGAAAAGGATAAAAACACCTGAGGATTTTTTTCCTTGATACAACATAAATGTACCCCAAACATGAGTTTAAAGAATAAGTATACAACTTTTTCTTAGTGTGCGGATTTCCTATGAAGACTTGTTTTCCTTATCTTAAAATAATTTTTAGCAGCTAATCAAGCTATAGGCAAACGCCCATGAAGTAAATGCACTCACCGGTTACAGGCGTGTCCTCTCGTGAGTTGTCCGTTTCAATAATGTATTGCCTGAAACCGGCAACAAGCTCTGGTTGAAATAGGCACACTTGAACAGATCTCACGTATTTCGGCTGTTTCTCACCGAAAACACTGATCGAAAGTTGGATGCTTTTCGCAACTTCCTCGCAATCCAATCCAAATTGGCCTGTTTACGAACATACAGTAGCATGCGTTACCCCAAAGCACCGATTAAGTTTAATCAACTTTTCAAACGAACGTACAATTTCTCACCACACTGATTTTGTTAGGATTTTGCTGAAAAATAACATTTTTTCTAGAAGTGCGATTTTGTTTTTTAGAACTTCAGTTTTTGAAACCCGAACAGCTGACAGCAAAATCAGGATTCAAGCTGTTAATGACCGCACAATCCCATTGCATAGGCTACAAAATAACGCAAAGCAAAAGCTGTCATTTCCAGTGTGCAAGTTAAGAAGATTATTAAAAGCTTTCATATTCATAAATGTTTTTTCAGACAATGCAACCTTCTTTTGAAATATTAAGTCAAAATAATCGTATTGCACGTAGGGAATCCAAATGTTTCAGTTTAGTGCAGCAATCACAGCAAAATACGTCATTAGAAAAACAAATGTAGGGCTTTTGTCTCACTGCGTGGGACTATGACTCGATTCGTGGACTTTTAGTGCCTTGTATTTTTGTTATTTTGCTGACCCATTGGTTGCCAGCAGTTATAGAGAGGAATGAATCACGGTTACGATACCTGTTCCAATGGCAGGTAATGCCACTGAAGTGATTTCCAATTCTTCTGCTGCTTGGAACACTTCCCCCACTAAATTTGGCAGCAGGTTAATATTTCTCGTGACTGCCAAGTGTATCACGTACTTGCTTTGTAAATTTCCCGCTTTGGTGATACGGTAATTGATAGATGCTTTCACGAATTGCTTATTAACAAAATCGTCGGCAATACTTTGTCCCCCTTTGACTATAATGGCTTTTCCAATGTTACCTACAAAACAAAACATTTACGACTGGTGGTATTTTTCGCTTTTTTTCAGGGCGTAGCGGGTTATGTGGAAGGCTCAGTTGCTCACCAGACAGACTGAAGTTGTCGGTCGGGTTGACTATGGCCTCGCACGAGGAATCCGCGATGTTTCCGTGGACTACAGAAACGTTAATTGAATGCTGCTTCAGCGAACCGGTCGCAGGAAAATCCGGCAAATAAAGTTCATCACCAGTCACCTGCATTTTACACCGCGAGACGCTGAAAAAATTGTCGTCAAAAACTACGTGGAGGTAAAGCACGGCTATCTTCTTTAGTGTGGTCAACATTTCAACTAAATATTTATGCAAACCTTTTTCTGCTACGAAGTTAAACATATACCGGGGACTTCTTTTTTGGGACGTACGACTGGCATCAACAAACAAAGACTGAGTTAACCAAGGACATTTTCTTGGTGCTGCATTTCCTCAGCCAGGTGGGAACACCGATAGCACGTTTTACCATCTTGGTTTTCTACATCATATGCGGAACAGTTTTTCAGAGCATAAGTCCCCTGTTTTTGCAAAACTTGTTTAAAATTGTGACTGGCAAATTTTTTTTTTCGCAGGATGTTTCACGAAATGCCGTCAATATGGCTGTTATTTTCTGCACACGCAGATGTAGAATTTACTTGTATTTCATTTGTTGATTATGCATAGACCACTGCTAGCTCGTTACCAAGAATACTGTTGGCATTGCTTGATTTTCGGTTTGAAGATTTAGCTATTAGCCAGTCATAACTCCCTGTGACGCGAAATTTCGTAAAACAGTCACACGTCCCTCTGTCACTCAGCCAAACTTGCTCCTAGCGGATCTTATTCCGCACTTGCTTGTGGCGGCTCTTGAACTTAAACGCGTGTACAAATGCACCGTACTGCGTTGTGAATCCTAGTGGACATCTGTCTTTTTCAAGAATCAAATTGTAGGGACTAGGTGTCTTTTCGGTCAAAGACCGAAATTGTTTTGAAATGACCGAAAATATTTCAGCCAATTCGGTTATAATGTCTGAAAATATAGACTAGTAAAAATTGTTATGGAGAGTTTTAACACTGTGAGACAAATGACCGAAATGCCTCAGCGAAAATAAAAACAGTTTGGAGGTCATTGTGAGAGCGGTTGATGTGTGCTTTCGCATGTCACGGCAGTCAGCGAAGACTGTCGAAAAGCGAATGCTTGAAATTTACGCTTATAAGCCTCGATTAATTGGAAACAGGTATACTGCTCTATTTCAGAGTTGCGCACAAAATTCAGCAAACAGAAAAATAGGACTGATGTTGCAAATAGGAACAAAATTTAGTTTTTGTTAATATCACTGTTACCTATTCAGCCACAATTAAATATGGGCAAAATTGTTCAACGATAGACGCTGCTACGCCTGTCACCGTTTGAATGTTGATCTAACTTCTACAAGTACACAATTGTGCATAATTCAGTAAAAGCAAGGGGCATATGAGTACAACCAGAGGGCAGTAGAGGTTCAGAGATTGCAATAACCCTTTGCGCAAGCGGACGACTGGGATAAAGACACCTATAGCAGGCGCTGTTGAGCAACATTTTTTCGTCAAAGGTGCAGGCGAACCGAGATTGACAAAATTTCTGGTGGCAAGCGCACTCTGCGCTACGTCAAAATTGATTGCTTCTGACAGAAAGAAATTTAGCTCATGTCAAAAGAAATGATTAGAAACGTTACTGCCATAAAGGAGCAACAGGAAAATTTTGAGTATTTAGTAAAGTAAATCTTGGTAATGATATAGTCTACGGTGGAGGAAGCAGGGATGCAGTTAGTTGATATAGGAAAGAAATACGTTGTGCCTTCAGACAAAATGAGAGCAAAAGTGATGTTTTAAGACCGCCAAAACTTTACGTCAGTCGCGCAAACCGCATGCGCTCTGGTAGCTGCGCTATTACATCACAGTTCGTTATTACACTTTAAATTACCACATAGGCCTACAACTTTTGCTGAAACCTCGAAACAAAATGCATGGCATTGTGAGGAAACTTTAAAGAGCAAACTGTAAACCTACTTCAACGGATGGATCTTGATTGCCAGGGTACAAAACCAGAGTAACTTTTCGCAGGTTTGTAAATTTGAGAGCACCAACGGCGACTCTGAGTTCCTTCTCGAAGTCATCGAAAAGATATCTAAATCCCCCAGACCCAAGTGCAGGAAAAGCAATGGATGCGTAGCCAGATGATTCAGCCAACGCAAGACACAATCGCATTGCGTCGCTTAAAACATTTTTTCCTTTGTCAGGTTTACATTTCTCCAAAACCACATGATACACTTCAGTGCAGTTGAGGCCAAATCCTGGAGTTCTAATGACTTGGCCAACTTCAACAAATGAATCCATCATTGCTTGACATGCAGCCTGCAAAAATATAGTGTCCTTATTACAGTATTTCCTGCATTTTTAAAAACTAAAGGAGGATGATGCTAACATTTTCAAGTTCTCTTATTCAAGTCCCGCGTTTTGCAGTGGAAACTTTTTGAGTTTTTCGTTTTTCAAAAAAAAAGCGAAGAAATACATTTGCTTCCAGCAGTGTTTTGTGTTTTCCACTGTTTTGCCCCTCTGCTCAAGTACAAAAAAATACAACTTCACGGCGAGCAACTACGTGAATAAAAACGGTTTCATTACGATGATCGATAACGCGGTAATCGCACACACAGACCTGAGTTTAGTTCATTCCTTTTTTCAATGCATCTTTTCTTTTTTTACTATTACAGAAGCAATACCTCATGAGGACTTTGTAACACCACAGTTTTCGAAAACTCATCAGTTTATTAAACTTTGTTCGGAATACCAGTGAAAACATGACCGGGAGAGAATTTTCAGTAGAATATTTTCAAACATTGACCATTCTGTTTATTGAATAAGGTAACGGTAGTTGCAGTTAATTGTTACCTATTTATGAAACAGACAAATATTTTTAAAATCCAGGTATGCCAGTTATAAACTGTAGGTCTCACAATTGCAAAACATTTAAATAGTTGTTGCAATTTGTAAAATCAAGACAAAAAAAGTCTTTTCAGACATTCATCCAACGTAACTTCATTAACTGATCTATTCCTCCTCAAAGCTTATCTCACAATTTATAATGTTCTACTTGAGAGTGTAGCAGAATTGGAATTACCGTAAAGAAAATATCCCTGCACTCATGTGCTTCTTGTCCTCACATAATAGGCCTATTAGACGCTTTGCAAAAATAAAACACCCTTAGAAAAGCATGAAGAAACAGACGGAAAATATTTGCTTTTTCTAGAAAGGGTTTGATATGACTTTTCCTGCTGCATCCATGTTACTTTTTTTTCTAATACAATATAAATATAACTCTGTCTTCACCAAACAGATATCGATTCCAAATATACCTTTAATCCTGGACCGGCGCCTTCAAAAAGTGCTTTCGAAACAGCTGAGCATCCATCGGTACCAAAACTTTTTACGGATGTGCTCGTAACAATAACGTCCGCCTGTGTTGAATGAATTAAGATCAGATCTTTGCACCAGAAACAAATCTTTCAACAAAAAGACCATCAATGTTTGAGAATATCACAAACGAATTGATGGTTTTTAAAGATTAAACATTGGCACGTATTCATTATTCTCACAAGGAAATTTTTAGAACAATTTAAAATCATTATGGTGAACAGGGGCGGATCCAGCCAGTAAGTTTAGGGGATTGATTTCAGTGATATTTGGCAATCAACTCTCACGCGGGTTCATTATTGTAAGATGAAGTATACTTCACCACACTATTGTGACGAAACAATGGACGGCAATATGGCCTTATAACACGAATGCTGTTTTCCGTATTGTTCAAAATCACGGTGAAAAAAGTTGCTTTCGTAGGTTTTAGGAGGGCGATCGCCCCAATCGCTCCCTCTGGATCCGCCCCTGATGGTGAACGTCATAAATATGCGATTCTGCGTCACCTACAGTAAGCATATAAGTAAGGACAAAACGGCTTTCTTCGACAGACACTCTAGACAAGGACCAGTTACGCCAGTTCAGAAGCGCATTTGCACCAAATACTCTTGATTCAGGCTTTGCGGAATACCTTGGCACAACATTTGAAAACACATGCATGTGTGTAACATCGCTTTTCGAAAGTCTTAAAAAGCGACGTTGAACGGGTGCAAACTGGCTCTGTTCAGTCGTTACTGCAATACCTAAACAAACTTAACTTTTGAACGGCTCTGCTGGGCACCTGCTCTTGCGGAAGTGAGACAATTCTTTTTTCATGACTATAAATTTCTTAACTCCGCAATGATATTAATTGGGGTGGTCGGTTTTATTTTGATCGACTACAAGGCAGATCAAGCAGATTACAACGCAGAGCCCGCGTAGCAAACCTTAAAAAAAACTGAAGTCTACTGAATTTGGCTTGCAGATTTACTTACTTAGAGTCAAATCAACATTACCTTCATTTTCGATATGTCCCCCGCACGCACTGCAAACAGAGGAGCGTCCATTGATTGATCCGCAGGAGCACTAGCGTACGGAGGGGGGAAGCCACTGTGCCACGGCCCTCCCCTCAGACCCTAAAAATAAAAAATGTATAAACAGTTTTTGGCAGTGTATACTGTCAGTATTCGGCAGTGTATACCAAAATGTTTAATTTTAGGCGAATAACACTACTTTGTTTAGAAAAACGCCTCTCAAAGCACAAAATGACTATATTTTCTACAAATTTAGGGGGAGGCATGGCCCCTTTGGCCCTCCCCTGGCTACTCCTATGCTTTGACCCTCCCCTCGGAAATTTTCTACGTACGCCACTGCGCAGGAGACGCCACTTCACTTGCGTTTTGTTTTCCCCATGACTCCGTGTCATCTGGAAGCGAAAATAACTTAACTTGTTGATAAAGACTTTCAGATTTATCATCCAAACAGACAACAATTTTGATTGATTTCTGCGTAGTTTCGGCTGACTTGTTCCGTTCAGCGTTGGATGTTAGTATCAAAAGGGTTGAAGCACGGTCGACCGATCTGCCACTGGCGTGCTGCAGTTTACGTGTTAAAAACCCAAAACTGTCTACGCAAACGTGCAGAATCAGGTGTGACAAAATAATGTGGCAAGCCCAGGCGGACAAAATGGCAAGAAAGATTTCTGCACACACAGTATCGCCCTAGCTCCGAGAAATCCGATAAAGCACAGCGGACGTGGAGGTAGAGTGGTGATTGTTCAAAGCAGCTATGCAGTAGCTTCAAACGCTACTCGGGTATGCGGAAAGATACGACTCGGTGTGGCGAATAATAGCAAAAAAATAACCCCTTGTTGGAACCAGGATGTGAAAGGTGCTATTCACGCAAATAACGTAACTTTCACGCTTCCAAATAAAACCAAATCTTTGCATTTGTGGTGCGCTGATGATTAAAAAAGTCCAAAATGCAATATTGGAAGTATTTCGGGCACAACAGGGATTCTAATCACTGGCAAGCCAACAAAGTGTTCTGTCAATCCATCCGGCGTCTCCGCGGCAGAAGAGCTCATACTGCTAGATAGGCTATTTCAAAGACCAAAATGGTGTTTTACTCAGCAAAGAGGAGGGTATCCTTGACAGATAGGAGAGCAGTTCAACGATGTTTTGAATCCAGTCACTATCATATCATCACACACACAAAAGTAAATTTGAAGGAGAAAAATATAATCTCTGCTGCAGCTCAAGTCTTCCTAGCTGTCTCAAAAAAGATGCCACGAAATAAATGACCCAAAGCTAGATGATATCCAGTAAGGTTTTCGTCAGCACTACAGACCAAATATTTACTCTTCAGCAAAGTTTTGAGAAATCTTGTAAGCCAAAGACGTCTACACATGTTTTGTTGACCTCTAGAAAGCATGTGACCTGGTTTCTCGTGAAAAGCTTTGAGGAATGTTGCAGGGGTACGATGTTGATGGTCGCCTGTTGCTGGTCATCAAATCATTGCATTCCTGCTCAGACGTTTTTGTCCGTGTCGGCGGAGTTAAATTATAACCGCTCCCCGTGGGTGTTGGATTCCAACAAGGGTGTGTGCTGTCACCGCTTTTCTTCACAGTCTATATGAATGGGCAGCCGAGTCGGCGAGGGTGTCACTGCTGGAAGATGCAGAAACAACCGTTTGCTTTTCTGGACGATTTGGTATTGCTAGCATCTTCTGAACGGGGTTTTCAACTTGCATTTGATCTGTTTTTGTCTGCGTTTTGGCCAAGGCGAAATAAAAATTCGCTCTAAAAAGATCGAAGTATTATGCCTTTCCAGAAACCCAAGCCCGTGTACATGCATGCGGCAATACACTGCAGCAGGTCGAGAAGTTAAGTACTGTACCTTGGGGTGGTATTCACGGATGACAGAAGCTAGAACAAGGAGTTTGATGCACGGATTGGTAAAGCAAACGCCGTTCTACCTGAGATTTGTCGCTCTATGATGACAAAATGGGAGTTCCCAAACGCCGCAAAGTAAATCCGCCTTTGTCCCGATCCTCACGTACGGTCATGAATCTCGGGTAATGACTAAAAGAATGCTATCTCAAGTGCAAACGACAAAGATGGGATTTTTGCAGAGTTCACGGTGTGACATTTCGCGACAAAGTGCGCATCTGTGAAATTCGTAAAGTTCTGAGTGCTGAGCCAGCCATTTCTCCTTCGAATAGAGATATCTTAGCTACTTTGGATCGGCCATGCTTCTAGAATGTGTCAGAGAAGATTGTCGAGGCAAATCCTGACGACTAACACCCACGGAAAAGCAGCCCAGAGGCTGTCTAAGGAACAAGTGACGAGATTACATCACCGAACTGGCTTGGTTCCATCTTGGTGTGGAGCAAGCAGAAGTATCAGAGGTTGCTGAAAACTGTGAGGTGTTCTGAGTCCTCCTAGGGCTACTGCTCCCGCCATCCTCCCTAGAGGAAGAGCAGGTATTATGAAATGAATAATTTCGACAGATCTCTAAGTAACGAAGAATGCTACTCATTGATGTATCTTTCGCACATCGATTTTTCGGTGGAAAACAAAATTCCGAATTTACTTACTGAATAAGGACCTAACTGAGGTACTGTTTTACTACTTTGACATTGACCGGAACGGATTGTTTTTGTAACGGAGTTTTTCCGTCCCAATAAATTAATACAAATGTTTTTTTGTTTTGAGGCAAGTTTGATTAAGACAATAGATCCTTTTTGGATTCATCTCGTTAAACTGCAGCTGGCTATTGTTCCCTTTCGAGTTATAGTTGAAGGGAGGTACCAACAAGCACTAGGGATGATCACTTGATTTGTCCTGGTTACAATGTGAGCACCGAAGCTACCCACTTAGCTATGAAAACTAAAAAAACTGAGCCAATCCAACAGTTAATTCGCTTGCAAAACACTAAGAAATCGTACATTCTTCAAATTGTTAGGTTTTAGATGACGTGGTTGAAAATTTTGGCAGCTGCGTGAACAAAAGTTTTGACTTCACGCGTGCTTCGTAGAAAAAACATCAGACTACAATCAGTATTAATAAATGTATTGAAATAATATGAAAGTTTTGTGGTCAACACTTTTGTCAGCCAGAGATTACTCCTACCGAATTGCCACTCTTCACTGAACCACCATCAACAGATTCATCGAATAAGCGTCTTTGCCATTTTGAAGGATCGACAATTGCTAGGCAGTGGTTTCGCTTTGCTATTGATTCCAATGTTTCTATTCCGTGTTCTTCACAAACGTACTCTAGAATGGTTGGTTCAGTGATACAATGAGTGGAAATCGACAGTTCGGAGACTTGTAGGTGAATCCAGTTTGAAGCTACCAATCAAATTAATTTGAAGGTTAATCTAAAACGCATGCAGCAAAACAAATGACGGAAACCTTCATGGTTACGTTCGAAAATTTTGGCGGTTTTTCTACGGTAAGTGAAACAATACCATCACATTTTAATAAATGCTATAAAATATTTTTTGTTTCAAAGAACTATACTGATGAATAAATTGGTGAAAAAGCATTAAAAGATCAATTTACTGTAAGCACCTATTTCAGCAAACTGTGGAAAAGTTATTTACCAGCCAGCGCTTTAAAACCTTACCACACAATCTTATGGTTTTAGTAGCAGCCATGAAATCAAAACAGAGCGCACAAACGCTGAAACGTCTTGATGTGTTTCAAATCGAAAGTAAACAAAACGAAAAAATTACCTTTTCTGACGTTCTTTGCATTTCCGTTAATCAATATTACCGCAAATTCATCGCCTGTATCAATCTCAAAATCAATTTCGACATCATGCGTAGCGGTTTGATAATCCTTGAGGCCACTCATATACATTTCCATGTATCGCACGACGATGTACGGTTGCTTCACTGTAGACGTGGCTTGCACATACTCCTCGACATGCTGCTGAAGCTCCCGAAATTTGGCATCAAAGCAGTTGACTATTCCACACAACGTGATTTTTAATTGCTTTTTCTGCAAAAGTTTAGTCTATAGTGGAGTTTGACAACATTTTAATAGCTACTTGAAAAAGTTACCGATAATTTTTGTAAGTAGGAGTTAAAACACTTTGCAGAGCAGTATGTTTGAAGACAAGTAAAAGTGTTATAGCAAGTATGTGTGCAGTGGTGGTTTTAGCAATTTCGGGGCAACTGTGCGAAATTCTTTTGCGACCCTGTTTAAGAAGTTTTCTGAATTTATCTCCACGTCCGCTTATAAGCAGAAACGAGTAGGACATACATTGAAAAATAAACTTAATGCTGTGCTCGCAACCATAACAAAAGTTTTGAAAGTGCACGGATAAAAAATGGATCACTTTCATTTCCGTTAATTTAAAACGAGGCTCTACCACTTCTAACTGTGTGCTGTCCACTATAATGTACTTTACCGTAAACAATATAAAAAGCTATTTTTAAGCAATCAATGCTTACGCCATTTGCAATATGTTTTATAGCGCTGGTGGCTATCCATGGCTTTGGTGATAACAACAACACTATGATAAAAATAGTAAGATAGGCAAAATGTCCTTACTAACAGTCTTACGTCAGTGAAAACTTTGACAGTTCCTGTGCAGCAAAGATTTTGACTAAATCGGTTCCAATCTTTGGAGCTGATGAGTCTCTCAAAACCTCTGCCAGCTTGAATGTCTTCCTGTTTGATCATTTGCGCAAGCACTTTTTCAGCTCGACTGGCTTCGCTTGCATCAAGGAAAAAGATTTTTCCTACGTCGTTCACCAGTTGGACTGAAGCTAATACACAAACAACAATGTGAAACGACGGACCAGGGAGGGAAAGCAACCAGCAATGCTTCAACTACTACTCTCCGGGATCCATCGCGCTGCTGCTTATGAAGCGTTCTTTAGACGACATAATATGATGTCAATGCAGCATATGTAGTTTGTTTACCAACAACAAATGTGGACTTACACAAAGTGCGTTGTTCACACGGAAACCCACAACTTTCCTTGTATCATCATATTACTGCTTCCTTACATCACAAATCTACCTGCACCAAAAAGACCAGCGCAGCCAGGTCGTGACTGCGAACGTAGATCACCGAAACATTTTTACTGTGGTCTCGACAATGCACGGTAAGATATTTAATGTAGAAACCTTTAAAACTACGTGTTTTGTATATAAAATAACACGATTAACCAGACTGGCAAAGGTCGCAAGTGCCCCACCACAGTTATGAACGTGACGTTTTCAGCAAACATTTTGCTTTCTTGCTGCAAAAACACTGGAAGGGCAGTTTGAAATCATCCTTGCAATTTATCGTTAATATGCAAAGTTTTAAAAATACAAAAGAGTTTAATTTCCATGTACAAACACAACCTTTTATGCAAGATTTTTTTAGTTTTTCCTGCACAATTTCTCGCAAAGCAATACAGCCGTCTGGTCCTTCATGCTCCCTTTTAAAAGAAGTAGTGATATAACTTGAGGAAATGAAATCCAGGTGAAGAGGGCGAGACAAAAGTTTCTGAAAACAAGTAAGCCGAACATTCACGTGAAACAGGAACGTGAAAATTTGAAGCTTTTTTTAAAGTTGCACAATTAAGTAAGATGTGAAATGTCTTGTGAAGTAAAAAGTATATCTAAGCCAGATATTTTTACATAAAGGTTCAAGCAAAACTAATACACTGACCCCCTCGACCTGACAACTTTAGTGAGTTTTTAACTGGTTTGTTTGCTTTTTGAACATCAAAAGAAGCGAAAAACTAGCTTTGAGAACAAACTGAAACATAGTTTGTGATAGAATATTAACCGTAGACTATTTCATCAACTGAATATAACCTGTCAAGCGCTGAAACGTGCAGTGGATGCAGCAGAATAAGGAAAAATATGATAAAGATACATACAATAATTATAAGCAAGGTTGAATCAACAAGTTTTCAAATGTTTCTTACCTGCCTGTAGTCTTTTAATATCATCTCTACTTCCTTAACTGATTCTGTAAATCCAGAAAAGGAAAATTCGTTTGACTGGCTATCTGCCTTCAGCATGACAGTCTTAATAGTTTTTCTCCCGATCGATTCAACAATTCCACATTCCACCAGCGCTCTGCAGCACATACACACACATCCCTAAGAATTATAAATATTATGGGTTTCTTTCTCTGCTTGGCGAACCTTCGGGGCTAAGCAAAAAACTGTTATCGTGTTGGTTTGTTTTCAAAAACTGGTTGCAGCGTGTGGCTGGAAATTAATAGCAACCTTGGAAGAGCAAGAGGCTTCAAGAGCAAGTGGAAAAAGGCCAACATTGAGTAAAATGTTTTCAGCAAATCTTAGGAGCGATGGCACTGGGGCAGTATCACAGGAGAAGCCATCAAAAATGACACTTTTGAAACACGGCTAAAGCGTTTCAATAACTTCTTCAAAAAGTTTATGATTCGGAAAATTGGACAAATTGATGGAAAAATTGGAGCTACTTTATATTCCAAACAATTCATTTTAAACATTATATTTTTATCGGAATTTCTTTTCACAATTCACAATTGTGTAACTTAGAAACTCTAGAGATCAATCGCATACCATCCCAACCTGGTTTTAACGACGATTTTGTTACAGAAAAATGTATCTGTGGTAAAGTAACAATTTATGTAAGATTGTAAGAAACCTGTAGTATCAACAGTCAAATCGACGCGCAGCCGTTTGAGTAAAGGTTGAAAAGAAAATGGGGAGCCTAGGATAAGAGGATGTATACCAGGGGTCTCAAACTCAAATTGCTCCGTGGGCCGCATGAGGACTTACAAGGTAACCCGCGGGCCGCATTATGACGCTGACGCAACAATAGCGGTACCTGAAGGTATCATGAATTATAGGCAAAGCCGTCTCTACATTCGTATCACTCAATTCTAGTCGTTTAAGGAACTTGCTCACTTGCTAGCTGAGCACTTTTAAACACCGGTGAATAAACTGTTGTAAATGTTACTAATTTCATTCACTTTCATGCCCGATTTTCCTCTAGGGAAGGTTGCAAGGGCAACATCCACAAGAAAACTTGAAATACCTCACGGTCAACAGCAATTTCAAATAGTTCTGCTGGCTTCACACCAAGACGCGACCAAGCAAGATCGGAGATGCAGTTATTCCACCTAGGCGTTGGACGACATCTGGGTCGCTTTCCCGTGGGTTTAGCCAGCAGGGCTTGCCTCACCAGTCTTCCGTAGGGCATTCTGGATACCTGGCGGAACTAACGTGTTTCCGCGATAATAAGACAGGGCTCATATTAATTCTCACTACGAAATTTACACTAGGGCTTATTTTCGGGGAATGTCTTATTTCGATATATCAAAAAATAAAGTTACAAAGTAAAAATTAAGAGATTTCTAAATAAACAGAAATTACGAAAAACTATGTGATTGGCTGAGATTTGGTAAGTTTTGTCGTCACCAGTCAACTAGGGCTAAAATTAAAATCATCCTCAAAAATCACGCTAGGTCTTATTATCGAGGAAACACGGTAGTTGTGTTCTCTCAATTAGGAGAAATGCTTCGACACTCAGGGAAGTGCGAATTTCACAGCTGCGCACTTTGTCGCGAAGTGTCACACCAGGGGCGTAACGAGGGGGGAACAATGCCCCAGACGCCGAATCACTGGGCGCCGCCGAAAAGTCGCAACAATGTCGCAAGGTTTTTCTTCAATGCAGGACATTTAATCCCAAAATAGCTTACAGTAGGTTCAAATACGGAGACGCCAAACTTGCATCTTGTCCCAAGCGTAGTCTAACCTTGGTACGCCCCTTTGTCACACCGTGGACTCTTCTCAAAAATCCTATCTTTGGTGCTTACACCTGAGTTACCGGTAATATTCTTTCGGTCATTACCCAAGGTTCATGACCATTGGTAAGGATCGGAACAAAGATCGATTTGAAAACTGACAGCTTTGCGGCGTTTGAAAGCTCCCCTTTTGTGACCACAGAGCGATAAAGCTCACGTAGAACTGCGTTAGCTTTACCAATCCGTGTATCAATCTTCCTGGCCTTCCGTCACACGTACATACCACCCCTAGGTACTT
>Ga0210059_1001135_pt1 | contig 38867 bp, 19 predicted proteins | sample Ectturendosymbi2_FD_188042 | JGI IMG/M metagenome (GOLD analysis project Ga0210059, IMG submission 188042) | Ecteinascidia turbinata endosymbiont from Florida, USA - Sample 2 (SPAdes) (version 2) | ecosystem: Host-associated > Tunicates > Ascidians > Unclassified | place: Key West, Florida... | reverse complement strand
TTAATTTTTGCCAGATACACCTTGCGCTTGAGAATTCAGTAGAAACGCCATATAAATTTCATTGTTAACAAAGAACGCTCTCGTCAGAACTAGCAAATTTCCTCTCGAACGTTAGCAAACGTGCTCAATTCTCGTGTTAGTGCTGTACTGTATATCTGCGCTCTACCACTATCGTAACACGGTTGGCTGAACACGATGAAGTCATAAAATCACTGCTCAGAGGGGCCCCGCGCCTAGGTCTTGCATTGGGCCCCGCATCTGCTACGGTCGGCCCTGAGTGTTTCCCACTGAAGTTTGCGAAGAAGCCATGTTTCAAATTCACATGCTTCATGTTTTTAGGGCAGCTTTTAGGCTAACATATTATTGCTAACCTTATTTCGCCTACGATGTGTTTCTTTGCGTTCTCGCAACGACGTCTAATGTATTTATCTTTGTTGAATTCGTTTTTAAACTCTGCTTGTTGTTATGGTAGTCAGAAATTACAAAATGCATCCCAGGATTTGAAACATTTTGTAAGATGGCTTTGCATTTCACACCTGGCTGTTAGATTAGTCAAGTCATAGGTGCAACGTGGAATACTAGACCACAAGCAATAGGAGAGGTAATCATGTTTGTTGGTAATAATGATTGTAGCAGACTTTGTACAGTTCTATTGTGTTCTTAACTTGCATCAGAACGATGGTTGTCCACTTGTTCCTATTAAATAAGCCGCAAATGTGTCAGTGGTAGCACTAGATAATCCTGACGTGAGTTAAAAAAGAATTGCTTCCCATTTTCCAGTACTTGGCAGATGAGGTTTCGGTACGTTGGAGCTCATCATGTCTGTAGATAGGCTTACCACAATTTTTGCAAGAAAACCAGAAAAAATGCAGATAGGGCTTTTGAGGGAATGCTGTAAGCTTCGCGTGGGTTCTAGGACTGAGACCCAGCCGCTTTTGCATTCGCTGAATTTTAAGCACTCAAATGCGGTCTGGGGAGAGCTCAAGTAAAGATTAGTTGAAGCAAAAATCTGAAGCACAATTGGTAAACTATTCACTTACCGCTCAACTTGTTAACCCATATCAGAATGAAAAAACTGCAGTAAGAAACGAAATGAAGGAATGCCAATTCCACCAGAGCAGCGGACAAGCAACAATGTAGATTCCCCGCTCGACCAGGTTCACTCTATTGTTGCTTGTGCGTTCGAAGCACTTCCTGATTGCGCAACCCCTTTGCCTTCAGGCATCTGACGCGACACGCCGTCACACGCCTGAAGACTGCAAAAGCGCTTATTCCGCTGTCTTGAGGACGCATTTCTAAATTAATGTGAAAGTGTTTTCTTGGTAGTTTTCTGAAATTTTGGATAGGAACTGAACCGTTAACATCAATGGGAAGACTTATGTTTGCCCCGCCGGTTATCACTTGTGTACTGCAGTCCACCAACATATTTCGGCTTATAATCCAAGCTGGAAAAAATCGCTGCCCAAATTTTCTCAGGATTTAGGTCACTTCACAAAAATTTTAGAAAAAGTAAAAAAGGAAACGGAATCCTACTCAATTTTTCCTATGGTTTCATATTTCAAAGTATTACAGAAAAATATCTGAAATAGGGACACAACTCTCGCAATTTATTTCAAAATACTTGTGCACTTAAGAAAATATCTCGTGACACTTAGTTCAGTTTTAGTGACACTTTTGTTTATAATGTATGTAGTTGATCTTACAATTTGCTCTGCTTTTGAAACAGTACTTCAGACAGGCCCGTAGCCACGGGGGCGTTCAGGGGCAATGCCCCTCCAAAGTTTTTCGTGCCCCCCACATTTTGTGCCCGGAAAATATTATTTTAAAAACATATAATAAAAACAAAAATCTTGCTCTTTAAATGTGTATTTTTTCTCCCTCAAACCATAAAACCTGACTACAGCTTGGTGAAAACCAGACGGCTAAACAACATTGTTCGGTTGAGATCCAAAATATACTCAATATTTCGCTGTAATGATGCCGATGCCCGATAGTGTTGCGCCAGGGACATAGAAACTAATAACGGGAGTATAGAATTCAATGATGGAATAATTATGATCATGCTGTTAATAGAAATGTGCGACAGAGTTTGTGAGGAACAAAAATAATTTTGGTGGGTCGTGCCCCCGAATGCTCTCCGTCCCACGGGTCCGAATGTGCCATACACCATTTGAAGTAGCGTACGCGGAAAATTTTCATGAGGGGGGTTTCATTCAGTGGCATATGGTGGTCATTTGTATTTGGTGTGCGCTGTTTGTGACGTCACAATTTCAAGTCATATGCATGTTTCCAAACCAGCGTTTTGGCGAGGTTTGTTGACACAATATGCATATTCGTCTACACGCACTCCCCTTAATTTATCTGTCATTGAACCGAATATAAACTATCAGCGCTACAGGTTAGGATATCGGAGAAAAATACATTCAACGCTGCGACACAGCAGTTCATAACTGCAAAAATATCAGGCTGCGCGTGGGAGTAATACACACTCATCACTGCGTCAGAGCAATTTACTGTACATCTGCAAAATGAGGCTGCGCTATTGTCTTTTCGAATACGAGCAGTGGAGCACAGAAAGTGTGCGGCTGGACAATTTGACGCACACCCCGGTGTCAAGCGAAATTTCCGACTTCACGCCATGTGCGCATGCATAGAGAGATATACTACATATCAACTACGCTGACAAAAACTGATGATTATTAGGGCTTAGGGTTTGGTCTTTAGGTAAGTGTGTCGGGTTAGGGTTTGGGTTAGAAAAATAAAAATAATGGAGGTCTAAGACTAAGTCCAAAAATTTTCAGTGGCTATAGTTATTCCCATACTGTAGCTTGTTGTGGGTATCTGACATCTAACCAAAAAGTTTTAATTTACACAACACACATCAAAACAGTAATCGAAAAACTTTATTCCTATACTCTGAGAAGTAAAATAACTGACAAACAATAATAGGTTAGAAATATCGCAGAGGTCAGACATTTCGCTTGACACCGGCTTGCAAGATCGAATCTTGCTGAACTACACAAGAATTGAGAAGGCGCATGAAGTACGTAAATAAACTTTCGATTTTTTGTTATGTATAGAAGCCCAGCAAATTTTTATTAGTTTTCCTTTTTCCCTGCTGAGACATTATCAAATGCCTAAATGCTTCTATTTTAACAACTGCTGTTTTTGAACTCGTGCAACAGTTTTATCATACTACAGAAATTGGTAATGTAGCTAATGCGGTCAACACTTGCGCTGATCAGCGGTAGTAGACAAGACAAAGACAATCGTTTCCGATAAAGTGAACTATCGCGGAACACAATCTTAAGCATGCGTAGAAGTGGTGAGATGGTTTCTGGATGCAGACGATAACCCACATTCCCACCAAAACCTAATTATTTCTTTTTGGCCCATTTACAAAGTGTCCTTGAAATTTGCATGCAAATTCATTCCATGGTATTTGCATTTAGTCGACAAATTAACAAACAAAAACTAGGCGAAAACAATTAATCTCCTTTGCGCAGGTAATAAAGTTTTTGTAAAATATCAAGCTCAAGGGGGGTGTTTTAACCCCAAACCCCCCTTTGCGTACGCCCTTGCATTTGATTATATTCAAAGTATAAAGAGTGACGTAACTAAATGTTTGATCCAGGTCGGGAACTTAGCTGAAAGGGTTCCACTGTAGGGAGTCTACTGGCCAACACTCAGAAGAGAACTTAAAAAATGATGGTGAACCGGATGTGAATTGCCATACTAAAACCCTAAATCACCGAAAAAAACTGCAATTTTTAAGAAAGTTTGACGTCATAATGGTGAACGAGCAAGATGTTTGATATAAACAGGGACGCCGGAGCAGCAGTAGGGCAGGGGGAGCAGTAAAAGATTTGAGAGCAATGGAAACTTATAAAAAACAAAAAATCGTTACCAATTACGCTTGTTTCTGTTCAGCAACGATATTCACCTCAAAAATAATAACAGACATTCCAGAAAATCATTATGAATTTTGTAGCTGCACGAATATAATTGCAATAAATTTTTATCAAGTCGATCTTAATAAACCATGAAACTACCTATGATAATGTTATATTAAGACACCTCCGTCCAAGTTGCCCATATTTTGAAAAGGCAGTGGGCAATAGATATAACTCATTAAATAAAGTCGAGGTCATCTCAAGGGCTTACTTCTACACAAACATTGAGTGTTTTTGATGCTGTGCAGTATACGTCAACAAAATTCTGGCGCCGGTCACATTAGATGGTCTAGCGGGCCGGAGGCTCACAAGAGCGTCGAGTGTTCACATAAGCGACCGGAAACAGCGAACATGCAATTGCCGTGACGTAGGTTTGCAGGCTATCGTGTCAACTGTTAGACAGTTCGCAAACAAGCATTGAATCACTAATAGAATAATGCCTGAAACTGAAATCACGCAATAAGAACGCACAAACATTAAAACACAATTATATCCACTATAAGCGCAGAAATCGTTCTTGATGTGCTGAGCCACTGAGAGCAAAGGTACAGAGGTATATACGTTTAATTTCTATCGTTACGGCAGAACAATTAAACCTGCTTTCGTCTTCATTGGCCAGGTAACATAACAACCATAAATCCCTCTCGAAACAGCTCTGGATGTTCACAATTTTGAACAACCGTCTTACAGTGAGAATCAATTTGAAGATGTCCTCATCGCAAACCATTGAAAAACGTCACGCCAGACTGAGGATTTCCTGTGTTGCGCATGCGCGTTCAATTCAATCCGGGTTATATTCCACGAGGTTAAAAGAAGCAACGCCTCACAACCGATTTTAGCAAGCATGCAGTTACTGTTGGAGAATGGTGTGTTGCAAGTGGTCTCAAGATAAAGTAGGTCAGTAAATGAAACAAACAAAATTTCTTCGAGTTATTCCGCGTAGCTATTAAACTTTCAACCGAAAAACAAAGGAGATTTGAAAATGATATAAATAATTAAATGTCGAAAATCGTAGTAAGAAACTTACTGTCAAGTTCATTCTGCTTAGTGCTCTCTGTGCATCTTTTCTCAACAAACATTTTGTATGCAGAACGTTCCCGAAAGCGCAAAAAGCAAGAGAATGTATAAAATATGTAGTGAGCACACGATAATCTGACTTACACTATGGTGAGGATTTCGTCAACAGGAAATGAAACTTTCTCCTCAGGCAAAGGGAACTTGACTGATGTCAAAAATCAGCTTTATATTTCAGTTGGGTTTTCCTGCACCAATGGCTTTATCTCTTTGTACATCATGGTTGCAATGATAATCTACGGTTGCAAAAGCTACTACGTTTCAGGTGAGAAACGTTTTCGCAAGTTGTCCTTGAGTGGAAAAAACACACAAAGCAATTGCGATTCGAAAACTTTATTGAAAAGTTTGATTCATAAATAATAGCCTACGACAGCAGCTCATTGCCAGGCTCGTTTTAACCAGTAATGAGCAACTGCGGTTTATATATGGCTAACTATGGGACTATTTAACAGAGTTCATATAGGAAAAGGTGTATTGTTACCAGAGACCTATGTCTTGGTGATTATCGATGGATACATCAAGGATTTATGTGTCGATTCTTAAAACAAGCAAATTCTATTTGTGATTAAAGTAGGCTAGTTATGCAAAAAATAAACGACCAAATAAGAATGTACTTTCCACGATGGGTGTAAGCAAGGAATCGATCAGCAAATTGTTAATAGGAAATCGATTTCACGTAAAATTACGCATCCTGAGTCCTGAAAACTGCAAGAAAAGCTTACGGATGAAAAGTTGAAGGGCTGAAGCAACAGCAGTGAAAAAACAAACTCAAGACCACAATCAAAATTTTGTAACACAAGCTCAGAAATCATAACATCTTAACAAACTGACTGACGTCAAGAAAACTAGTGGCGACAAAAAAAACTGACTCATGAAATAAGTGTTTACTCAAAAATAAAAAGGCGTTTACTCAAATAAATAAAAGACTGAAACATCTAACGAGTTGATGCTAATGGCTAAAAAATTTCTTCAACAAAAAACTAACTCTTGGTGAAATGACTAACAACGGTAGAGAAAAATAGTAAGCCATGTGTGGGCAGTAAGTCTCTGATGTACGCATTTAAGCCTGCCACGAGCTCGCTTTAAACGCTGCGGTGGGAGTAAGCAAGCTGTGTTGAGTGAAAAGCTAGCGTATGGGGCGCCGTTTCGTAAAAATATTATATCTGACAGATTTAGCACAAAAACTGCTATCATCCCTGCGCATATTTAGCTACCTCTGCGCAGAGATAGCTATCTCTGCGTGCATTCAGCAATCTCTATGCAGAGATAGCTATCTCTGCGCGCATTGAGCTATCTCTGCACACATATAGCTAAATCTGCATGCATATATAACGCTGAAGACTGTCGGAGGAAAACATGGTATCCTGTCTGAAGAAAAACTTGGTGTTCTGTTTCAGTAATCCAGACAAAAGCTAGGCTACTGCAAGGCATGAATTCCTTGGCGTCATATAAAGCTAGGTGGTTTCAGGTCTAAATTATACTGGTTTGATAATAACATTGGTTTGTGCAGACGATGGGCTACAGTAGACTTGTGGTGGTGGTCTCAGTGTTAGTGCCATTTTTTGCTTAAAACTTCAAAGAGGATTTCGTCAAGTCTGACCATTCCAACTGTTCTCACCAGGCGCAGCTCACCGCCTCTCAGCGCCTTCAGGTGCACGAAGAGAATGCTCTCACAGAAAGAGCGCGTTGAAAGCGAAGTGCTCGCTTGCAGACGAACACCGTTTTGTAAAGAGAATAACGCTGTCATAGAAAAAGCGCATCGAAAGGAACTGCTCGGTTAGGCGTTCTTGCCCTAAAATAACGTTGGAAACACACATCAAATTAGTAGCATTATCGCAGTAAGTTCTGCTGCTTCGAGAATCAAAGATACGAAGGATGCATACGTTCGTATATGTAGTAAGCTGCAATACTTACTTATTACTTAACATAACCAGCATTCCTGCACTGAAATACAAAGTTGAGGTGTGAGATTTAAAGCAACTGAAGCTGCAAACATAAGGTGCAATGCGTCCTGTTTAAAGAAAAATTTGGTCTTCTCTTTCAGTGATCCTGGCAAAAGCTAGGCTACTGTATGCATCCTTCGTTTCTTTGATTCTTCAAGCAGCAGAACTTACTGTGGTAATGCTATTAAACTGATGTGTGTTTCCAACGTACCAGTTGTACGTACAAAAAACGGAATCATAAACGGTGATAACCTCTCAGTCTCATTGGCCAACATTGCTGTGCATTGCATCCTACAGCCGATTGCGGATGTGCTAAATGAGGCAGAAATTTTCCGTAGATTTATCGATGACATAATTTGGATTTCTGGATCAGAAATATCAAATGAACGCATTCGACAAGTACTAACTTCAGCTTTTGAGAACAGTGGCTTGGAACTAACTTTCCGACAAGCTTGCACTGCCGAGAAAACAGACGAAGTTGAATTTCTGGACGTCAATCATTGCGTAACCATTGAAGATGATTTTGGTTTTGTCACTAAAGACTTCGTAAAACCCACAGCGGAGGGAAGGCAATTCATAAATGGGAATTCTCACCATCCACAGAAAACGACATTCAAGTCAGTCCTGTTTGGAGAAGCTATTAGATTGAGTCGCCTCAACCAAAGAAAAGATGATTACCTCAGCAGCTCAAACCGACTCAAAGAAAAAGCGATCCGTTCAAAATTTCCCTTGAACATGACTAATGACATAATAGCACTGGCACCTAATTGGGAAGATAGACTACGGCCCCCAAAATGCGACAAGAAAAAAGACCCACAGGTTTGGGCTACATCTTTTCCCCATCTGCTTACTCTAACACAAAAAGAAAAAAGTTAAACCCGAAGGCAATGATTACCTACAAAATACCCACCACAATTGGACAAAAGCTAACGAACTACAAAGATCTTACTTTAAACAAGACAAGAAAGCAAACCAAAGGCGGCTCAAGGCCATGTGAGCACTGTGCACATTGTGGTTGCTATGGAAAAAATAACAAATCCATGGTACCAAATGTTTCACAATTGCTGACTAAAACCAAAACTTTTAAGCTAAACCAAAGCTTGACTTGCGCAGATTTTGGCATTTACGTCGCGACTTGTGTGATATGTCACGAAAAGTGTTGGTCAAACTAGCAACAAATTTTCCAAAAGATGGTCAGCGCATCGCAGTAATTGGAACAAACAAGATTGTAACACTGACAGTGCCAAGGACCAGGTGGCCTTGTCGCGGCATTATTCAGAAAACCACGGCACTATAAACAAGCCACCTCTGCACGAAGCATGCACCGTTACTTTTGTCGAACAACCAAGTTGTCACTCTCTGGATATCTGTGAAAATAAATGGTATCACTTAATTGACGCGCAAATCAACATTCAGAACGTGATCCTCCTTCATGTGAAATAATTATTACGATGTTTTGTGTTGTTTGACTCAATCCGATGTTGTTTTCCGCATTGTGCGCTAGCTTTTCTCTCAACACAGCTTGCTTACTCCCACCGCAGCGTTTAAAGCGAACTCGTGGCAGGTTTAAATGCGTACCCCAAAGACTTACTGCCCGCAAATGGCTTACTATTTTTCTCTACCGTTGTTAGTCATTTCACCAAGAGCAGTTTTTAGTTGGAGAAATTTTTCAGCCATTAGCATCAACTAGTTAGATGTTTCAGTCATTTATTTATTTGAGTAAACGCCTTTTTATTTTTGAGTAAACACTTATTTCATGAGTCAGTTTTTTTGTCGCCACTAGTATTGTTGACGTGAGTCAGTTTGTTGAGATGGTATGATTTCTGAGCTTGTGTTACAAAATTTTGATTGTAGTCTTGAGTTTATTTTTTCTCTGGTGTCACTTCAGCCTTTCAACTTTTCACCCGTAAGCTTTGCTTTCAATTTTCAGGACTGAGGATGCGTAATTGTACGTGGAATCGATTTCCTATCAAAAATTTGCTGATCGATTCCTTGCTTACACCCATCGTGAAAAGTACATACTTGAATAGAGATATGTGCAAATTTGAATCATCCCAAAAACACGAAAGCAGATGGCAGTCGACTGATTCCTCGAAAACATATAGAAACACTAGTGCTTTTAAGTGTCGACCGAATAAGAAATTTCGTTTTACAGGCCTTACTGGCAAACAAAAATGTTATGTTTGTTATTGTTTTCACGACACACATTCAAAAATTTTTTAAACAAGTTTGTTGTTTACATGCAGCTTGACCTTGCCCATAACTCAAAATGAATTTAATGAATTCCCAAAATCGCTTTCATCTCTCGTTGATGCCGGACTGCTCGTTGCGAAACATCTATTGAGAGTGGTTTTGACAAGTCGAAATTCTTGCAGAGTAACGATATGGTGAAGACCAGGAAACGTTTCTACTTGACTTACTCCTTCTAGCATGGTTGTTATGAAGTATTGAAGTAATCTTATTTTGGGGAGGCCCACTGGCAGTGGGGAGGTGGACTATAGGGTGGCCGGCGATAGACGACGTGGAGTGGCACGCAAAGGACCTACACCAAATTACTAAGCTGCAAAACACAAAAATGTAGCTTTCGTGAACAAGCTTAAAATAAAGACCCAATTCATGAACCACGAGACGCACTGAACCCACTCAATCCTGAGATCGAGAGGGCCTTTGTAAAATCAGGTTTGCGAGTATGTTAGTTCCTGGTTTTCAGCTACTGGCATTGCTACGCTTTTTGATTTGGCTCTACGTTTCATGTTATAAAGCAGTATTTCATAACCGGTGGGGCATTTTTGGATTCGGGCATGATTTAGCGTGAAAGTTATCTCCGTTACGGCATATTTGGCTTGTAACTTTGTCTTGCTGGCAACTTGCTGTTTTCAAAGCTCTTGAATTTAGGATTAAAAATGTACCACATCCTTTTCGTTATTTGAAACTTCTGAAAACAGATTTAGTGCAATGCTCACTTCACCTGCGCGCTGCTCGATACAAAATGTTATGCACGTGGTTGTGGTTGACCATGCATTGCTCGGTTGATAATCAACTGAATAACTGACTGAAATGTTGAACCTAACCATTTTCATATAACACATGCGTAAGCCACATTTATGCAATTATTTTCCAGTTGAGCCCCCATGGCACTGACGTTTCAATTCCTGGCTCTCTCGGTATCCAACCAGAACTAAAACATCGACACCAGTGTGTGTTTACAGGTTTAGGGGTGTCAAATGTTTTGGAGAGGTCTCGCACCATTTACCCCCTAGCTACTGGCCTGCAAAGAACTTACCAAGAAACGTCTTTAGTTTCGCTCTAAAAAGTAAAGACGTCGATGGAAGTAAATGTATGTTCAGCCTGTATCTGGTGTTAGTCACTTCTGTGAATGATTTGGGAAAATTTCCGATTGAGAAAGTTAGAAATCCGTATGAGAAACGTAAAACATTTTTCGGAGACATTCAGGGGTCTTTTACAAAGCTATCTAGTCGGTAAGATAAATATTCGTGTGGATTTTAGAAAAATAATTGTGTCTAGAAAACCAGTCAAGCAGTCCTATTAGTATCAAATGCGGCCTGTCACCTCTGAACGAAGAGGCTGTGAACGTGTAGTCCAAATTTATCTTCTGTGTGTATCGCGAATTATGCCATGTGCTGCCTTGAATGAGCTGTTCCGGTTACTAGTTTGTTAAAAAAAACGCCTCGGAATTGCTTGGTACGATGAAAATGACACAAGTACGATAACAGTTACATAGGTTTTAGGCAATGTTTCGAAACGCAAATGACCCTCATCGGATCATGTGACTTATCACAGAATGTTGGAAATCTGCATAAAAAGACTGTTGCAACATTATATTTTCACTAATGTTAAGATTTTCAGGGTGAGTGCTTTTGGCTCTGTGCAGCAAACGAAAGTGCGAACTGGCGGAAATTTCTCCATTGACTGCCGAAGCTGTCCGACTTAAGCAAGGGGACAGTCAAACGTTGATTAAATAAGAGCTACAGAAAACACCTATTTCGAATCTAAAGTTACGAAAACTTGTTTTGGAGTAGTACGTATTGCAAAGATATCTTATGACTGGGGGCAGCTCTTAGCATTCAACAAAGCTCTAAGCATTCAACAAAATTTCAAAGCTTGAAAGAGCATGGAAAGCGAACTTTTCTGTAACAGTTTATAATTGCAGCCGTTCGGAATTGACTAAACAAAGCATTGCACAAAATTCGGGCGCAACATTGCGATTTTTTGTCACTGAACGAACAATCAGAGCAGTCTTTTCTCAAGTATGCGCAATCGAAGTTTTAAGCAAAACATTAAAGGTTGCAATTGTTTAGCGGAACAGGTCACTAGTTGCGCTACTTGAACCTACGATAGCACTTCTTGGGCAAGAGCGTTAACCTTAACCCACTCCGTGCAATTCAGTTTTCGGCTTCACGCCAATCTGCACTTAATCTAATATTAGGAATTTAACTGAACCAAACCCACACTTTACTCGTTTATCACAGTTTCAGCCAAAAATTCAAACAATGTGAAGACAATGCCAAAAAGCTTAATTGCTGCAAGGTAATAGCGCCGATTTATCGCTAGTTCGGTTCAGGATTCTGCTTGATGTCGTTGATAGAAAAGCAAAACTTTCGATATGTGTCCGCTGCAAAAAATATCGTCATATTCTTGAAAAACGCTTGAAACCATTTGTCATCAGAAAGTATAGTAAACGTTTATTGTTGCAGTTGTCAACAATATTGTCGTTCTGTGATTAAAATCGCTGAGTAGGGATGCCTATAATGGAATTTCGAATCCACAGGATTCGAAACATATGGCATTCGAATCCAAAAATCATAGTTTTTTGGAATATTTAGATTATAAATAAATTTATCTGATCGGCGTTATAAACCTGCAAGATCAGCTCATTTTGCTCCTAACAAATTATTCGGGAATAGGATTCGATATCCTGGATTCGAAACAAAAATTACGGAATATTCCAGAACCTCCAAATGTTCCATAATGCACAACCCTATCGCTGAGTTTCTGCATGTAATAGCAAATGCCACTTTTCGACTAGAAAATCTGAAGATGTATTGTTACACATCTCTTAGCTTAAGCTTGGACATTTTCCGGAAGATTTCAATTTTGATTCACACAAGAACGGCGGTTTCTCATAAAGTGAGATACTGAACCAAATGTACGCATCACGTGAGGTGCGTTATAGTTATCAAACTTTGTAAAAGATAGTAACGTCGGTGTCGAAATATGGTAAAATAAATAATTAGAGCACACAAGCCACAGTTTTCTCAGCGCAACCAATGAAAACATACATTTCAAACCTCTTTGTTTCAAGTAATTTCTCGCAGACGGAGGTATCAACTTTTTGGAATTAAGTATCCCCGCTTGTAAAGATTAGCAAATTTCTAGCAGCACATTACAAGTTAAGAAGAACCCAGAAGCTGCAAGTGAAAGCTGCCAGCTTAACACAGAGTCACCATGAAACTTATGGTCGCTGACAACTGTACAGACTACATCACGGCCTATCTTTTCTATGTGTTGATCCGGCACTGCCAGCAGATCTGACGGTTAAGTGTTTGAAATAAAAGCTTGGAAATTTCGCAATCTGATCTCTTTCAATCGCAAACTTGTAATGGCTGTGGGGAGAGGGGAATGCGATACAGAACCAATACGTTTTTTTCAAACTGGCAGACGACCAGACACAATTTTTAATTTTTGGTGTCAATTCCGACCTTTTTCCCTATCAAAAACAGTTTGTGATGTCCCAGGTCATGCGCAATCGCCGAATCATAATGCAGAAGCTGACATGGCAAGCAACGCGCATTTTTCACAAAGTTTCTGTTCACCGAACCATATCCGCCACCTTAAACCTCTGAAAAAAGCTACTTTTTAATGAGTTTATTTGAATGATTTTTCAAAAATGTATGGAAAATTGAAGTTGATTTCCTGCGTTGTCTTCCATATGAATTTAACCAATTGGTTTCATTATCGGATATTTTTCATAAAATGTTTGTGGATTGCTTGTTTTTAAATTCAATCGTAATTTGATGAAATAATTTCAAATACTCCTGGACATTTTGTTGCTTCCCGTACTAACATTATTGACTTTGTCAATGTTTCATAGAGATGCGGTTGGTGTGTTGTAGGCAATGGCGCTAATCTTAAATCTTCGTGTTTGCGGGTTAGTTTTGAGAATGTCACGTCAAAAAATCTTAAACATGTTCTAAAAAACAATTATAACTGCTTTTTTTGTTGCATTAGCATGGGTGAAGTTAAAAAGGTTTTTCAATTAAACGTTGGTGTGCAAAACCATCAAAAAGTTCTGCACAGATGAAATATGAAATTATTCAAAACATTCCTATCTTCTCAATACATCTTAAAAATTTCGTTTTCATATAATACAGCGCCAGATTGTTTTGATTTTCGTTTTCATGAACCATTTGAACTTCAACAATTGCTAATTTAGCAATTACAAACAATGCAAGCGTTTCTGTGAAAATAGTACGAATTTCTATGTGAGTGATCGACTCGACAACAGTCAAAAACCTCCATGTTGCTTTGAACAATCATCATTGTTTAACATTTCTCACTGCAAATTGTTACAGGAAAAAACACTGGTGGAAAACCATCGAAGCGTAGAGATGCTGCTGTGATTAACGTCATGACAACAGTTGTCACATTGTCGGTGTTAGTCTACATGATCATTGAGATGCATGTGCTGTGGAGAATGAAGGATTCCTTTTGTTACCAGTACCGACTGACAAACACTATTTGCACCACCGTGGGTCTTTTCTCGGTCTACTTCGTGTTGTGGTACCGATTGCACACCGTGTTTTACCTGAACCCAATTTTGCAACAAACTACAAGCAAGCTGGTCTTCATTCTTAACAAGCTTACCGTTGTTTTGCTTGTTTGCATGACAGCCATCAACATAGTGACGTTTCTCTGTTCTCCTCACTACGTCACTACTCCATTTGGATGCGTAAACGTGCATAAGACTGAGGAGGCGCTTCTGAAGTGGTTTTTGCTGTTGAGTTCAACCGCCTTTTTTCAAGCCCTACTCTTTTTTTCATTGGTATATCCTTTAAGGAGACACCGCCAAGAGATGCTAAACTGCGGCGTGAGGCCAATATTTCTGAAGCCCATAGTGAAAAGAGCGATAATTGTGGCCTGCATTTGCTTGATCTCCGACGCATTGAATGTTGTTTACGCGCTGGCCAATCAAGAGAAAACAATTTACATAGCACACGTCGTGTACGGCACCAACATGCTGATCAATATGCTGGCGTTACTCATGTCTTTTACCGATTGGAAGCAACGTCTATTTCCTTGGAATTTTGCCTCCATTGCGACTGCTAGCCCCAGGCCAAACCTAACATTGTGAGAGATTAAAAGTGCATGAACATCTCTACTGTGATTATTTTTAGATGTGAACTTTTGTTAACACACAAAAAGCAATACTTCAAACTACTGTATTAGCTGCTTTTACGTCTTTGCTCTGGGTACTATGAAATCTCTTTGATTAGGTTTCCAATCCCAAAATTATGTAAATAAAACCCTTATATTGTCGTTTCCCTAGGGAAAAACAGGCCTGAATATCGAGAAGCTTGTCAAAGTACAGCACCTTGCTGCATGGTTTGCAAACTGTTCATTCAGTCCCGTAGTGAGTTTGAATTCAAGACTACAACAACGCATAGTTGCAAACTATGGCATCAAAAACCAATTGAGTTCACCCGACGAGATCACTCTACAACCACTGGATTGCCATACACACGGTCCTACAGGTGCTATTCTTAGCGCACTTACTGTTTGTGGTGCCTCGCGCTCTGATGGTTCGTGTGAACTCGCGCATGACTGTCACACTACTGTGGAACTTATCCCCAAAACTGACCGCTCCAAAATATTACATTAAAAATTGCTTTTCAAACTGAGTTCAACTTATTGCTACCAGGTTTATCATGTTCACTCCACATACACGTACAAACTAATAAGGGGTATGGGCGTATATTTTACTCTCACTATTTTATAAAGGACTTGTTGTATGCATTCATCCCCTAAAATGAAAGTAATGAAAGCTTACCTTGCTAAGAGTGTCCAAACAAAATAAGCACTTACCTTTGTTTTAAGCCTCATACAACAATTGATTTCGTAGAATGCTGTGGATTGCGCACAAACCGTGGGCAACCTCATAAGGAAAAAGTTGATGCAATGGTTTTCCCGAACGGCCAAGGTGTGTCATTGAAATAGCGTCATTTATTCATTTTCATGTCCACTTTGCACTTGGGAGGGTCGCGGAGGCAGCAGCCCTAGGAGAACTTGAAATACCTCACGGTCAACAGTAATCTATGATCGTTCCGCTGGCTTCGCATGCAAGGTTAGAGATGTGGTCTCTAGACCTGATCTTTGAGCGGTGTCTGGGCCACTTTACGATAGTATAGGCAACAGTACATGCCTCGCCAATTTGTCCTGGGACATTCTGGAAACATGGCCAAACCAACATATCTGGGATCTCTGGATTCAGAGAAGTGATTCTACATTCAAGGCACTTCGAAACTGGGATACTGATAACTGCAGTCAGAATCCTTGCTGAGTCATGAAGGCACAGCATGGCAGGACGATTCCTCGAATACCCCACTTCACTTGTACATTCAAGGCTATACGAATTTCACAGCTCGCACTTTGTCGCGAAGTGTCACACCGTGAACTTTTCGCAAAAATCTCATCTCTCCGCTTGCCTTTGGGGTACTGTTCTTTCAGTCATTGCCCATGATTCATGGTCCGTATGTGAGGAACGGAACAAACACCGATTTAAAACTGAAAGCTTTGCGTTGTTTGAAAACCCCGTTTTGTCATCACAGAGCGATAAAGCTCACGCAAAACGCCGTTTGGTTTAAAATCCGTGTATCAATATCCTTTCAAGTTCTTCGAAGCCTTAGTGCATACAGGCCATATACAGGGAACTGGAAAAAACACAGCTTTGCTAATAACCCATTTCTCTTCAGAGCTAATCTTCCAACATTGGGTTAAGAAGTTGTTTTTATGTGGATTCCAGGACAGTGGTGCACCGTGAAATTAAATAGCTGAATCCTTGGCAAGGATAGTGTAAACGTCGTCCACTAGTGCACATCTAGATGCGAATGTCCATTTCCAAACTGTTCGCTCAGTCCTAAATTACTCTGACATGATTTTCTCAACTCTGACAATTGCTCAAATTTATGTAACTGTAAATATGTCAATGATACTAAGCGATCCGTGCAACTTGTACAAACCATTTTTCCTCAGGATAGTCAAATACATCTCGATGTTTCGACTCCAGAGAGCCCCAGGGGTAAAGGAACCGGGGAGCCGCATGCGCCTTGCCCCCACTTTTTCTGGGGCCTGGGCAAGCCACTTTGAAATTTCGAATTTTGCTTAAATAAGTTTAAACAACACAATTAGTATTGGGCCCATTGTAAAAATAAATCGTTTCATGAAAAAATTTGGCAGTGTTATTTCTAATATATTATTTGTAATTGGCAGTGAAATTGACAGGGTTTCGTAAATGTTTGGCAGAATACACGGTGCACAATCTGGTCACCCTGCTCGTGTTGCTTACCGTTTTGCGTTGTCGAACGGTATTGCCAGATGGCCATTTTTGTAACGATGCAATTTTACATGCTTGTGTGCAGGAAAAATTTCGTGCCATACCATCGACATATTGGTGTAATTTCAAGCGTTTTAAAGAGTGAAGTTTTGCTGAATCTTATACGCAAAATGAAATATTTGACAGATCAATTTTAATTGTATTTTTGTTTTTGCATTGGCAGCACTAAATCGCTTTATTTTTTTTTGCATTGGCAACACAATTGGCATCCTTGCAGACAACTTGCTGCATATGTTTTGTCTTGTCTTTGCATGCCTGTATCTAAAACGGGTGTAGAATGAGTATTCAGTCATGTTACTTCTGTGTTGCGGAAAAGTTGTGATTTTGGATGTATTTAAGACAGGTATCAATACTGTGTTATTTTTGTACGTACTTGTGAAAGAATTTTGTGTAAGACTAAGAACACCTAGTTACATTTATGTGCTCAAGTCAGTGTAGCGTAGATAGATAGGGTGTAGGTAGGGTCGTTGAGGGCTTACATAACATTGCATAAAATTGCTGAAAAAAGTTAATGACGTTATATTTTAGTGCTTGTGACATCACAGTTGCCAACTCAAACTACAAAAATATTCCATAGTTTTTTACATGCACTTGTGATCCTCCATTTTGAAAAAGATTCCTCCACCACGTCCGCACTGGTTATAGATTTACAGTTGGATGGATTATGCGAACATTGTCACACGCCAGAAACACTCCGTCACTTTTTACTGTCTCTTGTCTCACGTACCATTCACAGTGATTGAAGATCAAACCGGCAACGGATAGGCTGGGTGTTACAGTTGGATCTACGTCCTTATTAAACCATAAAGCTGCCACTCCATTGCAAAAACCGGGAAACTAATTCAATAAGTCAACACACAACCCCTTAAAAACGTCGTGGTGCTACAAGTCCGCCATTGTCATAAACAGTCATCGAATCCCATCAAAAAATCTTTGCAATGAAGTTAGTGAACTGATTTTTCTCTACTTTTACTTAGAGTTCGTTGCTTACAGTCAGTTTACCTTATGTTCTTACGTTTTTATTTTTCAGTTAATTAAGTAAGTGATGGATCCGGCTTTTGTAGCGATGTGCCTTTTGTTTGCTAGCACGTTGCGAGGATTGATTGTAGGTAGTTTGCTGCAGAGGGTTTATTGGTCTCGATTCTTTTCATCGATCAGCAGGGCATTTGTAGGCCCATAGTGGACCACAAGTCCACTGAACTTGCATAAAGCAAACCAGTTTATAGCACAGGTTCAACCTTGCAACACTCATCGAAAAAATGTGTTCAGTTTCAAAATATGGATTTTTACACCAAATCTAAGACTTTTCCAGTGCTTGCTGCCGTTTCGGCGATGGTAATGAAACTTGTGAAGCTAAAGTAAACAGAATACAACGAAACACGTTTATTCAGCTTGGTTGTCGATTGCAGGTCTAAAAGAGCAGTGTCATAAATCGGGTTAATCACAGGGAATGCAAAGCGATTTATACATGAAGCTTGAAGATTTACATACAAACCAGAATTCGTTTATGAGAATTGTGGGGCTACGGGGAGAGAGACCACGATTTGCTAATAGCTTGAAGTTCACCTAGTTTGTTGCCTAAAATAGTTTCTTATGAGTATTGCATGCAAATTGCAATACCAATGATATACATCCGATGCCAACAGTTCTTCATTAAGTTTGCTCGTATATTTTCAATACTGCGTGATAGCCAAGTCCAAAACACTTCTTGCTAATCGGGGCCAGTGGTGGATTAGGTGAGGCAAATGAGTCACTTGCCTCGGGCTCTCTTTTTTGAAATGCCGTGGGCCCCGCCCTTCTTAAATGTCGGTTAAGTTTTACGTGTAGGTTTTCTTGTCAATTCTGTTCTTTTTTTCCACGTTGCTTCAAATCAATGCTTCGAATTCACTCAGGTTTGAGCATATTATATCACCAATGTCTTACTTTTCGCAAGGTGCATTTCCAGAATAGATTCGCAAATAGTATTGCCGGGGTAATGTTTTTTGCAATTGTGTTTCAATATAACAAAAAATATCCAAGTAAAGCACAAAAACGAAGGAAGAAGAGTTAAGGAAAGCTGATGTGATAATAGAGGCATCATGGACAGATATATTTTAGGAGCAAACATGAAGAAGGGAAAACCCAGACGAGGCTGACTGTAAAGATTTTGCAGAGCACCACTATTATGAAATCAACATAGCAGCAACTGAAGTGATACTAGAACATAATACAGAAACTCCTAGCAGCTACTGATAAAGTTAATGAAAAGGACAGGGGTATCATTATGTACGAAAAGTTTCAAATATAAAGATATGCAATACGCATATGCGATGTGTATAAGTTTCATATTTTCTGCATTTTGATCTGAGTTTCTACTTCTATTGAAATAAACCCTTTTAAATCTTTGCGTCGGCCCCTAGATTCACTATTGGTCGGGGCAAATGCGAGTTAGAATCTTGGCACTCCTTGTCAGTAAGTTCTCCTAACTCCTTTTGAAAAGATTATCAACGACAAACTTTAACTGATGCCACGATTTTCTGATCCTATTTTTACTTCGTTGGTGGCTAAAGCAGCCGTCTTGATTGTCGGAACAGCTTGGCTTTTCAAAAATCTTTGAAACTCTCCTGGTTCTAGTTCAAAGGGCAACCAGATCTGTGATGTGCTTCACTTTTACCTGACTCTTGTTCGGACTCATGGTCCCTTGCCATGGTGTCGAAAATAAAGCTTGCATTTGCAAACAATCATTTCTATCTTGGCCAAGACTTGCAAGTTTTACAATATTCTTGGATAAGCGATCACCCAATTGCTGGTCCTGTCATCATATTCGTGGCGTGAACCTTACGCGAAGATCTTAAACAAATTGCCCCCAAACATCGGTACCGCATTCTCGCAAACAGGCCACCTCGCTTCAGGCCAACAAAGCAAACGGGGAACAGGAACAGCAGCCATATTATTGACAGAACATAAGGGTAGCTAAAACGCTAATTTACCAGTTTAACATAAAATTGAAGCTAACGGTAGGTAGTTATTCGTGGCAACTAAATTTAATGTATAATTATACCTGCTTTCAGTATTATTACTGGGGAATCTTTAAAATATGAGAGAATCTTGATTCCCACTGAAAATATCCAACATACGAAAACAAAAAGGCAATAATCGGAAAACATCTTCTGAAAGCCGTGTGTGCAAAGTTTAGGACGAAATAAACGAGATTTCCAAACAAAGCACCCAATGAAGCATGACAAATAGACTGTTTCATTTGTTTGGTTACACCTTCAGCATCAACTTGAACTGCAGTGCAGAAAGAAAAGGGCGGCAAACGGCACGTGGTGCAGTCTCAGGCATCAAAGGCGAGAACCAGCTCTCATCTCAACAATATGCGTCCTGTGGTGCATGTCAGTCACGGAGTTGTTTTGATGGCTTTAGGATCGTGTGCCAAGCGCAAAAAAGCGTTCGGGCATGGCAGACGTTGAAACATTGAATATTTGCTGTTCTGGTAAATTGGTCGTCTGGAGGAACGGAAAAGTGTGTTTTAAACATTACTACTGTATCCATGCGACAAACACACCCAAGAAAAAGTGAACACTACAATCGAGGCACTCAAATATTTCGCCGAGAGAACGTATTAATAAGACTGAGTGTGAAGTCAAGTAAAAGTCTTGTTTCACTGATAAGTTCGTCGAATAACACAACTTCAAAGCAATAATCATTTATAGTTATACGAAAAAGACTTTCGATAACAGCCCGCGAATCGTAAAATGCATTTCACAGACCCAAAAGACTTTTACCGACTTTAAAAAGGGATAAGTCGCGGCCGTCCGTACCCGGCCATAAAAAAAACGGCAGGATATCGCCGGATTGTGCCGATTAGATATGGCGTTGCAAACACGGGTGTCAAGCGACGCTTGCTCAACTGCTTTGGTAAATTTCGCTTCTCCAAGATAGAAGTTAACGTGCGCAGAATGAAGTCCAGCATGAGGTTAAAAAAGCAATTAATAAAGATTCTACGTATTGCCTGTGATTAACTTGCTGGGCTCACAAAACCACAAAAGCAATTAAGCGACAGCCCAGACAAGTTACTTCAAAGTTCATTTGGTTCTTGCGTTGTGACACAGACGAGACAAGGTTGCCAGACAACCTTCCTGAGCAAGCACAAGTGAATTGTTGGACGCGAAGGTACTGTAGGAGCTACAAATGCCGTTTCTAGGCTGTTGTCAGGAGAAGCAAAAATACAGTGAAGCGTTGTGAGAAATAATTTTCACTTGGGGTGTAGCAGACAATGGCGAATATGATACGAAGCATTGCAACCAACAGCAACACGAACAGTGCTTCAGGTATGAAGCAGTACAAGCACGTTTCTCAGCAAAAACGGCTGTTTTGAACGGGCCAACCACGAAGTACAGGCAGTAATGGGTGGCGTTCAAAGGATGCGCATTGGTAAGGTTGAGCAGCACAAACGTTTGTGTTCTGTTTTGGTGACAGCGTTGAACGTAGCTATTCTGGCTCCATGTACTGGCGAGTCTAGAGTAGCGTTCTTCTTTTCAGGCAGAAATATCTGGCCCGGGCGGGCAAACCACAGCAGGTTTATCTGTTCAACGAAAATGGTTGCCAGTAAGTCGAAAGTTCCAGTTGCTTTTGCAACTGACCCGACAAATGTGCGCGTCGAACCAACGAAGGTAACGAGCACAACCGACCGTTTGGATTTTTAGGAAAAACATGAATTGCTTCAAATGAGTTCCAACGATCAAGCGCAAAATCATCGTAATGCTGCCTTACGCTTTAAGGCACGCTTTTCGTCTTCAGAACGGCTAACCGAACTCGGGTAGAAATTGCGAAATTGATGACATTAAAGGTCTTACAAATGTCAATTGAACCACGGTTAGGTTTTAGAGTCATTGTGGTCTTCAACGAACACTTCTTAGCAATGACGCAAGACAGGAGAGACTGGTCAATAAACAGACATCATACAACAGTCAAACTCATTTCCGCGATACCTGCAGTGACTGTCATCATACTTTAGAGATGTTAGCGGCAGGTGGCGTGCACGAAAAAAATGGATTACAACCGCACGGTGTCGTTCGCGTCCAATGACGCTTTATGTTCGGGGTTGCAAACGACGATCACAACATCGTGAAAAAGTCGAGCAACGGAGTAACGAATGAAGGAAGGCTGCGTAACAAACGGCGTGAAAACCTTCCGGCGAGCGTTGATGGGAGAAAAAAGTTTCGCCATGAAATACCAACGACGTTGCGTAATGCCCTCGAAGAGGCATGCTGGCTTTTATTGCTCTCGCCGGCCAATGGTAAAAATATTTGCGAAGACACACGGTCTACCACATTCTTACAGTTGCAACGGATCGACGTATGGGTGACGACAACTGTACATAACTCGCATGACAAACAGACCACCCGGGTCGCTTTGCACGCACACTGTACGTTTCAATCAGGGAAGCGAAGCGGGTGGGGCGTGGCGAGCAAACAGCTGGGATGCCAAGACGCTGAGACGAGTCGATAGCTTGCCAGTTCTCTCTGCCTACGTCAACTTCCGGAATCCAAACAGCTGTTTGACTGCTTTGGTTTTGAGTTTCCGCAAGCGCAGGGACGTACCAACGGCTTAATCACGAAAACGATGTAAGTGCAATACGTAAAAAATCAATGCAGTAGGCACATAAGCAAACAAGCAGACGACGGATTCAACCGGCAACAGCAAATTAAAGTATATACGCGTATAGCTAGCCATTTCAGAGAAGGTATATGACGATTCAAATTTCAAAAAGAAATAAAAGAACGACTAAAGCCATACAAGAGTCCCGTTTTTACTATAAATGTGCTTAGGATTTGGAAGTGGAAATTATGAGCTGCTCGCCTGCAAAAAATTCGCGTTGCTTCCCAACTCCTGAAGCTATCGCCGAAACAGCTTCGCCAGCAAGACCTACTTATCGAAATTTGGTTGTACGATATTTGGACTAATACTCAAACCCGAGTCTCAAGGTACAAAGGAAGGCATAGAACAGCAGTGACACAAACACACATGTTAAAGTTATGCATTCAGCTTTGAGAATTCAAAAGCAACTGAACAGTTGCACGTAATGTTGGAAATTGACGGTTTAAAAACGTCACTGAGACTTCTGCTGTTAGCCGCTTCCACAGAGGTAAACGCCCAATTCGAGGTTAGCGTCTAGATATTCAGGCGGTTAAAATTTCATTTTAATGCGGACAATTTTCGAAAAAGAAAAACGGTCACGTGCATTTTTTCCGCAGGTTTAACGAGCGGGAAATGCTTTGTGAAGGCAAACGACTTGATGTGCACAAAAAGCGAACGTATAGACCGGGGTAAGAGCAAGTGGCTGGCGGTGAGACATGGAGTGGTGAGGTGGGACTACTTCAGCGAGTTCTGGTAGTTCTTGCACGCTTCTTCCAACGTGGAGAGGAAAGCAGGGACGCCGGTTTTCGCTGCCCAGTTGACAACAACAGCCGGTATCATTCCGCGTGGGTTGTCGTAGTAGTGCATGTAAACTGTATAACAGAAAAATATACAAATAAAATAATCAACTTGTGTGATTGATGGAGCCGAGGTGCCAACAAACACCTTTGCAGAGAAAGATTGCAAAGTTAGCTTCATTGCTCGCTCGTTGCAACGAAACGCTGGTTGCAAGAGCTTTCATTGACAGTTAAAATAGTTTTGTTACGATATTTATTCTTTGAGGAAGATTTTTTCAAACATACTTTATCTGCATTTTCACACTCTGAAAAACTTTTTAGTTATTACTTTGCACATATATATCATAAATTGCAAACTTTAATGAACAAATGTAAAAGATAAGTTGCGAAAATATAGTAGACGATAACTGCTTATTTGAAACATATCTATAGAGACACTTTTACTGCCACTTCACTCGTCGTCACTCATTCAAAAAATACTGTATTATTTTTACCGAATTGATGTTGCAAGAATACAAGGTATTCTGCAGCTTCCGAAAAATATCTCCTACTGTTTTTATTTTTTTTTTGGACAGGGCGCAGTCAGACGTGAAATATAGTTTACCACTGCGATAAGAACAGTTCGCCAAACGGTTAAACTAGGTCAAATTTTGTATTGTAGTCCTCATACAGGACGCATAGTTAAGCGAAGCGATGTCTCGCCAATGCGAGGTGGAAAGAGGCCGTCTCAAACAGTTTTGACCACTAGACTAAAAGGCATGTGCTGACAACTGCTGGCACTTGTCATAACTCTATTGGCAAAAAACATTTACATTGTAAGGCGTTTGACGCGTATTAGAGACTTCTGACATTTGTATGCCAATGATTCACCCTCAGGTTGCATAACCCATTAGAAGTGAATGCTTTTGGGCGTCACCACACGATCAGGAAGTGAGTTCGCCGGTGCACCAACCCATTGTTTGAGTAATGAGCAGGGCTGTAGCCATTTTCCGATGTAAGATTTAATTCAGCCAGCAGTGGGCAGAAAAAACGTTTCCAGGAAATAGTTGGATGCAACGAGGCAAATGTAAATACTTGAATGCTGCAGCATCGATACAGGAAACAAAACGACCGATAAACAACAACCAACTGAAGTAAGGACTACGGCCAGGTTTCGTGCGGAACAACAGAGGGTGTGTTTTCGGAATGCACATTGTGTATCAGTGCCTGGTTCCATATTATCTTTCCATTGCTGGCAAAATTAGAAAGTAAAATGCAGTCTGCACAGCATGCTGCATGGAACTCACAACAGTAAAGAAAGCAATAGCATCCACGAGGGTTTTATTTTCAATAAGACACGACGATAAATAGGTGTCGTCAAACAGCGACAATATTTTGCCAGTGAAGACGAAATTTCTTAAAACACGCAATATAAAATCAATTGGCTCAATACCAGAGCTCGCTTTATAAACAACTTACTACTAACAGCAAACTGTTGTGAGTCACATGTCACTGTATCCAGGCACCAGGTATAAAATATACTGTATATAAACGAAGAACTCTTCTGGGAAGCTATAAAATGTACTTTATTACCAGCCACCGTTTCAGGAGTGTGCAAAAGAGAAAAAATAAGCTATTCAGCACAAGCAAACCGCGCCGCATACGGTCATAATTTAACCGAATTGATGGATACGATCTCGCAGCAAGAATAAGTTTTTCTGTTGATTTGTTTCCTTTTACCAGCTTTCAAAATAGTGTATTTTGTGGAAACCGACCGTCGGTTAAGAGATGTTACTGACAGAAAATATTTGATATAGACACATGTTAAAATAGTCCTGCGATATATTTTCTTGTGTGTCATTGCTCAGTGACCATTCTTGGACAGTATGTAGGCAGGTCATAGCTAACATTGTTAATGACACGTAGAAATGGCGAATAGACTTTTGCCATTCCTTTTTAAAATCTGCTGAAGTCAGATCTGTTTTAAACTGGTCGTTAGTTCCGCTCATCCATCGCTATTGCTATACATACTTCTGTGACCGCAGCGGAATGTAAAGAATACGTCATTCAATCATTTTCATACCGCTTTTCCCCAGTGAGGGCCGTAGCCCTAGGACTCGAAATGCCTCACGGTCAGCAGCAATCACAGTTTTGCTGACTCCACACAGAGACGGTACCAAGCCAGAGTGGAGATGGCTGGAAACGGCCTCTGGGCCGTTTTTTTTCCGTGAGTGTAGCCAACAGGACGTGCCTCGCCAATTTTTCATGGGACATTCTGGACACGTGACCGAACCAACTTAGCTGGGATCTACCGATTCTGAGAAGTGGCTCTACATTCAAACCAGACTTTGCGAATTTCACAGCTGCGCACTTTGTCACGAAGTGTCACATCGTGTGCTCTTCGAAAAATACCCATCTCTGCTACATGTTCTTGAAACAGCACTCTTTCAGTCATTACCCAAGATTCATGGACATAGGTGAGAATCGGAACAAAGACCGATTTAAAAACTGACAGCTTTGTGGTGTTCGCAAGCTCCCGTTTTGTGACCACAGAGCGATAAAGCTCACGCAGAACTGCGTTTGCTTTACCAATCCGTGTACTAATCTCCTTATTCCGCCTTCCAGCACTCGTGAATACCACCCCGAGGTACTTGAACTTCTCCATCTGCTGCAGTGTATTGCAACTCACGTGCAGGTATACACCACCTTGGATTTCTGGAGGGAAATGATACGTCGGTCTTCTTAGTGCTGATTTTCGTCTCGGTTTGGTTACACGCGGCAGAAAACTGATCAAGTGCATGCTGGAGACCCTGTCGAGAGGATGAAAGCAGCACCAAATCGTTCGCAAAAAGCAAACGGTTGATTCTGCAGCTTCAAACAGTGACCCCCTCGTCGACTCGCCTGTTACTGTCTATGCAATTCATATCGACTACAAAATATGTGCTCAGTTAAAACATTCCTTTCATGTCGAAAACATTCTTGTTATGTTTGCTACATGAAAGACATGTTTATTGAGCACATATTTGCAGAGCACATGTCCACGATCAGTAATATTAGCCGATGTTAAAAGTGTCTGTTTCTCTGCACTTTTTACTAGTTAAGTAAAAAAGCAAGTTTCAACGCAGAGGTTAGCGCAACGGTTCTTAATTTTTCATAGTCCATGGCCCGCCTATCGAGACCGTCCACACGCCTGGCCACCTGCCCTTCATACAAATGTTAGATTCGTTTTGCCGCTTGTATTTTATTCGCCATGCCAACCTGTTAAGCAAAACAACAAAGCCAACAAAATAGCCATAACCATAGCCCCCCGTTGAATGCCTTTTCGTGACATTTTTGTGGGGCTACCATCCCCCGATTGAGAAACCGTGGGTTATAGGAACAAAAACAACAATAAGGAGCGCTGTTGGTTGGAGGGGTAAATGAGCACTCCCCAGTGGAATATTTTCAGAACTTACAAAGAAGGCTTGCCTTTTCTCTGGCCATGTTGAATGCTAAATGAGAATTTGATTGTAATTTCACCATGCGACCACATTTGACCCTTTAAAATGCCCATTTATTCAAATTGCGGCTGAAATACGATTTTTACGGAGTAACGTCACAACATAGCGTGCTACGTTGACATTATAAGTTTAATGGGTTGCAGATCTCGAAAATGACACTTGGCATCTCGGGTAGAGGTGGCGGACCTATGCGGTAATTATATTAAAAATAGTTGCCAAATTTACTGGATTTTAATGAAATGTCACGAGTACGTACAGGGTCATTTGTAATAGAATTATATTGACACTCACATAAAACTGAAGATTTACCGCTTACGAGCTACAGTACGTGCAAGCATCAGGAATGAATATAATACTGAGGAAGATAAGCCCGCTGAAAGACTTTCTGAAATTTTCAATTACAACGTTTTCTTTAGTATTCGTGTATATAGTGTATATATAGTATGTATAGTATATAGTTTATATCGGGACAAGGCATGTTAAGTAGGCCGCGGTAGACCTGTGGTGTAGGTCGTGGTCGGGCTGTAGATTTAGATAGATTCGAATTTCCTAATATCCTTACAAGAAGCGAAGGAGCAAAGCTCTCATAAAAAAACCAAAGGGATAGCAAATAGTGAAGCACCTCACTCTCCCTTCGTGACGTACATTGCTGCGCAAGGTTATTTCTGAACAGTTAAGCCTGCATTTATGAAAAAATATCCACAAGGCATCCTGCAACAATGCCGAATCTTTATATGCGCGAGAAATCAGTACGCACACCGAATGAATTGGGAAACTACGGGGTAGTTTTTTTTGCATTACGAAGACGGGTGAAGACTTTTAGTTACGCCAACAAAATTTACCCACAACATTTTTACCCTTTTTGCGCAGTTTTGAAGGAGCTAGATTGTTTCACCATGCGCCAGGTGTCTAATCGGTGGTGACATCACGCTCCAACACATCTTTTAGCAAAAACGAGACAGAGCAGAATCGCTGAGGGACAACGATGCTGCAAGACATGAGCAAAAGCGCTTCAAGTACCTGAGTGTTTAATGCGTAAGCGCAGCAAGCACCACTTCAGCAAAGAATTTCTCACAGATGAAACGCATTACTTGATCATTATCGCTGTCGCTACAACGTAAACAAGTTGGACGCAAACAAACAGCGATAATGCCCAGAACTGCTGCTTTGCGGCTTGGCAAGCGTATGTTGGTGCAGTTAGGTAAGCGTCATTTCGGTTTTTGTGGTGCTTGCGCACACACTCGTGCCAAGGAATGAGTGTCAACGCTAAACCTGGTGCATTTTTGTCAAGTCACCGTCGCGACCATACCCATGATAAACCGGTTCATCTTGTCAGCAATCTGGCTCAACAGAGCGTTGAAGCGTTCGAGCATGATGTTTGGTCAGGGAGAGACACTGCCCTGGCCAATGTTTGCCCGCAACCTCCCACGTCAGGCCATCAAACATGCTCGTGAATCAACAGCCAGTATCCACAAGGTATATATTCAGCCAGTCGGCCATGTCCAATCGTTTGACCCACGCGTGAGAACGGACAACAAAACGGTTTCAACAGTTGTACGCATTGGGTGTACTGGTCACCTCGGTGATCAGCTCTTATAATGATCAACAACCTAGCGCTTGGTACCATCTGCCGCAGACGTAATATCGAGTGGAATAAGTAGCTTAGCAAAAAGACGCTCACGTTCTGTGGCGAGCCACCGCGCAACAGCGCATTCAGTTTTGGACAAACACATCACGCTTTACGCTTAAGCACGATTTACAGGAACGACGTCAAATCAGTTGATCGACTGTATCGAGCAAAAGGAGCAACAATAAATTGTTCATAAGGTTTATTCCACTTTTTTCTAACAAGCAGTCGCAATATCCAACTACGGTTGTGTATGTAGCCTAGACGAGAACATGTATTGAACTTTTTGGCTAACCGGCGAAAAGTAGCATCGAAGTCAGACTCCAAACGTGTGCTACTGTGTAGTGTGGAGGTTGGAAACACTGAGCTGAGAATGCACAGTTTATCACGTCGATCGACGCGTATACGTCGGCACAAGCGAGGTCACACAAGAAACTGTCTCAAACTTAAAAGTCATGCAGCAATTCAACGCGTCGAGACGTATTTCATTCATTTCCGACGATTTGATAATGAAAAAAGATTTGCTGCGTCAGCTACATCTCAACAAATTGCTGGCCAATTGCACCATAATGCGCTTCTCACGGGAAGATCCCTAAAATCTCACCTCGCCGGGAATGTCGCACATCTAACCTCAACCAACGCCGTTACCTCAGCGATATGCGGAGCGAACACCCACACAATCCTGAATGACAGTATGGTTGGATAATTTACAATGGTTAATATGGGCTGCTTACTTAGAAACGGAGGTGCGCGTTTGCTTCCATTTTTACTAAACATTGACAGAAGGCTAATCTTTAAGTGGGGTTTTAAATATCAAACAGTTGACGGTGCAAGGTAAGCGCAAGGTAGACTCTGTTAAATAATGGCCTGAAACCAAGCAAAAACGATACGGTAGAGCGGCACAGAAAACACATGCTCTGAACACTCGTACTAAAAGTTTTTAAACGGCGTTTAGAAACATTTTTGCATTGGGATATGTGAAAAATAACTAACAGAAGCAGCAGATAAGGATTTATAAAATGCACTTTTGGGGACCAAACTGCGAGGCTGCAATGTTTATGAATGCTACGGACAAACCTAATGCTTATCAATCAAGATCTCCAAACAAGCGGTTGCCCAAACCAAGGGACCTGCATTAGCGTATCCAGAGCAATTATACATAAACGTTACCTTCAGTGGTTCCGTCACCGTTATCAGAAATTACAAAGGTTTGTTCGTAGTCATTAACTCTTATTATTCCTTTCTTTTCGTCAACTCGTTCTCGCTCAGTAAGCTCGTTCGCTTTTGCAGATCTGTAGAAAGAGCAAAAATATTAATAGAAGGATAACTGTAATAAATTGCGCGCCGCAAAGGGACGGCAACGTCCTTATTTAATGGCTGAAATGCAAAAGCGTGAATCACAGGTCGGTGGGACTTACAATGCGATTCCACAGAAAGCAGCCAGCAAGATTACGTTGTATGGCGGGGGGTAAATACGTACGAGAATAACTTCAACGAGATTTTACTGTTGCTCTTTTAAAGAAACCTGAAGCGTTTAATTGCTTAGTTGGGTAAAGAATTTTTACGAAAGTTGATTCAATCTATCGGTAGTAGGCTCTGCTGTAGATGTATATTCGGCCGCAATGCTGAAGAGGTAAATTCGGCCCTGACCAAGTTAGGGTAAGTCCTTTCGACCGCTACACAACCACTGTATGGATCATAACACAGACGACTTGTTCTGGGAAAAATGATACAAACAGAAAGCCGATAAAAACATGCCTGCGGGGGTAAACCTTTGCATAACTGACTTTGACAGGTGAGCAAAAGAAAGCAGTTCTTATTTTGAAGTTTTTTTTTACTCACGCTTTCTTGCCAATGCGCGGTCTTCCGCAATCGCATTACATCGCGTTTCAATCTTAGGTATACAGATAAAGTTGCAAAGACGAAATGCTGATACTTAGCGCTTTGGTTATTCGTGCGCAGCAAATTCCTAGGGGGGGCGCGCTAGTTGCAAAAGGACTGTCGACCCATGACCCAAACCCGTTCGTTTTGGACTGTTTTATGCACATTTTAACTTTTAAGCGTCCACGTTTTTTTCAGATAAAACAAAGTTCAATAAGCATGTAAGCAGGCCTGTAACTAGGGGGATGCAGGGGTCGAGATCCCCTGGCATAATGGACATAGTTTAGAACTATTGGAGATGGTTTAAAATTTTTGGACCCTCTCAGAAAACTCTTCGCCGCCTTGGTGTCGCAAGGTGGTTATGGGCCTGCATGTAAGTGCTCATATTTCACACAATTATGGAACAAGGCCATGGAAACTGTGTGACTGAGAAATAAACCAAATTTTTCAAGTTGGCTTAACATGGAATTGTAACACAATTTTCGAAGGCAAGAAACGTTGGTGAATTGGAAAAAGTTACGCGGATGGGACTTCTCATTCGAGGGATATCGTAATTACTATAACGTCGAGCACTGACAGCAGAGAAGAAACGCTTCAGAAGCATCAGTGTTTGGCGGGTTTGAGGTATTTACAAAAACATCGAAGGTAATCAATCCATAAAAAATAACATTGTTTATGACCATACGAATGGCATTGACTACAAAAAAGATAAGGTACGGCAACAAATTTCAGCTGTTCAGAAGCGCAAAAATGCAAGTGCATTTTGCGTTTTTCGCCGTGTTCAGCTGATAACAGCGGAAATTTTCAGTATCAGGAATGTTCCGCATGAATTTCGACACAGGTTCTACTAGTTTATTAAAACTCGCAAACATGTATGCGAACAGGCTTACCTTGCGAGTATGACCCAACTTTTCAAGTTGTTTTCTTCAAATGTTTGCATCTCGCGGGAATACACATACTGGATATAGTATATGCAGTCAAGGACAAAGATCATAAGATTCATAAAGAAAGGAACAATGTTTATGAATGCTAAAAAATATTCAGGCAAGTTTAAGAAAATCTTCAGGCAAGAATTTAATCAATTTTGGCTTGCGCTGAAACGAACGACGTGGCCATATTTAAGCTTACTCTGACCATGTTGTATGTCGCCCACGAGATATTGCTACCTATCGTTCAGTGGCAGGCAAACTTGTCAGTGCCAGAGGTCGCGTTCACAAATTTGCAAATTTCAGGTGTTACATAGTATGTCAGCCAAAGCGACTTGCATTAGAAATAGCCAAAGCAAGAGGTTGCCTTTGTCGTGTTCTTATGGATAGATTGTTTTATTGTTTTCTCAAGCACAGTTCGATGCTGCCCCAATCGTTTTACCAAATCAATTGCTTCAGTTCTTTTCGCAAATTGTGCCCAAATTTAGCGCGGTTAGTTAAACCTGTTGTTACGAAATGTGTTCCTGAAAGACAATAATTGTTTAATGACAGATCAGACCAGTGGTAAAGTCTCGAAACTCGCCTCAATTACTGTGCCTACACGACACTTAGTAATTGTGACTTTTCCGATTGTGGCCATCCGCAAATTGTAGCTAACACTGGTCACAATCTCGCATCCACCTCAATTCATTGTGGCTTTCGAGTTCGGGACCACCACGCAAGTAGGGCCACTAAAAGCCACAACCTGGAAGATGAACCAGCAAGAAAGCCACAACTGAAGCAAAGTCACAATTTCGCCACAGTGAAACGCGCCATGTAAACAAAGTAAAATTTCCGTTTCATTGAGTCTCGGTCTTCGTCTCAAAGGGCCCAGAGATGATTTCGAATTCCTTGTTTCGAAACTTTCAATGCTTGTTTAAGCATTTAATTTTGCTGGAAACAGTATTTTAAACTTTGCATCTTCGAAAAGACGTAAAGATTCTATTTGCAGAAAAAGCTTGGTTGAAGAATGTTATTTGCTTAAAAAATTCTTTTTTGGTGTTCAAAAATTCTATTTGCAAAAAATTCTATTTGAACAAGAGCTGAGGATGTCTATGCACTGAGCGAAATATGTACTCTATAAACAACATATAGTGTCTAATTTTACGCCATGAAAGAATTTCTTTCGATAGATACTATTTCTTGGAAAGCGGTTGTTTCAAAGTGAAGCTCAAGTTGCCCAACGTGCTCAGTGTTGCGTCGATTCTCAGGGAAAAAAACAAAAAAATCGGAAAAATTATATGAAATTCAATCAACGTAGAAATTGATAGAGTTGATAAGCTTTTTCACCCATGTGCGAAAACTCCGGAAGTAATGAAGTAAAACCGAGCGACTGGCCTGGTTGCACAACAATTAAGTCTTCACGCTGAATCGTGTTTGCATGGAAGCACGAAAATTTCTAAAATTTTGTTTCTAAAACAGTGGAATTGGAGGCTGGCATAAGTTTTCATTAGCAGAGGACAAAGTATTCTGATCTCCATCTCGGCGTTTTGACCAAGTCTCGCAGTTACGGCCTCCGAGCTCCAGTTTTGGTCTCCGAGCTTAAGATCTCGACTGGACTGTATTCAATGTACGGCTGCAACGTCAAGGAAGAGAAACTTTCAGTGCCCTGCTCATTACAGCATAGCATTTGCCTTCAATATTTCGCTTGTTAGATCGCTTTGAAGAAATCGTTTGGGTAATTTTTTCCATTCAACGGCTAGCCTAAGAGAAGGCTATATGTTGGACACAGAAATAAACACGGCACGAATTAAATATGACGGCAAAACGACGTCTACACAGTGTACTTTTAACTTCGATCATTGGAATTTACACCAACGACTAACGAGACGATACAACCCACGTCTGCAGTGGACCAAAGACGCTGAGGTTGATGTACTCTATTTCGAGACAAGCGGATACATGACTTCTCAGCGAGCCGCATGAACCCTTGAGTACGCGTATGGTTTATCATCCCTGATTTAGCAGCTGTGAAGAAAATAGCCTCGCAAGCATTGCAGGTACAACCCAGTTGCCGACTCGCAGTGTGAAAAGCATGCCTCGATCGTATTGCAAGCATGTACAATGAGGGGCAAATCTTGCTTCAACACTTGCACTGATAGAGAGTAAATTTTATGCACCGCACAAAAATTTAGGAAGAAACTCCACAATAATCAAACCTAGGCAAAACATGCTTTGGGGCATGCAAAAAATTATTATAAACACCAAGCATTCCAAAAAAAAGATCTTAGTAACAATAAGATTGAAGCTGTTGCGATTCGCGTTGAGTGTGTTGCAACAGCGAATGGCAAGGTTCCTTTTTACATCTTCAAGATTTACCACTTCCCTGTTGTACATGCACCTGCTCTTGCACTAAATCTACAAGCAATTTAGAAAAAAACGCCTGAAAAATGTTCTGTATATTTCTGTAGAGATTCTGTTCGATACAGATTTTAGAACCTGAAAAGGATACGTCCCTGTGTGACATGGGCCAAGGATAGGCAACTTCCCAGTAGATAACAGAAGGGTCTTGTTTTCGAATGTATGTCAACTCTGAAACAACAAAAGTTCTTGATACTTGATCAGTTTATGATATGATGGCTAAATTGCTGCAGTTAATTGCGTCTTTGGAATATAGTTATTTATTTTTTGTGCAACTGAAATTTGCATTAAAATGCAGCTTGGTACAAGGGGCAAGGAGGTAATGCAGTATAAGGATAAGGTATTTTATGAAACAGTACCACCGGCATAACATTTAAGATGATGGCAGCTTGGTAGCCACTGCTCTACATAAAAGTGTTCAATTACAATGAAAAAATTTTATATTATGAAACACCATGATTTGGTGGCAGGCTAAACAGTTACATGATACCTATTGCTTCAGCTTAACAACGGGAAGATGAGGTGGTGAAATCTATGGATAACAGTTGGCAGTTTTTGGACTTTCTTCATTACATTGCTGTTTTGACAGAGGAGTTTACAGCTTGTTTATAGAAGAAAGGAAATTAACTCCTATAGCATAGTATTGTGTTATTGCAAATCAATTAACCTATGAACATACATGGGTGAAGTAAATGCATGCTGCGATAAAAAAGAGCACATGTTCCTTCCTTTTTCTAATTTTATCTGCCAAATGCATTGACTGGATATAAAATGTATAACTTTTTTTATGACTATCACACTATCACAGTTTAGTCTTAACCAGGTCAATTGCAGTTTTTCATTTTCCTACTTAGAGGTAATTGTTGAAACATATGTAGATTCTGTGCAACAGTTATTTACCCATTGAAAAACAACTGGCAATAGTCAGAAAGCAACACCATTAAACTAGGATTTATTTGCATGACATACCATGATGAGCACAAAATATCTGTAAAATGTTTGCTAGCTGATAGACAGAACCATAAGTGACAAGATACTCATTTTAACAAAAAATGTGTTTGTTCAAATTAGTGAAATTTTGTGTGACTATAACTGGTAAATAATCGTCTTGATGTAAATCGGAAATAGCTACAAAATCTGCAATAAAGAACCTGGGATACAGCCAACTTGTAAAGAAATTCAGGTTTGATCTTAGGGAATTAAAATCACATTTATATTAGACATGGATAGAATTAACCAATCCGTTTTTGTTAGCAATTTTAGGATTTCTTATTCAATTTCAGTACTTTCAATAACATCAGAGTTGATAATTTTTGCCCAAGCAAACATAAAATCGTTTAGTTCTGAAAAATAGTAAAAACAGAGGCTAACATATCTAAAACAGGTTGAAATGACACAAAGCAGCATTTGCAAAATGAGTGAATGTCTCATGTTATTCAAGGAGTTTAGATTGCAGTTTTGGTGCATTTTGTTAATCAACATTTTCCTAGTCCACTCTTGTTCTGTAAAGGGAGTTACAAAGCAACATGTCAATATAAACTGATGTAAGTTTAGGGCTTGAGCAAGATCCTTCAAACTCACTGTGGTTCTCATTTATACTGCTTCACAACATGAAGAAATCTGCTCCACGCTTTGTAAAATCATTGTTGTTTAAGCCAAGAAATATATAATTCTCAAGTAGCCAACTAATGATGCATGCTTGTTGGTGATCACCAATAAACTTTATTTTGGCCAAACAATTAGCAGGGAAATTATAAATTGTGATCACTGATAATAATCACACTGAAATCACAAATGAGTAGCAAGGCAAAGAACCATATGAGTATATGTTATCATAAATTTTAACCTTTACTGTTGTGCTGACTTGTGATTATTTTTTTATAGACTTTGCACATGCATGGATACACATAAAACATTAGTAGAACCCTATAAAAAATTATAGCTTTAAATAAATCCGTGAAATGTAAAATTCTCCAACTTGATGTTAAGCATAGATGTTTGTCTCCAACACAAACAGTAACATCGGCATTCTATCTACCAGAAACAAAATATGTATTTACAGTATGATGATTACAAGGTTCTTGGCAAAAAAGATGTAATGACAATTCAAAATGATCCTTAGTTGACATGTTAAAGTTATTTAACACTACGAATCCCTATGAAAGTTATCATGTTTGTTGTTTATGCAGGTTATATGGAACTTTTTATCAATCACTGGGCTAATAATAAAGATTAAATGTCATTAAGAATGCTTGCACCACCCAAAAAATTGGATGTACTTTACGTTTACAAGAAAACACCTTAACAATCGAGCAATCCAGATCATGTTAGTGAAAGAAGAAAATCACAATTAGAGGTCTCATAAGTGTTAACATGTATAGTATAATACAAAAAAGTTCACAATTGTCATAGCCATGATAAACACTACATATAATGAACAATGACAAGAGAGTGAGTAGAAGTGTACAGATAACAGTAATACCCATTTTAGTGAACATACATACATGAACTCACATATACATATTAAGCAAAGCTACCTTTGACATAGCCATCCCAGTTTTTTCTATATCCTATATCCATGTAAACAGCAGCATAGACACTTGCTTTCATGTTGGTTCTTCCAATCATCTTGTATTCATAAACTTTACTTTGCTGAAAAACAACAACAGCCATACAAAATAGTGCTTTTTTGCAACTCTGATTTTGCACTTAACCTGAAAAGTTATCTTTTAGTACAAAATTCTGTTGCTACCTCTGAAACATTTGGGATATAGCAAAGGTTTAAATGTAAAATGCAAGTTGCTGAAAACTATGAGTTGTTTCAAACCTCTTAGGGATGCTGCATTGTAAAATTGCTGAGAAGATATGCAGACTGGAAATATACAAATGCAAAAGAGAGACTATTCAAAGCTGCTTTTTCTTCAGGTTAACATTGTCCACATTTCAATAAAAACAAAACAAGCACAACAAGGACAAACTTACAGCTCTGCAATATCTGTAAATTTTAACACCATGGCTTTCCACCATCAAATCCCATTTAGAAATGTCTGGACATTTCATTTCTTTCAGAGCTTTTCTGAAGTCATCAGACTTGAATGCCATGACTTGATGCTTTTTAAAGTATTCAACACAAGAAAAGATCAGCAATCAAATTTAGATTAAAATTAAATGCTTTAACAATCTATTGTATGCAAGCATATTAGTAGGAGTACAATAAGATATGTATGCTAAGCAGCACAGAATAGATTTGAGTATATGCACATAAATAATAATGGGCAAAACAAACACTGAGTGACAGTGGCAATCTCTTAGCTTCATACAGAAACATCACACAATAAGTGAAACATAAGGGTTTGTAAAATGAATTAGACATTTGAAGCGAGTAGATAGACCAACACTATGCTAGATGGAATAGCATCTTTGTGAGGAAATGCGTCTGAATTGTTTTAAATCACATTCCTTGATCAAAGTGGAGGTTCGATGCTGAAAATCACTTATTATTTCTTTTCCTAGTAAAAGCTATATCAGCTTGACATTGTTGTCCAGTTAAAGTGAGCAACAGTGTACTGTGTCAGTTGTTCTCATTTCTGACAAACCTAGCTACTAGTAAGCTCAAGTCTATAGTGTTTTTAGAGAAGAAAGATGCAGTGAGTGTGCAGTCAACTTACTATTAAAGATATCCAAGCATTAAACCCAGTCTACCACTCTACTGTCACAGGCCATGCTAGTCAGCTGCAGTTTGTTGCTTGATAGAGCAGCTCCACTGCTTTTTCAAGTATTCAAACATTCCTATGTCTTGGGTTTTCAAAAGCAAGTGGTTGGTCATCTTTAGGATGAAGCATATGGTTGTTCCTGAATAAACTGATACTGACATAGCATTATTTATTGGTAGTATCTGTTTTGCCGCTAAGATTCTGGCGGCAACAGATAGGCTGGAGCTATTGTGTCGCCAGTTGAAGATTTGGTCTCATGGCATAACGCAATTAGAAAAAAATGGTTAGTTTGTCATGCAATCAGCATGCTGCTTGTAGTATAGCAGTTATGCTTCACATGTGGTATGCTATTGCTTTTCGGTTTGACTCTCAGCTTGAGCTTGGCAACAACCTTCATGTTTTTTTTCATTTTTCAAAACTTTCCAAAGTGTGAAAAACTTTCCAAAGGTTTAGGTTAGGGTTAGCATTAGGGTTAGTGTTAGGTTAGGGCTAGCATTGGGTTTATCTTTTATTTTTACTTCGTTTCTACCAACCCTGTTGCTGCCAGCATCCTGGCGGCAAAATAGACACTGCCTTACTTTGAACATAGATGCCACTTGACCTCAATGCTGAATGCAAGAGAACACGCAAGCTATCTTACCAACCAAGTGTAATTACACTGCACAGCACTACTGCGTCTGCAACCTAATGGTAATTCGTTAGGCCTAACCTAAGTTACACGTAGTATATTATTTAACTAGTGAACATCTTTTATTTAGGCCTACACCTTCAATGACAACTGTTGCACAAGTGAAGAACAAACAATGCTTGTTTAACCTAAACCTATACCGAACAAATGACAGCCACAAATTTTGTAAGTATCACTCTGTTCAACATGAGTTTAGCTAACAAGATCTTTGCGATCATGACCAAGACGTAACCATTCCGTAACCCACACCTTCCAACAGTCTGCTGCCCTTTAACGGTAAGCTGTATTTTAAACCTGTTTGTTTCCGTCTCTGCTCAATAGACCGTGACGTATTCAACCGATCGTGGCCTAATCGAAAGGACTGCTTTTTCGATCAGCTGATCTCACTGCGGATCAGCTGGCAGACGCCTGAGGGATTTAGATTGGAAAATGTTCTTCACCGTCAATCTACGCATCCTATACCCTTAACAGCAATAAAATTTGATGAACTAGAAATGCAAATTACAGTGTAACGGCAATCCAAAGCATATACCGTAAATAAAGCAATACTGGAACAAAAAGATTTTTCTGATGCTTGCTTTTATGTTATATTTTTATGCAGGCCTAGCCTATTTGTTTGTCACAAATGTCGTGTCTATAACATAACATGTAGGGAAGGCAGGTTAGTGCACAAGCAACAGGAAAATCATATATATATATATTCTGAGTAGCACCAACGAGGTGCTAATGCCTTCGGGTAAGCTGTAGAAGAAATCATTCAAAAAACGCGCAAGCGTCTATAACAGTCTCCCGTCGTCATGAGAAAGCGCTAGGTAATGGCCTTAAGAGTGAAACATGAAGACTCGTAAAAAGCACAGACATTTAAGTGTAGTACAAAATTGCGATATAAAGATTCGCACCATTCAAAAATTGCGTATGCTATGTGCTGTTCGGTTTCAAATCACCGAATGACTTGATCAAATGGCAACGTGATGCTGGCGAATACTTGCTTTTTCAGAAATGTCACAAAAGTTCGATAGGCTTGTTGTAGGCCAGGGGTCTCCAAACTACGGCCCGCGGGCCAAATGCGGCCCGCGAAGTCATTTCATCCGGCCCGCGAAGCCATTTTGTCAATGATGAAAAAAATAATGTTG
>Ga0210059_1001134_pt1 | contig 38873 bp, 26 predicted proteins | sample Ectturendosymbi2_FD_188042 | JGI IMG/M metagenome (GOLD analysis project Ga0210059, IMG submission 188042) | Ecteinascidia turbinata endosymbiont from Florida, USA - Sample 2 (SPAdes) (version 2) | ecosystem: Host-associated > Tunicates > Ascidians > Unclassified | place: Key West, Florida... | reverse complement strand
CATAATCCTTTGGTGAACGCTGAGTATGCTGCTTGAGGATCATCTTGTGCATACTTTGAAAGCAACTCAAGGTCTTTTACCCAGCCCTCAACCTTGTTTTTAGTGTATTGTTCCTTGAATGATTTTGCCCCAATTACCGATCCAAGGTAGCGTTCACCGTGGTGTGTGATTTTGATTCCTTGTTTTTAAAGAATTTTTGTGTGGATTGCTTCAGACTATTGATAGGTACTAATACTTGTACTGCATGTGCTAGCTTGAAAGGATTGAAAATTTTCTTTCTGAGGTGATGTTGTATGTGGACTTGGTCTAGATTTGCAATGCAAGAGGATTTTGGGTTTGATTGGTAGAAAATAGATGGGTTGTTGTCCAGAATGTGCCATCACATCATGCGATGCTTGACTTAACATTTTCTTAGCCTCAAATCAATCAGGAAAACCGTAGAATATCACTTTGGAGTAGGCAAACTGTTATGAATCAGAATTTAAACTAGTTTCAATAGTCAAGGTCAAATTTGTACTTAAGTTCAAATCTCAAGGCAACTTCTGAAAAATACAATCACTGTATCACAGACAATTAAGCCTGACTTAAATAATGTCCTATAATCAGTAGCATATGTAGAAAATTTTCATAAGGGGGTTTTATTCAGTGGCATATGGTGGTCATTTGTTTGTGGTGTGCGGTCTTCGTGATGTCATAAGTTGACATCATATTCATGTTTCCAAACCAACATTTTGGCAAAGTTTGTTGACATAATATGCATATTCTTCTACACACACTCCCCCTTTTTTATGTATCATTGCGCTGACTAAACTATCAGCGCTACAAGTAGTGTTTCCAATTCAGGGCAAAATTTTAAAACCCGGGTTTCGGATAGCTTAGAAAAGAAACCTGGGAAAATTTGGGCTATTTCGGGTTTTGAAATGAATGCGATATTGAGCGATAAAAACGCTATCATTGTGAAATTACTACTGTTTGTCCCTGTGCCATTTATTAGCGTTTCATTTACGCACGGTTTTTCAATTATGCTTATCACACTGACGCATGATAATTAAAGCACCGTATTGATCATTCAGTCTGTTTCTGAATTTTGTGAAAAATAGTCCCGTGGCTGAAAAAGCCCTTTCTGGTTCCACTGATTTGGGCTTGATTGTGATTAAGGCATGAAACAGTTTTCAAGGTTATTTGACCTCTTCTTTGTAGCCTCAAAAAGACTCATTTCCTTTTTCACAATTTGTGATAGATCTCTTCCTGTGCCGGAATAGTTTTGTGGTCTTCACTCTCAAGGATTGCATGGATTCTGTGCTTTGATTTCAAATAGTTGATCAAGCTTTCGGTGCTTGAACCACCTCCTTTGGTATACTGGAGCACAAATTGCACTTTGTTGTTGGTTGAGCCTTGTTGTATGAGAAAGGCTCTAAGCTTCTGATTTTTTTTATTACTAACATCTTTAAACTGAAAGTGTGTGATTAAATATCTACTTAAGGTCGATTCCAAAGGAAAACCAAAAAATTTTGCAGAAAGTGATTGCAAACTGAAAAGGACGAATCGATTTTGCAAAGAATCACAGCTTGTATATGAACTAACACATAACAGCTTATAAATGAACTAACTAGTAACTACAAAAGTACGGCATACCTTTGAAGAACTTCCTCACGTGGTAGTTAGTTAATTAGGTTAGCAAAAAGACTAAAATTAGCGTAGACACCTATTATGTGCAAAATGACGTCACGATCCGTCTAAATAGTTCAATTGAATGAACATATAAACGGACCACTGACGAACGTACGATGGTCACTGAGCAAAACCCGTACCTCCTGCCTCATGTTAACAGTTGAAAGTTCAAACATGCTAATTTGGACATTACATGCACCAATCTGCAAATTCAGTGTTATCAGAATTACTAAGATTGAATGCAACAGCAATTCCAGTTTTTTTTAAATACCTGGGTTTCGGGTTCGGGAAAACCTGGATAGGAAACACTAGCTACAAGTCAGGATATTGGAGGAAAACAAGCTCAATGCTGCGACACAGGAGTTCATAACTGCAAAATTTTAGCTGCGTGTTGAAAAAGTGAAGTAAAACACACTCATCACGGCTTCATAGCAATTTCCAACTGCAAAATGAGACTGCGCTAATGTCTCGTTGAATACAAGCAGTCGAGCATAGGTGTGCAGCTGGACTGGTTGGCGCACACCCTGGCTTGCTGGATTGAATCTTGCTGAACTACACAACAGGGTTGCCACCTGTCTTCACCAAGAAAAGCCAGACCTTGTCCCAAAAAATCCAGAAAATTCCAGATAGCAGTTCTGGGGCATATACACCTAAAACATGCACAACCACACACAAAATAGACATTAAAACAAGTCAAAAACATCGACATAACACAAGTTTAACCTTTAGAACCATATTTTTCCCCAAAAACACATTGACGTGCATTTGTTTTTTATCAATAACATCGCTCATTTTTAGGGCAACAGTAAAATTTTTGCAATATTCTGTGCACCCTGCATGGTAATAGACCTTCGTTGTAAGAGATTTGCAATGAACATGCAGCTCAGACAATGTTTTGCCAGAGCCACACCTATCAGACTAAAAATAAGTCAGAAAAAAAGCCAGATTTTTCTAGCTTTTTTAATTTCCAAAAAAAAGCCAAAGGTGTTCAAAAAAAGCCAGAACATCAAAACCTGGTTTCAAAAAAGCCAAATTGGCAACGCTGTTGCACAAGACTTGAGAATGCACATAAAGTATGCAAGAAAACTTTACATTTTTGTTATTTATACCAGTCCAGAAAACTTGGTTTTCCTTTTCCCCTGCTGAGACATTATGAAATTTCTGATAGCTTCTATGTTAAAAACTGCTGTTTGTGAGCTTGTGCAACAGTTCTATCATGCTACAGAATTTGATAATATAGCCAATACGGTGAGCGCTTGCGCTGATCAGCCGTAGCAGACAAAATAAAGACAATTATTTCGCATAAAGTGAACTTTCGCAGAACACAATCGTAAATATGTGTAGTGGACAAAAGGTCTGCAAGAAGTGGTGAGATGGATTCTGGACGCAGACGATAACCCTGATTCTTACCAAAACCTAATTATTACTTTTTGGCCCATTCACAATGTTCCTTGAAATTTGCATGCAAATTCATTCCATGGTATTTGCATTAAGTCAACAAATTAACAAGCAAAATGTATGTGAAAACATTTAATTTCCTTTGCGCAGGTAATAAAGATTTTGTAAAATATCAATCTTAAGGGGAGGGGTTCTAACCTCAAAATCCCCCCCTTGCCTATAATTTAATTTTAAAACAAGAAGTAGCACCCAGTGTTGCAGCAAATCTTAAACTATGGCTACTTGCAGTTAACCATTGAAAATTATTTTACGCAAATGGTAATCGATTGCAGCATCGTTCAACTAGTGAGTGACGTCAACTAACTGTGTTAAGTATTTCCAGGAATAACAACTGCATGCCAAGTCATCAGGCACTCATTTCCCTAATGGTTTTGAAGTGTGATGTATCAACTAGTACAGTTGTTTCTGGTCTTGATATATTGAGTCAATTTGACAATTGCAGTTGGTAAATTGTTATGTTACTTTATGACAACCAGCCTGGTGCAAACAAACATACTTTTTGACTGAATGACTGTGAAAAGAATGTTATGCATGTGAAACAAGGGTAGACTACAGTGGATTAGCAAAAAAACTAGCTGAATGTTGATACTCTTGTCAGGTTATTATGTGCATTTAACTTCAAAGATGCCAGCACCTCACTAGTCATTCACGCCACAGCATTTTTTTGCATCATAGCAATACACAGAAGTGTCACAATCAGTTTGTAGAAAAATATATGTGTTGTAATGGTCTCCACCACCATGGAAAACAGAATGCTGTTTAGTCTTTATAAAATCTTTGTTAAGAGGAGTTGCAGCACCCCCACGAATCACAACCATGAGCCGCCACTGGGAATATCGGTGGCAGGCCACAAAAATTAATCAATTTTATCTTAAAATTCCACCACAAAGCTATGTCAAGGAGTGAGAGAAGACAATAATGTCTACGTGTCTGCTTGTCATGGAGTTTCATTTTGTTGTGTTAGAACTTTGATAATGAAAATTCAGATGCATGCCATATTGAATGTTCATACGGGCCACATTTTTCCTTTTGGGTACAGGTATCTCACCTTGCTGTAAAGAATTATGGGACTAGGAATTAGGCTGAAGTCATGGTCCATAAGATCTTGGAGGTTAGCATCACACCATTTGCTATGAAAGCCTCATCTTTACATAAAATTGCTATGTTTAAAGGCAGTGTCTATTTTGCCGCCAGGATGGCAGCAGCAAAAGGCTTGGTAGAAAGGAAGTAAATATAAGCAAAAGATAAACCTACAATCTAACCCTAAGCGTAGCCCCAAGCTAACCCTAATCCTAACCCTAACCTATCCCTAACCTAACCTAAATACCTAAGCCTAACTTATTCTAACACTAAGGTAGCACCAACCTAACGCTAAGCTAACCTACTGTATCCCTAACGTAACGCTAAGCTAACACTAAGGTAACGCTAATCTAGCAGTAATAATAACCTAATCCTAACCTAACAACACTAACCCCTAAAGGTAACACCTACACGGATCCTGGAAAAAAGCTAAGAAAGAAACAAAATGAAAGTCGGCAAGGCGAGAGTCGAACCGCCAACCATTGGCATAGCAGCCGTAACACCTAACCATTACACCACTAGCAGGACAGCGTGTTTCTGACAAAGTGACCTTTTTCTTTGTATTGCATCATGCCATGAGACCGAATGTTCGACTGGCGGCACAATAGCTCCAGCTGATCTGTTGCCGCCAGCCTCGTGGCAGTAAAATAGACACTACCATGTTTAAATTCCCTTGCCTGTTTTGTTTTTGAACTGTCAGTATGCACATGAACAAATTTACTATGTTGTACAATACATGAATTTCTGTCAGCAGCATTATAGATTTATGGATTACTGTTCTATCTTTCGATGAGTGGTTCCTAAACTGGGGCAATATGCGATTTCTCAAGGGGTTACACAGAACCAAACCATATTATTGTTGTGTATTATGAGCAATCACTGCAAAAGGAATTTTTGACATGGAATGCGAAAATTTTTTATTGGTGGTTAATAAGACATAATCGCTACCTTGATTTGGATAATGGTTCGAACAAGTTTGAGAACCACTGATTTCGATGTTCGGTCTTTTGCTCATGCTGTTGCACATGACTGTGTACCTTATGCCATCTTTAGTAACATTAGGTATTTGAGCAGGAAGTTATTAACAACTCAAACACTTCGATGTTTGTATAATTAAAGCTGACTTAAATTGACAATTTATTGACTAAAACTAACTAAAGTTGACAATTCATTCAATTTAATGTAAAGACATTTTCTATTTGAATAAGGGATATAGTAGGCTTAATGTGTAGTGACTAAAGCTTCTTGCCTAAAATTCTGAAAAGGCCATTTAGGCTTTTGGGATGAGTGAATGTGGAGTGTGTGTGCAATAAGAGTGTGATGGAGGGTGCACAAATTGGTACCACTGCGAAAGCAGCCATGTGTCCCATGGTGCAAGCAAGTAAAGATGGGTACTGCAGACCACTCATGACTTTCCGAAACTGTTTTTTTTTCGCTGCAGGACATTTCCCTCATTTGTTCCAAAAGAGTATTAACACTTGCTATAACAGTATTCACTAGCCTACCTTTTCAGATATTATGACTGAATGAAGTTAATTTGTAAGTATTTAATCTATGATTGAAAAAAAACAGCTCTGAAAAAAATACAAAAACAAGTATAAATAAAACTAAACTGAATCACTTTAAATCTTTTTTGTGCAAAACAGTAAAACATAAAATATTTCTTGAAATTTCAGTTACAAAAATGAAAAAAAGTATATTGTTCAACACAATTTTTGACTTCTTATTCCGAGTGATTCTTAGCTAGCAAAATATTTGTCAATTATCACTTTCTTTGGTCTTTTGTTTATTTGCATATTGCATTTAATAATTTGACCAAATTTGTAAGCATTGGCCACACTGCTATCAAATGTACATACCATCTTGGCAACATGTAGATATATATAATGTCCTATTCGGTATGGTTATGAACTGGTCAAGTAAGTGTTTGTTGGTAAGTTGTAAAGCTAATAGTTTCGGAATGTGTTAGTAATAGTTTTGGATATATTTGTCAAAAGTGGTTATTGTTGCCTGCAGTGTTTGAAATATCCCAGTTAGATTTTTCAATTGTAATACAGATCTTGCCTCACAAGATTTGAACTTTTGTATTGGTTATACAGCATTTACTTTTAATCAAGATTGACAATAATTATGACTAATATTTTTAATTGAATATATTGGAACTGTACTAAGACCAGTTTCATATCATCTACATAGGTATTGATGATGGCTAACTATGGGAAATTAATGTCAAATCTGGTTATAGTGGTTTGTTGTGTGTAGTTGCTTTCATTAATTTCCATGCAGGTATACAGGATTGTAATGGTATGCCAAGGTAATTTAATAGTCCTAATGTCTCGTATTGAAATATGCAAAAACAAGTAAAGCAAAAAATTTTTAAATATGTGCAAAGTGGAACTTTGATGAAATTAAAACATTATCTGGATACATGCAGTAAAAAGATTGATGGATTTCATTTGAATTTCACTACTGGTGATTTGAAACGAACACCTCTTCATGTTGCTTGTATCCTAGGTGATGATGCAGTTGTCCGATGCTTGTTGCATTTTGGAGCTAATGGTGGTATTTCAGACAAAGTTGGTGACACACCTTTGCACCTTGCTGCCAAGTATGTTACTGAAGTTGGCAATTATTCTGATAGAAACTTGTTAATTGATCCACTTTTTAAGATGTTTCCTGATACTATGAAAACTGTTAATAAATGGGGAGAATCACCACGGCAGTTGCTACGGGAAGCCAAAAAAAAGCAACAAGTATTTAGTAAAGCATCCAATGAAGAGGTAGCTCTGTGTGGGGAAGAGCAGGAACAAGGTCCTTCTGAAAAGTCATGGGAAGAAAAGCTTGCTAGTGAGTGGTTGGATGATTGTACAGATATGGGGTTTGCTGCTGATTTTGAGACGGATTGGGCAGAATCTGTCCCTGAGTATTCTTCATTTGATGAATGGGCAGATAGAATGGCTGAGGAATATAAGCGGAAACACTTAACAGCCTCAGAAAAGCATAAAAGAAGAAAAGAAACCAATAGAAAACGAAAGCATGAAGAGACAAATGATATGAAGGATCGCTTGGAAAAAGAACAAGAGCTGTACAGAAAACGAATGACATTGAAAAAACATGAAGTTCTTGTATCTAAGCACAAGCGATATCAGGAAAACCTTGGAAAGCATAAATCTGATACTGAGCAAAAACAAAAACTTCGTTTTAAAGATATACCATGGCCTTGCCATGGTTCTGTTTCAGAAATGATTGAAGTTATAATGAGTGGCTTGCCACACAACTGCAGTCCAAAAGAAAGACGCAAATTTGTTTTGAGACAACAAGTTTTGTGGCATCCGGACAAATTCATGCAACGATGTCATAATCGGTTGCATGAAGATCACAAGGAAAGTATTCTTGAAGCAGTGAACGCATTATCACAAGCGTTAAATGAAGCACTAAGTAATGCACGTGAAACTAATTGTTGACTGTTATTTGAAGGAATTTAGTGATTATTAGTTGTTCTGGAATAATTGTCACTGTTTTTGCAAATCAACAATTATGTTGCTACAAACGGTTTTCACTAAAAATTATCACAGGGGTTACTTAGAAGCCAACTATGCAAATGGGTTGTGACCAGCCAAATTTACAGTGTGTGCTTTTTTATTTGTGTTCAAATAAGAGTTTCTACAAATATGTTTGTTATCAAACATCATCCTTATCAGAAAATATGGCTGTTAGAACTGAGAAACCAGTAAATTGAACCATGAATTAGATCAAGAAGAACCTTTCACTTCTTGCTGTGTTGATGAAGGTTTGACAGTGTTGGAAAGTGTTTTCCTCATGTTTTAATATGGTTGTTTTGGGACATATGAGGTTCAGGTGTCAAAAACTTAGATCATTATTTTTTACTGTGTTGTTTTATCCCATTGCAACCAGTGGTGATATTAAAAGAATGTCATTTAACTATGTGGTCACAGCTCATAAACCAACAGCTGTTCAACACACAGTCACAGGTCAGTAAAAATTTAGTTCATCACTATAATTCTTTTGATAGATTGATCAACTGTTCATATTCTATTGGAGTGGACTTTCTTATTGATGACATTTCACATGTTTCGACCATAATTTTGTTTATCCTTCAAGTAGAGTGGTAGCGTACTTAACTAGAGCTTCAAATTTAAGTGTTTCTGGTTGTTTGCATTCATAATTAAAAGCAGCCTTTCATTTAGTGCTTTAAGTTGTGATTCCCATTTCAACAAATCAAAATGATTTAAGCTAGAATGAAACAGATTGCTGTCTAAGATTAATGTAAATATTAGGAGTAGGTGCTTAAAGATTTCATGTATTTCAGGACACTTCACAAGCAAAAATGACTTGAATTTGCTTGTGGCCAAGAACACTCGTCTTGAAATTTTTACTGTGAGTGCAGAGGGGTTGAAGCCTGTGAAAGAGCTTAGCATATATGGAAAAATTGCAGTGATGAAGCTGTTTCGCCCACAGGTTAGTTGAAATGTTACTAAATACCTACTTGATAAAAATATCTTGCTTGCTGCACTACAAGAGGTTGAGCCTCTTTACAAAAGCAATCTTTTATGCATTCCAGGGATATTGTAAAGTGGAGCTCGACTAATGTATCAGCATGCTAATATATATCGGCCAATATGATGATGTTGCTGATGTATCATATTGGCAAAATTCCACCGATATATATTGGGAATATTTGCTCATAAAAGTGTTAAACTGTTGCTCTGCATGGAGTGTTTGGAAGCCCAAGTTGCTACTTCATCTCTAACCCTGATTGATTAACACAAATGTTTTGTCTTGTTCCTAGTCTACAGAGCCTTCATGCATAATAAAATCAGACCACTGTGCACTAGTCCCGACAAAAAACTTGATGAAGTAACATTCACTTGCAGATTTTGGCGCGATAAGCAGATGATTGTCTGCGAACAAACCAGGTTATGTGCTGTTGTGTTGGTTGCCTGTTTTATCAAAGTCTCTCTAGGCTAGGCAGCCTTTTTTTAAAAAGTGCGTACATCACAGTGGGCAGTTACGCAGGTTTGCACAGAATTTGATGTTGTATGGTTCTTCACTGCAGTGAAGTGATGGTTTTAATGCATCATGCATTGTTTTTTACTCATGACATCTGAGCGTACGCACAGATGTCTACACAGGGAGTAGGCCTACTTATTGCACAACACATGTTTGCCTGTTTGTGCATTTGTTGATTTAGAGTTAGACTATTGTGAGTCCTAGAATTGCTATTGACTGCAGTAGGCACGATGGATGAAACCATCCTATTGGAGTACATTTGACCTTTAGTCAAACACAGTTGGTTGAAGTGGTCACATGACAAGCACAATACGCAGAGGGACAAGGGTTTAGGTTCAGCCTACAGTTCACACAAGGCAAACAAGAAGATGCTAACAGCTTGCCAGCACTGAAACCATGACATTACTTGTCTAACAGACCAAGCCATATACAGATGTCAAAGTCAACTGAGACAATTACGTTGTCCAAACTTATCATGTGACCAGTTCGGCCAATCATGTTCAGCTGGTGGCAGAATAGCTCCAGAAGTGTGTATTTTGCCTATGAGGCAAAATAGACACTGATTGTACTTAACTTATCACAGTCACAATCTGCTTTTTCATAATTTTAACTTCAAAGTTATTTTTTTGTTCATGTGGCTGAAAGAAAAATGCACTGTAATGCCTTTTAACTGTAGTTTGAGTAATGCAAAAATATCGGTTATCGGCAATAAAACATGAAAAACATTAGTGTCGGCCCAAAAAAAACTTTATTGGTCGACCTCTATTGTGAAGTGTGGATGGACACATAAGTAGCTGGCTTTCCAAAAACTGAAAAAAGTACATGTCTTCCTATGATTTTTGCTGGAAAAAATGTTTCTTATATGTGAAAGTGTGTACATATGTTTTTCCAGCATTTTTGTTGTAAGAGATTCTGTTCTGGAAAATCTCACTTTTATATTTGAATTTGTGCTTGATGCCCTTGTTTCAACTTAGCTTGGAAAGGTATATCCCATATGTATTAGTCAGCTGCATCCACATAGACTTCATTCCTTACAGCTACAACATTATTCAGCCACGTGTATGTTTAATACTAAGCATTTTTGGTTGTGTTTTTGCAAATATTTCATGTTTCATATGTTAATCATTCAGGAGGAAGAAAAAGATTTATTGTTCATACTAACTGATCGAAACAATGGATGTATTTTGTCATACAAGGAGAAGGAAGATGGGAATTGTGAAATTGTAACAAAAGCAAGTGGTGATTTATCTGTAAGTGGCAGGCTTCCAGCATTTAGTTTATGGACAGTAGTGCAGCATTGGTGGCAGCTTTTATGCACTAACACATTAGGAATGTCTGGAAACTCCTAGATATCCCTGGAGTTTCTAGATATCCCTATACCACATGCACCTACTAGTCTAGAATTGTTGTTTCCTTAAATACAGCAGGCATGCAGCGTTGCTTTGTTTTGTGTCCACATTGTATTTTTGAGCATTTTTGATGTTCATTCAAATTTTGTGTATTAGATTAAACTAATGGTAGCAATTTATCCTGATAGTGTTTGTTTGTTTTGTGTATGTGCTGGAAAGTGTGAAGATCAAAGTAGAACAGTTTTGATCTTACTAAACTCAAGTGCAAACTGAAGCAAAATACATTGCTTACTTTTTCTCCTTTGTCGTAAATTTTACATAAGTGTTAATCCTTACCACTGAACTTGGATGTTGCATCCGTATTAGTCAAACTTCAAACAAGGTTACAAACTGTTTAACACTTTTGCATCTGGCCAGTTTCGAGTATTTCGCACCAAAAAAAAATAGATCGCACGTGGTTTTGTGTGAGCGTAACTCTGGTGCCAAAAGCGGTAGAGAGCTGTCCAAAGGCTCAAAAGACTCAGCAAGTCTTCTAGTCTACACTTGAAAATAATTTTTTGGTTGGGGTTGCAGGTTTTTTGTGAGTGACGTCATAAGTTGAGGACTTTTAGGCTACCTTGGCCCACTTCACCTGGTCCTGGGCCCAAACCGTTAGTTGGTAGTATTTAGCTGAAGTTTTTTTTATTGAAAACTAGGCTACAATCTGAGTCGTTTGATACTTTGGATGACCTGCTGGGGTTTCGGGTTCAAAAGTTATGATCTAAAGTAAACAAATTATTTGATTAATCACTTCATCAGATAATTAATTAATTTCTTTATTTCAGATCGTAATGTTTGAACCAGAAATGCTATAAAGTTGATCAAAGGCTCTAAAGACTTGGACTCGAGCCTAGTTTCCAATGAAAACTTCAGCAAAATACTTGGTCTAGTGGTTGCGCCCTAGGCCAGGTAACATGAGCCAAAATGACCCAAAAACTACTCCACTTATAGCGGCACTCATAAAAATTCCGTAACCTCCAACCAAAAATTTTTTGAGTGCAGACTAGAAGACTTGCCAAATCTTTTCAGAGGAGCTACGGTGTTGGTAAGGCAACCAAAAACTGGTGGTTTTAGGCCGAAATCCAGGTACAATATATTTGTAGACCGGCCGTTAAGGTTTTAATGAATTCAGGATTTATGAAAATAGCCTCTGAACAAATATTTCAGTAATAATATGGAATTAACTGAAAATTATGAATTAGAATTTTTATGTTGATGTTTCAATGTGGAATAAATTGTCATGTTATTGTCTGCAACTATTATTATTATGAACATGTGTCATAAAGTTTCAAACTTGTTATTGCTGAAAGATTGTGCAAAATGTTCCTGCAAGCAAGGTTACTTAAAATCCTATTTTTTGAAGTCGACTCCAGGTGAGATTTACGTAAAAAAACATGTTTTTATCCATTAACTGCAGGTTAACCTGGCAATATTAGATTCTTGATGCAAAAAGTGGAAGGTGCACATCTGTTGCATACAGCCATTTAGCAAGCATATATGTATTAAGCAGGTACCAGGTGTTAGTGGTACAAAATATTTTTGATCTGGACAAAATTGTTTTTAATAATCATTCGTACATTTAAGCAAATGAGTCTGTTTTGTACGTACGTACAAACCAGAAAACCTTTAGTCTCTAACATGCACAGCAGAGGGATCACGGAGCCGGAGTAGACTTCAACAAGAGTCTACATTTCTTGCCAGAGCAGGACCTGGAGTTGGAATTTTGAATAAATACAAGAGCTAGAGCTGTAGTGAATTTTTCAGTTTTTACAGGAGCTGGACTATAACTTTCATTAAATTACAGGTTACTTTGATAGGTTCAATATTAGATCGATATCATGACTCTATTCTCTTAGTTAACACCTTTTGCAAATGCCTGTACTTTGAAATCCTGCATCAAGCTGCTATTTTCACGCCAGTTTGCAACTCCGTGACTCGCCAGTTGATTATGCTAAAGAGCTGTTCAAACCAAAACTTAAAATTTTTTTCATTGCAAACTAGGAGACGTGCCAAGTTTTAGAGGGTTTGAACAGCTCTCTAGCACAATCGACTAGCAAGTTATGAAGTTGCAAAGTGGTGTGAAAATATGGGATTTACAGTTAAATCCACCCAGCCCCGAAGGTGTTAAATCAGATAGTGAACAATTCGATGCACCAAAGCAGGCTGAAAATGAGGGAGGGTGGCAGACTGCCAGGCTCTGTTCTGGCTGGCATATAGCCAATGTTCAACTGCTGTGTCACAAGAATATTTCTGTTTTTTCCTGATTTTGTGGATATGTCAGTTGCTGAGAAGTTTTACGTCTGTGCTGTAGCTTCAGAGTTGCCAGATCTACTTTTTACCAAGGGGCCAAATCTAGTCCAGAAAAGAGCCAACAAATAGCCAAATTCTAAGATAAGGGGCCAAACAAATGGCCAACCATTTTTCCTAATTTATTAGCAGTTACAAAGTCATGAACCCATACTTAGCGATTTATTGAATGGCAGTATTCCTCAATCACAAATGTAGCTCAACAGCAAAGCATGTAAATGATGAAAGATCGTAAGAGAACAACTTAATTTCCATGTATAGCCATAAACAGAGATAAATTTACCATCGTCGACAAGCGCTAAATCGATCAACAACAATCTGAACAAAACCAACAAACACGTGCACCGCCTGAATAACAGTGAATTAGGTAATGTTACACTTCTCACTGTTACCTCTACACCTGCAGCAAGTAACAGGCATTCTGATGAACTTAATCTGTAAGGATTCTGACAAAATTTTGCAATCAAAAACATTCAAAATATAGGAATTTAATGAAAATCTGTAATCAATCAGTCAAAAAAGTGAAAAAATATGGTTTCTCAGACAGGACTCAGGGTGGTCAGATCTAATTCTTGCAAGGGGCCTAGTCTGTCCTGAAAAAGATCTAAAAAAGAGCCAAAGGGCCAAACGAACATTTTCGGGCCAGCAAGTATTATTTGGGACCAGATTTGCAAAATTTGGCCCCAAAATGGCCAGGCTGGCAACCCTGTGTAGCTTGGTTTAACCCTTTACGTCCCGCGCAAGCTACTATAGTGGCTGGCACTTTCTTGGCCATAACTCTCCAGCCACTAGAGCTAGAGAGCTGTTCAAACCCTCTACGGATTCAGCAAGTCTTCTGGTTGAAATCGAAAAAAAACATTTTTCATTTTTGGTGGGGGTTTGCTGTTGGGACCACCACAAGTGAAGGTGCTTTGGAAATTTTGGCAGGCCCTGGGCCCCAACCTATTGACCCATTCTTTTGACTCAAAGTTTTATTGAAAACTAGGTCAAAATCTGCGTCTATAGAGCCCTTTGCTGACTCGCTAGCAAATCTGTAGCCAAAATTATGGGCCAAAAACCTTTTCAGAACTTTTCAGTAAAGGCATAATTTGCCCTTTAGTGCAAATTTGGCCGGCCGTAACTCAGCAGCAGATTGAGCTAGAGAACTATTCAAAGCCTGTAATGACTCGTGGCGTCGTGTAGTTGGGAATAAAAATTTTTTTTTCAAATTTGGATGGGGTTTTTGGGCCTAGGGGATCATGATGGGGGTATGTTTTTTGGTTAATTTGATGACGTCATCATCCGATCCCATGCGCCAATATTTTGGTCGCAATATTTTTGATTCTAGGCCCAGAATACGCGTTTTTAGAGCCCTTGATTGAGTTTCTAGCATTTCTGGTTCAAAAGTTAGGCCAAAAAACAGCTAATTGGTAAGGGGCTTTTCTCAATACTTTTGGGCGATTTCCCTAATTAATTTTATCTTGGCCATTTCGGGACGTAAAGGGTTAAACTGTATTTGCAATTTATTTTTAGTGAAATGTACAAGATAACAGTATGTATCTTAAAAATGCAACAACAGCAGTGTAGTTTCAATCAAGCCAGCAAAAATGCAATTTACTTCAGGCTATTCCTAAACATGCCATTGTTATCTTGCAAGTTCACAATATAACAAGGGAGATAATTTGATTGTGTGAATAAGGTGGTATGGAGTCTTTTCAATGTAGCCTATGGGGCTTTATTTGCACAGGGTAATAAGTGAAAAGATAGAAAAAACAATTTTTTGGTTTTGGGTTTCAGGTTTTTGGTGAGTGACGTCAAAAGCAGTTTTTTGGCCATTTTGGCTCATGTTACCTGGCTTAGGGCCCATCCGCTAGAGACCAAAGTATTTCGCTGAAGTTTTCTTTGGAAACTAAGCTCAAGTCTGAGTCTTTTGGGCCTTTAATTGATATTCTAGCATTTCTGGTTCAAAAGTTATGATATAAAATAAACAAATTACTGACGGGGTTAATCATATATTTTGTTTACTTTAGTACACGAAAAACAGAAGTGCTGAATAGCCTTATAATGAAAATCACGGCCAAAGAAAACGATACAAATGACATATTGCAAATGTTTCGATAACTCCTGTTATCATCATCTGTGCATTGCAAATACTGTAGAACTGCAGTGATTTTGCTGCAGGTTCTTCTTGGTCATTCAGGAGAAAAGCGCTGTAAAAAATGAAAAACGCAAAAGGCTGTTTCGGTAATGACGTAGTGGCGCGAAGCATACGTCGTCACTTGACTCAGCTGGATACGCGCCAATGGTGATGGTGCTTGACGTCATGAGTGAGGCATGAAGCTCTGTTACAAGTTAAAAATGCATAGAGGCATCGACGGGATGTTTGCATTCAACTCTGCTTTGTATTATTGAATCAATAAAACTTTAAGAATCTGCAGCTGTCACCAATTGTTGTCATTGCCAATGATCTCAGGGTTGTGAAAGTCAACCCGATGATCTGGGTTGGCCTGCAAGTGTCTGCATGCTGAAGAGCTTAGTGACGTTCGAAGCTCTTCTATACAATTTATTAAATTGTGTTGTGTTTGTCTGATGTAGGAGGCACCGCATGAGCATGTAACCTTGTATACAACGTTAACACTTCGGCACCCGGGTGGTTTTGGCGATTTTCGCAAAAAAAACCAGCAGTTTTCGGTTGCCTTACCAACGCCCTAGCTCCACTGCTGATTGCGCTAGAGAGCTGTTCAATGGCTCAAACGGATCGGCCAGTCTAGTAAATTGCACTCAAAAAAAATTTTTTGCTTAGGGTGTGCAGGTTTTTTGTGAGTGACGTCATAAGTGGAGGACTTTTAGGCCACCTTGGCCCACTTTGCCTGGCCCTGGGCGCCAACCGTTAGGTGGTAGTATTTCGCTGAAGTTTTTCTGGAAACTAGGCTACAATCCGAGTCTTTTGATACTTTGGATGACCTGCTAGGGTTTCGGGTTCAAAAGTTATGATCTAAAGTAGCAAAAATATTTGACTAATTAGCTAATTAATTAATTTGCTTATTTTAGATCATAACTTTTGAACGAGAAATGCTAGAAAGTCGATCAAAGGCTCAAAAGACTCGGACTCGAGTCTAGTTTCCAATGAAAACTTCAACGAAACACTTTGGCCTAGCGGTTGGGCCCTAGGCCAGGCAACATGAGCCAAAATGACCCTAAAACTACTTCACTTATGACGTCAGTCACAAACAATCCATAACCCCCAACCAAAAAATTTTTTTTCCAGTGCAATCTACTAGACTGGCCGATCCGTTTGAGCTGTTGAACAGCTCTCTAGCACAATCGGTGGAGGAGCTAGGGCGTTGGTAAGGCAACTGAAAACTGCTGCTTTTTAGGCCGAAATCGAAGTACAAATATATTGTAGACCGGCTCTCAAAATGTTAAACTGGTTTAGTAAAGCTTGCCAGTCCTTCATCGAGAACCAGCTCTGAAGCTTTCGAGTACTTTGAAAATAACGTAGCTTCACGTTCACTGCAGCCTTGTGTCTTATAAAGCTGCTGAGTTCCTGTCACATTTTATTAGATATAGAACCCAAATACAGTAGTTGTAATGAAAAATATTTGGGTGAAGGAGAGGGTTCAGCCGGTGCATCACATTGTTGCGTGACAACATATTTTCTGTTTAAGAATTGCTGAATGCAACAGTCCAGAAAATTCTTGGGGTACTCGTTGCAAGACAACATTCGCTTAATATTAATAAATTATGTATGCAACAGTTGGTAGGAACTGGCAATGTCGTAAGCGCGACAGAGTAAAGAGTTGACAAGGGTTCGTTTTCTGTGCAACGGAACGAAACTTGACCATTTCGAGTAGAGACCTGTATGCGTGGGTTTCCTGTAGGTAGAAGTAATAAAACCTGTTGATGTTTTCTCAATTAAAACATCAAGAAAGTGGAGGCAGCTATTAGTTTTTAGCTCCTTGGTAAAGACAATATTCCTGTGAATGGAAGTAATATTGGTAAAGAACCTGTTGAGAGAATCTTGGTTAGGAAGCAGTAAAAACAAGTTATCTACTTAGCGGCAAAGCAGATCTGGTCGACACTCTGGTGGTGTCACCAGCAAGGCCTGATCTATAATGTAGTTCGTGCATACGTCAGCCATGAGCAGTGCTGTAGGTGAGCCCATAGCAATGCCATCGACCAATCGATAAAAACGACCGTTAAACTGGAACGTAGTTGTTTTCACAACCCATTCCAGCAGCTTCTTCATACGTCTTCCGTTCAGGCTGATGAACTTGTCACTCCTGCGTAAAACAGAATCAAGAATTGAATTGATGTTAAAATCAACCGGCACAATAGTGAAAGACTGGTTACGTCAAATGATGTCATAATCTTTCCAGATGAAGGCCTGTTTACTTTAAATCATAACTTTTGAATCCGAAACCCAGCAGGTTATCCAAAGTATCAAAAGACTCGGATTGTAGTCTAGTTTCCAACAACAACTTCAGCAAAATACTACCATCTAGCAGTTTGGGCCCAGGGCCAGGTGAAGTGGGCCTAGGTGGCCTAATAGTCCTCCACTTATGATGTCACTCACAAAAAATTTGCAATCCCCACCCAAAAATTTTTTTTGAGTGCAAACTACAAGACTTGCCAAGTCTTTTGAGCATTTGAACAGCTCTCTACCACTTTCATCACCAGAGTTATGCTTGTGCAAAGCTATGTGCGGTCCGGCTGTTTTAGTGCAAACCGCATGATTTAGATTGGCTGCGAAAGTGTTGACAGCTTGCCAGTCATTGAAACCATGACAACGCTTGTCCATTTATAAATGTCACGTGTAGTCAACTAAGCAGGTCATACTTTCATAACTTGTCATATGACCACTTCAACCAATAGTTTTCAGCTAAAGGCAAAATAGCTCCAGCAGTACTTTTGCCTTGTGAGACAAATGGACATTGCCTTCAAGTTTTCGGAGTGTAAATTTTCAATGAGTCCCAGAGTAGGACCTGGATTCACTTTCTTTGAAAACAGAAGCAGAAGTAAAAAAAGTGACTCCAATAACCTCTGATACACAGCTGTTCAGTTTTTTTGTTTTTTTAAGTAACCAACTCTGAAGAATTAATGGTGATTTGAACCAGATTTTGCTGTGAAATCATTGCAGCATGGATTTATGATTATCATTATGCAGTGCTGTAAACCAGCAGGGAACATACTGAATGAAGTAATAGAAATCACATGTTCACAAAGTAATGGGTTATTGGCAATTAGGGAAAATGTGTTTACATTTCCAAAACAAACAGTTTTCCAGGACACTGAAAAACCAGAACAGTTATCATGTCAGGTGTCCCCAGAAAAGGTAGCAATAAAACACATCATAGTGAATGATAAGGCCATGTAAAAGGATAAGAAGTGATGCAGTCAAAGAAGGGTGTTTGCAGGCTGATCCACACAGTTCCATAAAGGTGCTGGGTCACAACTGGTTTCACTCATTGGGTATACCAGTTTCTTGAGGAACTGGGCTGGATGGAGAAAGTGTAAAACCAGCCAAAATGAAACTTTGTCCAGGTTACCATAACCCTTTCACATCCATGCAAACATAAGCACGAAATATATTACTTTGTCATAGCATGTACAACACATATGACTTTGTCGTAGCATGTTTAGTGGGAATATATTTTGCATAGTATTGTTTACAACAGGGGTGGGTGCCTGCGGCCCAATGCGGCCCACATGAACATTTGATATAGCCTGCATCAAAATTTTCATTACCCAAGTTAGAGTACAACATCGCGTCAAAACGAAGCTCCATGAAAGCAGGTACTTTGACAAGAAATCAAGAGAAGTCACTCTTCCTCATAGTTAGATACATACAGAAGTTTAGAATAAATCCAATTGATTTTCTGGCCCGCCAGTGATAATGCACAAACGCACTTTGGCCTAGCGGTTGGGCCCTAGGCCAGACAACATGAGCCAAAATGACCCTAAAACTACTTTACTTATGACGTCAGTCACAAACAATCCACACCCCCCAACCAAAAAAGTTTTTTCTAGTGCAATCTACTAGACTGGCCGATCCGTTTGAGCTCTTGAACAGCTCTCTAGCACAATCGGCGGAGGAGCTAGGGCGTTGGTAAGGCAACTGAAAATTGCTGTTTTTTATGCCAAAATCCAAGTACGAATATATCGTAGACCGGCTCTCAAAGTGTTAAGTGCCTTGCTCAAGCGCACAGCAACGATAACATAGGCAGGTGTAGGGAGTTGAATCCTTCGATCCGGAACTGTCGCTTTTGAAACATTGGTTTGTGCCATTGAAGTCACGTACATATTTGCATTAGTAAAAGCAATTACCATAAAGTTTCTTGTCTGGGAGAAAACAACATGCAAGGAACTTCACTCCCTTGAGTTAACAAGCAAGGTAACAACAGAATTTTCTTGGCAAATTTCCTACACCTATGAAAAATCCTTCCCATATGCCTATGATCTTATGCATGCTTGGGGGATTCGCCGAAACATCGTCGCTACCAGTTGCACCACACGCCTGTGGCTGCTCTTCTACCGGTGGGCGGGTAGGCCTACTGTTCTGACACCGGTCAATAAAAACTTTTCGATGCTGCTCACCCTGATCTGTTTCATACGAAGATGAATGTCTTTTTAATTTCACCACAAACTGGTCCGATTTCACTCAACACTTTTTGCTGACTAAAGAGCGGCGTGCAACTAATTAGCAGAATAGCTAATTAATTCAGCCTGCAACTAGCGGTCACTCATACCTCGCACTGCATATCAGACAGTCTTGCCACTGGGGTCAGTCTGGTTAACATCAGATTGTTGCGTTTTTCAACATCAAATTTTTATAATACAGTTTACTATAAGCTAAATGCTTCCATTACCAATTCAGTCCTGTCGCCACGGGGGTCTATGCTGGGCTTAGCTCCCCAAACAAAGCTCCAAGCTCCATCAACTTAATATATGAAACACTTTAAATCAGTGGAATTCTTGTCAAATTTTAGAATGTCAAGCCTCCCTACACAAGCGTAAAGCACCCCTATTGAAGACTTTCTGGCGACGGTTCTGCACCAGTACCCAACAAATTGCGATAACCCACGTTCAATCTGAAACCGAGCAAAGTATCATTATACGTGTAATGTGCTATGTTATTCCCAATGCTAGGAAGAGGGCATCTTCAGTTTGGAACGATTACCAAACACACATGAGAGTGAGAAATTGATGAAAGAAACTTAAAAATTATCTAACTATCTTCATCCTGAAAGGATATTAAATTGGGGAAAAAACATCAGCTCAGTCAACAGCAGATTTGCTGCCAAAACATCAGACATCAGAAATTTCTCTCAAAACATCAGAAGTGGTAGCGCTGATACATTTCATCCACGTGTGCACATTAGGAAGGTCCAAGCTTTGTGATGTATAAACTACACATCAATTGACACTGTTGACACTGTTGGTAGTTCAAATGCCAAGCTTGTTTCCATGCTGGCAGAGCACGGTAACACACAGCTCTTGTTATATATGGTAGTACAAACCACGCAGGAATGAAGAAAGCTGCTCAATATTTCTCAAAAATTCATAACTGCTTGGTTTGATAACAAATGTGTTGCTATGCCTTGTGGTACTGCCAAAGAACATTCTGCAATGCACCTGATCTCGACTTACAATGTTGTTGAAAAACCAAGAAAATAAACATCAATATTCTGATTCCTAAGGAGGGGCTTGAGCCCCTTCAGCCCCCCCCCTGGCTGCGCCTTTGGTACTGTAACAAGGATCACCTGAAATTAATCACATCAAAAACTCCAAGGACTGAAGAAAGTTGATCAAAATTGTTTTTCAATATTACAGTTGTTCTGAAGTAGTGTTTCCAATTTGGGGCAAAACCGGGTTTCGAGTAGCTGAGAAAAGAAACCTGGGAAAACCTGTTTTTTGGGGGTTTTGAAATGTATGTGATTTTGAGCGATAAAAACTCAATATCATTGTGAAATTATTACTGATGGTCCCTGCGCAATTTATTAGTGAATTATTAATTAAGTTAAGCACAGTTTTTCAATGATGTTTAATACTGATGCATGACAATATCAAAGCACACTTTCATCATTCAGTTTGTTCATTCATCATTCAGTCCAGTGGCTGAAAAAGCCCTCTCTGGTTCCACTGGTTTGGGGTTGATTGTAATTAAGGCATGGAACTGTTTTCAAGGTTATTTGATCTCTTCTTTGTAACCTCAAAAAGAATCATTTCCTTTTTCACAATTTGTGATAGGATCTCTTCCTGTGCCGGAATAGTTTCGTGGTCTTCACTCTCATGGGTTGCATGGATTCTGTGCTTTGATTTCAAATTGTATAACGTATAACGTAGCACAAATTGCACTTTGTTGTTGGTTGAGCCTTATTGTATAAGAAATGGTTGTAGCTTCTGATTTTCTTTGACTACTAACGTCTTTAAACTGAATGTGTGTGATTAAAATCTATTTAATGTCACTTCCACGGAAAAACAAACATTTTGTGGAAAGTTATTGCAAACTGAAAAGGAACGAATCGATTTTGCAAAGAATCACAGCTTGTATATGAACTAACACATAACAGCTTATAAATGAACTAACTAGTAACTACGAAATTATGACATACCTTTGAAGAACTACCTCATGTGGTAAATAGTTAATTAGGTTAGCAAAAAGACAAAAGTTCGCGTAGTCACTTATGTCCAAAATGATGTCATGATCTGTCTGAATAGTTCAATTGAACAAAAATATAAGCGGACCAACAACAAACATACGATGGTCACTAAGCAAAACTGCACCTCGTGCCTCATGGTAATAGTTGAAAGTTCAAACATGCTGATTTGGCTGTTACACACCCCAATCTGCAACTTCAGTGCTATCAGAATCATTAATATTTGAATGCAACAGCAATTCCAGGATTTTGAAACACCCGGGTTTGGTAGTTGAAAAAAACCCAGGTTTCGGGTAGTAGAAAATAGCCAAAAAACCCGGGTTTCGAGTTCGGGATAACCCGGGTTGGAAACGCTATTTTGAAGCCAATGAGTTCAGTTTGTATTACACTTGGCGTTTTCATTATCTGTTGTCCACTAAGTAAGAATCGTTTATAAATGCCAAAATTCAGTCTTCTTCTTTAGCAAAATCACAAAAGTTTTGCAAAATGTTGAAATTGAGTCTTGCAATAACTTGATATTTTCAGTGCATTTGCTCAATTTCCGGTTATGGCCATTTGTGCTGACAAGAGTAACCTCTTCACAATTTCGCCATTAATCACATAACCCATACATTGGACTGCGTCAGCACGTCTTGCGGTTGGCACAACCTTCACCATAGAAACCTTCATCAATCTCACCTAATTTATGGGGCACCTGACTAGATTATCTCTGTGGTGTTTTTTTTCGGTGCCCCGGCACTTTTTCTGTTTTGCGAGCATGTCTAGCGCAATTACTTCAGTACCGCCAAATAAATTATCTATCTATCTATCAACTTCCATTATCAACAGCACATTCAACCTGTTCCTTTAAATCTGGGAACTGGCTCATATTGTATTTTTCTAACTGCGTGAAGAACAGTTTATCTTAATCTTGAATGCAATGATGACATTTACTAAGGTTAGGAAATAATTTGTTCTTGCCCAGCAGTTTCATGTTCAGATGATTGAGATGGTTAGTATCATCAACTAAATATGGTTGGCCACCCGTGATGCAAACCATTACTTGCAAGTATCTATTGTCTTGTGATGTTTTTTTTCTTTTTTTTGTAATGGGGTCTTAAAAGTTTGACCTTTTCTGTCAGTCATTTTCAGTGTGTTACTTGCATTATATTTTGTTGTTTGCCTCACAAAACATGGCCTATGCAATATGTGAATGTCAGAGAAAAACAGAACTTACAAACTAAAAACGTTCTTACAATGAAATCTTAGTTTTTTGATTAAAGAAAGCATGAATTGAAATCCCTTGATCGATTCCTTGCTTACACCCATCATGGAAAGTACATACCCTGTGAAATCTGTCAATGAATGCGATTTCCTTACAAGTTTTTTGCAGAGGAATTTTAAAAACTATCCCAAGAAGGTGCTTTTGGCATGCTGCCTAACAAAGAGAACACTTGTTTTTGGCATGTGTGCATATCAACACTTCAGACCTTTCTGATAGTAGGTGATGACCTTCTCCACTATGCATTCATCTTTTAGGATCCTGTTGGGAGACCTCCAGAAACGGGCATTATTGGAATTATTGACCCCACCAGTAAATTAATTGGACTTCGTTTGTATGAAGGCGTATTTAAGGTAAGCTGATCTGTAAATGACCTTGTGTTTCGTCTTCATTTGTTTGTGTGTGGATTTTTGTGTGTATGTGTATGTGTATGTAAGTATGGATATCAGTTCTTAATAAACCCACTAATTTGTTGTGTAAGCACACATTTGTATTTTGAAATTACACTTTTTCCAGTTCTTGCCTTATGACCCAAGCTCAGAAGAACTTCGACCATTTAATGTTCGAATCGAAGAACTAAGCGTTATTGATGCCCAATTTTTACATGGTTGGCCGACGCCAGTACTTGTTATCATTTACCAGGTAATGCATCATCACTACTCAGTGGTGCTTATTAGCCCTGCATACACAGGTTGCGCCGTGGCATGAATTGTATGAATGTCCGTGTGTGGGTACTAGGACCCGCTGTTGGCGCTTCATACGTCTGGTTGAAATGTTCGCGAATAATTATGCTGTGTAATGTTTCTTAATTATATTGCTTTGGCGCATTTTTAGGATGTTCCACCTCCCATGCAGCCACCGAGTTATCGCAGTGTTTTAAAACGAGTTACGTTTTGTTTCTGAGTTTCAAATTTTTCAGAGACATATCACAAAAAAATTTATAAACGTTATTAAGTGTGCTGATTCTTAGGTTGTCAGTTGTATACAATATTTTGCACATTGCAAGAGTTGTTTTCCAGCTTTGGTGATACGGATGGTTTAGCTTCTCCGAATAGTGCCTGTGTTTTCTATTTTGTGATTCTGTTGGTTTTCTGACAATTAGACGTGATGGATTTTTAATTTGCTCGCGCACGTAGTTAAATTTGATTGGTCAGTTCCTTGATTGTCGCGGGGACTCAGTTCAAGATTTTACTAATGCCAACAACTTTGAAGATCTGCTGCAATCATATTGCTGCTTCTCTATGCCAGAACCCTCAAGGCAGACACGTAAAAACCCACGAAATCGACCTTCGAGAAAAAGATGTCAAGCCGGGCCCGTGGAAGCAGGAGAACGTGGACACCGAAGCGAATATGATAATCTCAGGTAAGCTTATTCACGTTCGTTCTTGCTGTGCTCGTTCACAATGAGTAATAAATTACATCAGCGAAACTTTTAAAATTGCTTTGAAGCACAGTTGCCAGTTCCTCATGCCGTTGAAGGTAGTCCAGTGTGGTACCCAGGGACGCCGGAATGGGGTCACTGCCCCCCTGCCCTTTGAAAGGGGTGGAAACGGGGGCACAGGTACCCTTACATGCCAACATCCTAGGTAATTTCAGGGACGCCGGAGAGCGGTGAAATAACCGGAGTATTGCCCCTGCCATTTTAACAGATGGACAACAGGGGCGGAGGGGGGCAATGATGACGAAGGTGCCTTTTCGTAACAGCATCACAGGTAATTTTATGGTTTATCAAGATCAACTTGAAACAAATTTATTGCAGCAATGCGCGCACCCATAAAATTCGGAATAGGTTTCTATAATTTCGGCTATTATTTTTTAGATAAACACTATTGCTGCGCAAAAACAAGCATAATTGGTATTTTTTTGTTTTTTATAAGTTTCCAATGCCCTCAACTCATCTACTACCCTCCCCCCTGCCCTACCGCTGTTCCGGCGTCCCTGGTGGAACCTCGAAGCCTTGTTTCACCGTAAATGACTTTCGTTATGTTCAGCTTCACATGCGTATCTTGAAAAGAGCTTGACAAAAGTGATGATCATAAATCATAATCAGTTACGCTTGCAAACAAGAGATGCACGAATAATTTCTTTTAAATGTCAATAAGACGTGCACCTGGCCCCTGATGTTTTGTGAAACGTGACTTGTCTCTGTTTTCCTCTTACTCACTGAATTTGTTTCGCCAGTGCCCTCACCATTAAACGGAGCGCTTATAGTTGGCCAGGAATCAATCACCTACCATAACGGCAACAAATACTTATCAATCGCACCTCCGGACATAAAGGTACCAGTCGATGGTGTTGTGCGTTGATGAAGGTGTGATGGAATTAAAAAACAGCTGAATAAAAGAAGAAAAAAACAATGTTGTTTCATGTAACATAACCTTCAACGCTGTGGAGCGCTCATCTTCAAATGAGTCACACACTCAAGGTTACCTTTTAGCTTGCGCAACCATGCCGCTTTGTACTTCTTCCTCAGTAGCTTAATCAAACTAATGCGGTACGGTTGTGTCCAGTGAGCTTAACACTGTGACCAGACTTGTTAAAATTTGATCTTACTTCATTTCACGCACGACACTGGTGGAAGTTTTTGTTTTCTTTTGACAAAATGGTTTTCCAGAACGGCACGTCTTGCGCTGATGCTAAACAATCAGCTGTTCAGAGTGAATGTAAATTATTTGATAAGGAGCATGACCGTACGTCTTCTTTTAATTCTGCTTGCAGAACACAATCAACTGCTACGGCGCAGTGGACCCCGACGGCTCGAGGTATCTGCTTGGCGACCTGGCTGGCCATCTTTTCATTCTTTTGCTCGAAAAAGACGATGTGGGACCTGACGCCTCCGTTAGCGTGAAAGATCTCAAAATCGAGCTGCTTGGCGAGGTTCGGAGTCAAGCGTCTTTGGTTGTGACCCGTCATCTTGGTATTGCATGACCCAGCGCCCAGCGCGTGTTACTCCGCACCGTTTTCCGAATGCTCAGCTGTTGTTCGGGAAGCCGCGTTAATTGTAACTCCGGTTTTGTTGCAAAGTAGTAATCATTTTTTCAACTAGCATGAAACCAGACCTCTGAGCACTGCGGAAATGACCTTTCTCTGTCACTTGGCCAGACTCCCATGCGCGTTCCCAAGTGAGAACTGTGAAATAGGGTGGAGTGAATTTACAAAATTGTGCAATGCAAACTTTGGGGTGGTCTAAAAAGTTGGAAACATGGCCGAAACTAACTTTAAAATTGATATTAGGTGGTTGACCCCAAAAAACTGCTTGCTACCTCACCCCTGGGGTCGTGTGGGGGTCAAATTTCATGATTCTGTCATAACTCAACTTCTAGGTGAGCTAGAAAGCTGATTTTGGGCTCAAAAGATGCAGAAGACACAAGTTTCTGTTAGTGATAAGAGGAAAATTTTGCCTTACTTCATTCTAAAAAAAGTTATTACTGAAAAACTGTTTTTTACACCATCTTCCCATAAATCGTGAAGATAATGAATAAACTGGTGCATTTTAAAGTTACATTCAAATTGCGATTTCAAAATTTTGATTTTTTCAAAGGAACATTGTTCTAATCAATGAAGCTTCACCACTAGATATTTTATTGCATACAATCGTGCTCGGCCGGGTTGAGAATAGTAGATCAGCCGTCCTGTCTGTTGTAAAAGGCAACTAACGGGCCAGTTTCTTTATCTGTAATACAGGTTGGCATTAGGAAGGGCATCCGGTCGTAAAAATTTCTGCCTCAGAAAATTTTTACGAAAGTGGGGTACGTCTGGCCACCCTTGCTGACGGGGACAGAATCGGATAAAAATTGGATTACTACTGTTACATCTCAGAAACAGAAATATTAAAAAATACTTCTGACAGTTAGTTAATAAATATCTAGCATGTTATTGTTAGAGTTACCATGTATTTTGATATTGTTTTTGTCTGTTTTTAGGTTTGATATGATATCTACTTGTTGACATAGCTTACATTATCAACATGTTGACCAGATGAAAAAGCACTAATACTAAAGTATTGCACAATATCCATTCGTTTGCTAGTAGAAAAATATTAATCCACCCAAGAAGTCACCAACCACTGAGGATGTGATTTGTTGTGATCTGTCTGAACCAAATAGGCGTACGCGACAATTAGCTGATGCTGTGGCCACAGAACTGACACAGCACTGGATATATTTTAATGTATGTCCATTGCACCGTTCTACAGTTGCAGAAAAATTCATGCAATGGCGCAAACATTTTAAAGTCTACTTGAAAGATACTCGATGAAGAAACGTGGTCCTACCTTCCAAAAGCAACTTCGTGATTTCATGGAAACAAGTAACAACACTGTTTGACATATTTTGCCATGATAAAAGTTGCAGAAAAGAACTACGTGTGTCAGACATTGACTTTCAATTTTGTGAAAACCAAAAAGGAAGGGGAATAGGGAAATGTGTTCAGTGTTCTACAGTGTAGAACGGTGCGACGGATATACATAGCAATATATTCATTGCTGTGCCAGTTCTGTGGCTACACCATCAGCTGATTGTTGATTGTCGTGTACGCTGATTGTTGATTGTCGTGTACGCTGATTGTTGATTGTCGTGTTTGGTTCAGACATAAATCTTGATTGTCGTGTTTGGTTTAGACAGAACACAGCAAATCACATCCTCAGTGGTTGGTGACTTCTTGGGTGGATTAATATTTTTGTACTAGCAAACGAATGGATATTGTGCAATACTACAGATACACGTCAAGTTTGCGCGAACTTTCCGAGCAGGTTGCATGTTCATTTATGCAAATAAACCGGTTAGCGACGCGAACTAGCTCAAATTGGCAGCACCTATGCCTGTTAATATCTTTTCCACGGGACAAATTTTTTAGGGCGAAATTTCAAAGTTTTGTTTTTACGTATTTAAAACAAAGCGTGGACACCAATAATTTACAAGAAGTCATGTTGGACATTTCAAAAACAATTGTTTTCAATTGCAACATCATTAAACAAATGAAACGCGGAACGTTTAGAACACAAAGCACGCGAGCGTTGCGTAATATGCAAAAATGCAATCAGAACCAATTATGATTGGCGTGTACAGCTTAACTCCTATTTTTGTTGATCGCGTGTTGCGCGTGTTTTCGTTATATTTTCCGAATTAGTGTACTATGTCGCTGTTCAAGCCAGCATGATTTCAACGGAGCGACCAGGGGAGTTTCGCTTGTTGACTAGCACGTTTTTAATTTTTCTTTTTTTGGTGGTAATCAAAATTGAAATGAATTGTTCAACCTATTTAAAGTTAATCTGAACCTAGTCATTGAATCTACTCCAACAATTTGATCAACATTACACGTGATATCTTGTTGTAGTTTTTTAAAAAATCTGTTGTACTTCAACACAAAGCATGGTAGTTCAAATGGTGCAAAAATCCAGGAAAAGGTTTGTTACTACCTATTTGGTAGCTTTCATCAAACAAAAAGCCACTCAGTTTCTTCCGTTGCAAAAATGAGGCGATAGTACTGATTTGCGGAGTTTTTAGAAGATCCTTGAAAGTGTTGGAAAAGTTGTAGCAGTTTTTTTAACCTCAGGCTGGTGCAATTTCTTCGTTTGGGACCCTAACCGGACTCTTCAACTGGCAACTGAATGTAAGGATGAGATGCAGGTTCCTGTGTCAAACACCCTCACAATTGATGTGTAAAACCGGTATTACTACCTTACTATGCGACATTCGGCTCAGTTACTCTGCCAAATGTTTTAGCTGACCTTAACCAACTACGCACCCCTCCCCATCCTTAAAGATTTCATGTTGCAATCTGACTTGACGGACAAGGTTTATCATTCATAAACAATGTTTTAATCAGCGTTTAGTCGCAAAGACTAAAGAATAGAAAAATGTGCAGTTGCGGATTTGGGCGGTGATGATCATAAGCAATGTAGCAAGATGTCACGACAGACGAACAGACATTTTTACTCACTAACTGAAAAAAATCTGATATCAGGGGGAGGTGATTGACCGCAAGGTCTTCGAGTCATCTTCCCCGGCGACAGATCTTTGGCCAATTGATAACTGCTAACTAGTGAAAAAGTTTTTGCAATGTGTTTTAAAGTGTATTTACCGATTGTTTTCAAACTAAAAAGCAATCGTTTTTCTATAATATATTAGTAGATGTAGTTCTTATTCAGGTGTCAATACCGGAGTCAATCAGTTACCTTGATAACGGAGTTGTCTACATCGGTTCTAGACTCGGGGATTCCCAGCTGGTGAAGCTTCACACAGAGCCAGTCGTAGCTGAAAGTGCGTTTTTTTTCTTTCGATTAAAATGTCGGACTTAACTTCATTTGTTGTTGAGTTGTGTAGGTATCCGGTTAAATCTCTTTATCCGTTAATGTCTGTTGGATTAGGTTGCTTCGGCGCAAACGAGTAGTGATCGTGTTAAGTGTTTGGCATTGACATTAGTGAATTGTAATGTTGCCATTAGCGTTGCACCATCGCAAAATTTAATAATGAAACATTTAACAAAACACACGACATTTCTTGATGATAAACCTGTATTGGCGAAATCTGTTTGCAGAACTACTCGCTTCATGGTATCACCTTTTAAGAGCAACAATTGACGGTCAAAGCATGAATTAATCACCTGGATTATCCTGTGCAACCGCAATACTTCCTCGGGCTAAAAATTCCGCATCATCTTTTTAGTCCTTTAAGTTTGACGCATTTCTTGTTTCCAGCCCCCACCGACGAAAAGGAGGAACACGTCACCCCGCAATCGTCGTACATCAGTGTGCTCGACACATATACGAACCTGGGACCGATTGTCGACATGTGCGTCGTGGACCTCGACCGACAAGGACAGGGCCAGGTAGAGCTGAGGCCGTGTGCGTGGGATGCTCATTGCGGCTGCGTGGTGAATGCAGAACCAGAAAGTCTTCAATGAGAGGTCTTTACATTTGGTTAGGGGGTTTGACATTCTAAAAAGAGACAAAACTCCACTGATTTATATTATTTCATATTTCAATTTGGGGGGCTTGGAGCTTTTTTGGGGGGGCTAAACCTACCAAAGCCTCCCCATGACTACAAGACTGGGTGAATAACTAGTATTACTGGACCTCTGCCTCTCCGTTGCGGTGTACTTCGCTGAAGTGAAGCTGTCACAACAAAACTGACAAACGCGAACAGCTTTCAGCTTATAAGTAAGCAAGCTTATTACTACTACTGTTTTTAAGAAAAATTACTGTGTTTTCAATTTAGCAAATAGGGAAACGTAGTGGTTACTATGTCGTGCCGTGATATATACGTGCGGGTCGGGTACGCCCACTTGATTGTTATAGTACCAAGATTTTTCAACGATACTTTTTCAGCTGTCAGCGTCGTCATTCACAAAATTTAAATGCACTTGACTAAAATTAACAGTACCCGACACAAGAAGAACAACGAATTAGTTTAAGGCGTGGATAGTGATTAACATGGGCTCTTTTGTCCTGTCAGCTTGTGACGTGCTCTGGTGCGTTCAAAGAAGGAAGCCTGAGAATCATCCGAAACGGCATCGGCATTCAAGAACACGCTAGCATCGACTTGCCAGGCATCAAAGGCAAGTGTTTCATCCACGATTCATAAACGCTATTAAAAGATTGCTCGTCGTCTGTTGATCGTGACTGAACAAATACGTCTGGTTGATTTCAGCAAACCTGCCGCAGCGACACCAGGTGTCCACCGGTCGCCAGGCAGTTTTACGTCAAAGAGTTGTTTCCATTGCGTTTGGTGAAATTGTTGACGCGCTGTTTTATTGCTGTTGTCACTTGCGATTTAAGCGCACGCCACGCGGGTCCAGCGAATGACGTGCAAACTTTTTTACGCTACTGTTTTTTCTCGTTGGTGGTCATCACATGGACCTTAGCGTGACTATTAATCATATTTGCAAAAAGAAATTAACCGAACGATCTCATTGCGCTTGGTCGTGTTTTGACGCGCCATGTTGTGACGTTAATACCAACAGCATTTAAAGGTAACTTGAAAGTTTAGAAAAATACGATTTGGTGTCACAGTCTGACATAATTTAAAATTAAGCGGACCAAATACAAAGTGAATACTTCTGTTAAACTTCGCAAGAACGGTCATAACAGTCAGGTAGAGTGCTTTACCTCTACTTGATGGTTGCAGAAGACATCTTTCGAGGTGTGTGGTAATTGCAAATGACAGCAGCTGTACCTGCCACAATCCGAATCGGCGCAACAGATTTCGCTTTCGGTTTAAATGATGTAACTATGTGTTGTTCGCATGACGTATAGCTTGTCGCCAAGTGGTAGGATGTGGTTTAGGTCGGTAATTGTGTCATATCTGTAGGCCTCTTTCGTTTCTGCCCTTGAGTTTAACTGTAGTGTACTGCAATGTTTAAGAAACATGGTGCAAGAAGGACAAGCTGAAATGTTTATCGGTGCTTGATTTCTTTTGAATTCTTGTCGATATCGTTGGCTGCCTATTTTTTTCAACATTCCCTAATTTATTTGTCATGTCTAGCATATGATCAGAAAGCATCTGTCACGCTGTTAGACTTTGAATGTGAAACGGTAGTTGTCTCAAACACGGCGTTTGAACAATTTCTTTTATATTATGACTTGACCTTGTTGATTGTGCAAAAACTTTCAAGTCTGGTCTCAACAAAAGTTGCCCAGGGTCAGATTGTTTTTCGTGACCGAGTTCGAAGTATATGTCAAAATCTCATATGTGATGGTAACAATTACTGAAAATCGTTTCCTTAACTATTAAATCGCAGGTCTTTGGCCACTTCAAACCTCCCAGACTAAACACAGGTATGACACGTTGGTCATGTCTTTCGTCGGTCACTCACGCGTCCTCAAGTTAAGTGGGGAGGAAGTGGAAGAAACGGAGCTGCCCGGATTCGACGACGAACGACAGACCTTTCACTGCATGAACGTTGCCTACCAGCAGCTTGTCCAGGTACTGTACAACACAGCTTTGATTGTTGCGCTCTGCCGGACCTTCCTTCAAAAATGTACTGCGTTGACCCGTGACTGTACCTCCTACCTTGTGTGATCATGAACACCTAGACGTCGAGTAGAAAAACCCGAACTTATTGACAATAACGTAAATTCTCGGCTGCCGGTTTCTTGGCGAACGCATTGCGCTAAAGTGGCGACTATTGCTCGATTAGTTTGCTGAACTTGTGTTTCAGGCGCTGAGTTTCTTATGGAAGATAAAAAACTTCTTTTTTCTTGTGGAAGAAGAAACCTGATAGCATCGGATCTTTAATGTGCGCTTATCTTGTTGAAAAAGAAAACAATAGGGTCATGGTCGAAATAAGCTCTTCTTGCCCATAGGTCACTGAAAAAGGTGTGAGGTTGATATCTCTTGCTGAAAAACGCCTCGTTTCTGAGTGGTTGCCGAAAGACGATCGTCATATCAGCGTTGCCACTAGCAACTATTCCCAAATATTGTTGGCTGTGGGCAGCTCCCTGCACTACCTCGAAATACAACCAGGTATGATCAAGATGGTCATCTTTCCTTGTGATTTCTATTTTTGTTGGCGATTGCAAAGAATACTTGCCGGCTAGAGATATATTTTAACCTGTTTGCTTGTGGATCCAAGCCAGAAACTGTCCGTTGTGTCGTACCACTCAAAGTCTAATTTCTTAAACAGCGAGGATCAGAGCTTGGAACGCGAGTTTTTACGCACTAGCCTCAAATCACTCGAGTCCTGAAGGGCAGATTCGATTGTGAAGAACATCGTTTCGTAGCAACAAGACCCAATGTTTCGAGAGAATGACCCTGAGGCACCGAAAAAAAACCTGAGTGTTTATCATCACACACTTGCCTTCAGACCAAGCTCTGTTGCGTGTTGACAACGAAAGCGATTCGTAATGCGCACCGTCCTCTCGATCTTGATTGTCTATAGCAGTCTGCGGGAAGCGAATTCATGCTAAGATCTAACCAAACGTCGTAGCTAAATCGTCAGTTAACAACTGCAGGAGAGCTGATCGAGAAATCATCTGTTGCACTGAAACACGAGGTGGCGTGCTTGACAATCAACTGTTTGACTGACGACGCTCAGGACAAAATGGAGTCGACGGACGGGCAGCAAGCGCACATATGTGCGGTCGGATTGTGGAACGACAACAGCGCTCGAGTTCTCAGCCTCCCTAATCTTGTAGAAATGCACATGGAAAAGTTAGCTGACGGTGAGCGCTGCCAGCCCGGTCACTTCTTTCTGATGGCCGTACGTAGATTTATCCAATAACGTACATCCCTGAGGTTTTTATTATCTAGTGTTTAGCTTTTTGCCGTTATCACTACGAATACTTTCTTAGATTCAACCGGAATAAGAACTCAGCTTTCGGTTACGTTATTGCGTAATTCCGGGAATGCCTGGGGTCAGGGGCGTACCGATGGGATCAAGGATGGCACAATGCCTCGGGCGCCGAATCACTGGGGGTGCCGAAAAGTCTCAACAATACATCTGCTCCCATCAGGTCGTAAGCTCGAACATGGGGGCGCCAAGCTCGATTCTTGCTCCGGGCGCCATCTAACTTCGGTACGCCACTGCCTGGGGTGATCAGTTAATGTTTCCACTAAGTTTGGTCAGGGTTGCTTGCAGACATGCTGTGATCTTGGTGTTTGTTCTGTGTGTTTAAATCAGCGGTGGCAAAACAGAGTAACTGGGCTTGTATCTCATTGCGTCGTGCTTGTGTCACAGAAATCATTCCACGATCCATTCTGCTTGTTCGTTTCGACGGAATCGATTATATGCTGGTTACTCTGGGAGATGGCACGTTGATCTACTTCACCCTGGACGAGAATACAGGTATAATATTCGTCTAAAGTAGCATCCATTAAAGAAACACTGTGGGAGGAAACTAACTCTCAAAATAGATGATCGGATCCATTCCAGCAGCATCCGCTTTTATCATCGAACATCTAGAAAGCCAACATTGTTTCAGTTGAAAAGACTAGAGAGATTGCTGAGTGTGAAAATTGTTGATGAAAATGCTTCAAATTTAGATTTACACGCTGGCAGATGTGAAATTATGTTCATGGTATTCTTCAATTATGGGAGGCGCGTTTGTGGATCTTTGTCGCAATGTCATGCAATCGCTTTGTGTGGCGACACCTACACGCGCGCGGTGCTGTACGTTTTCAAGCGCAGCGACTCGAACACGACGCTTGCTCATAGCCAGCACGAGAAACGCAGCACTCATTCCAATGTTTGTCAGGAGTTCTGACCGACAAGAAGCGCGTGCCGCTTGGCACGCAGCCGACGTCACTGTGCGCTTTCTCGTCGGGCGGCGCCAGGACGGTGTTCGCGTGCTCGGACCGGCCTACGGTCGTGTACAGCTCGAACAAAAAGCTCGTCTTTTCCAACGTCAACCTGAAGGAGGTCGCGCACATGTGCCCGCTCGATTCTGAGGGCTACCCTGACAGGTGTGTGACGTTTTGAAAAGGCTTTCAAGTCTGTTGTCTGCAATTGCAATGTCATTGTAAATGGCGGTAGCTGCTTTTGATTTGTGTTTCGCAAATTCCCACTTGGCTGCCTCCGCTCGCATGCGTGGAATTGATGCTTCTGTGTTATCGATTAAGAACAATCCGAAAGGTGTCAGAACTAGTGTTGACGCTTATCAGTCTGTCACACTTTTATACTTCAAACTTTTGGTCTGTATTCATTTTTTCCCTCAGTAGTGCAACACAATTTCAAACGGGCCTCATATTGAAGGCCTAACCCCGCCCGACATTTATTTTTGAAGCCCGGTTTAGGCCCGAAAGCGAACTCCGTGAGGGCCAATATATGCGCAACTGTGGGGTATTGGTGGCGTAGCAAGTTAAACATGACTAAATAATTCGCAATTCATCATGTTTTATTGAAGATTTAATCAACTCGATTGTTTCAGCAGTAACTGGCGACAAAAGTGTCCGTTGTTGCGAAAAAATTTGGGCCCGAAATCGGCCCGAAACATTGTGACAAACTTTAGCCCGAACCGGCCCGACTTACAACTCAGGAGTAACTGGCTGTTTCAACCACGTTTCAGGGCAAAAAACGTCATGCTGGATTGAATCCAGCAAAATCGCATTTTCATTTAAAAGATTAGTCACACTTCAACAACACGCTCTCTTTCTAAACCTTGCGAATAATCATGAGGAACCGCAGCACAGAAATAAGACAAGAAATTCCTCGATGGATACCACCTGCAGTCCTACACATTAAATCACAAGTCTAAGCTCGGTGCGAATCAGTTTGGTACGCTCTTGGGAGAAGTTAGTTTTATGTATCGAAGTGACGAAGAGTTCTCGAACAACAACTATGCTGATGTTTGGTACTGCTGGAAAATCCAGCTGAAATGAATGGGTGCTGTGTAAATTGCATAGCGCTTGAAATACAGAATTATTAACCTGTGCGTATTCTTTTGCCGACGTGAAAAAGTACCTGAACGTATGTTGTCTAAAAATTAAGAACGTTTTTGCTGCTGGAAAACCGCCAAGCAGCTGTTGGAGTAAACTCATAGCTGTTCAGCGACGTTTCTTGAGTCATAATTTTTGTCGTAAATGATTTTTTTTAAGTTCACACCTTGGCCCGGTTTCGTTGTGCATTTTGGATGTGTGCGCATCTTCACTTAGAAAAGGTTACTTTCTTACAGCTTTTGTGCTAAACGACAAATTTGTTTTAATGCATTTTTACCAAGGCACTCTGACAGCCTCGTTTGTTTTATGCAGTTTGGCGCTGGCAAACGACAGCACGCTGTTGATCGGCACGATCGACGAGATCCAGAAACTGCACATACGAACGGTGCCGCTCAACGAATCGCCGAGGCGCATCGCTTACCAGGTGCGACGCAGCTTAGTTCGTTGTTTGATCGACAGTTATATTTAGTGGTTGTACAATTGTCACAGCCCCGTAGGCTTCGTCCTGACCGCTGCAAATGTATGGCACTGCACTGGGCTCGCTCGCGTTTTCGCGACATTTGTCGCGGAAACATGTTTATCGTATCGTGAAGTACTGGTTGGTAAAATATTCGCGCTTGTCAGTCGATGCTTTACATTGCACATGCTTCTCACGAGCTTGATTCATGACAACCTGCGGACAGTGAATCCTTGAGAGGAAGCGCAGTTTGCTGGGTATGGTGTGGTGTCGTCAATACTTGGATTTTTTAATTGTTAGCCCTTACAAGCTTTCGCCAACAAGTAGACAGAGTCAAAAACAGAAAGCGAGTGGTGAACTGGTTAAATCGTGTTTGGAACCTGACATGTCTGTCCGGTATTTCGTTTTCCTTTGACGAATTGCGTTGGTGCTTCTGCTTTTTCAGGAAGAGTCGCAAACCTTCGGTGTCGTCACGCTGCGACACGACGTGGTCGATCCATCCACCGGCAAAACGAAAACTCGGCGCGCTAGCGCCAGCACGCGGGTGAGAAGTTTGCATTTGCAGATCGTCGGCGTCGCTGTGAAGCAAGTGTTGCAGCCGCGAGCTGCCTTTTCTTGAAAACGTATCTGAATTCCTAAGCTTGGCGCTGTGCTTACGCGTTCTCTCCGGTTCCGCGCAGGCTGGCATGTACACGAAGAGCCCGCCGCTTAACCGGGAGACAGAAAGTTCTCCGACGCTGTATGGCGATGAAATAGACGTTGGAAATCTACTTATAGTCGGACAACACACTTTTGAAGGTATGGCTGCATGAAAGATGCCGTCTTTTTAATGATTCTCGGCTTCGTATTTTCGCTGCGACACTGTCTGAGCTGTTGTGCATTGCACCGTAAGTAATGAGTGGAATGCAGTTGAGATATTCGTTAAATATTGCGATCTATCCGCTAATAGTTCATTTGAACCAGTTCACTTAGATCAAGGTTTTTCCGTCTTGCGGTTTGTTAACAATTCATTTTCAACCACACTGACTTGAAATGAAACGCGTTCGAAACGTGCAGAGTGGGAAAGTTTTCCTGGGAAACTTCGGAGAGATTTCTTTCAAAAGCACTTTGTTTGCGATATTACTCAGCCAAGAATACATTTTGAAGTTTATTTCTAATTTTTAGTTTTCGGTTCCGTATATATCGTGGAACAATTATTGAGAAACGAACTTTAATGGCCTTTGAAATGCTTGTGAAATGAATTTCAATTACTACGTTTTTCAAGGCCACAAAAGTACAGTGGCGAAATTTCGAAATTACGTGACGCTATCTCTCGACAACTTCTACACAAGGTGTTCAAATAACCTGGTTAAGGTATTAAATAAAATTTTTGCTACGGTTTGCTCTAAGCTGCTCATTCGTTAGATTTTCATTTTGTTGCTGCGTTCATGATTTCCTTCGACCGGCGATGGCGTTGTCACCTGATCTTGCGGCATTTGCTTCGCTTCAGTTTATCATTGCTACGAGTTGACCGACAACGAGGAACCGTTGAGCATCATGTCCTGCCATCTCGGGAGTAACAACAACGCCTATTTCGTGGTCGGGACCGCCCTGGTGTTCCCCGAGGAACCAGAACCGAAGCTGGGACGAATCTTAGTGTTCCGTCACTACGACAGTAAGCAGTTGGTCGATCTTCTTTGTTGGAATTAACTAGTCAGCTGCATGACCGCAACTCAGACTGTCACTGCAAAAGGCCATCCTCAAATTTGTAGCAAATCTTAAGTCGGTTTTGCAGCTGACTGATGTGACTGGGCCGAAAGACTTGTGGAGACGAGACAGTTTTTGAAGAGTAGCCTCACGCAAGTTAAAGGTTCAACGTTACGTCAGAGGTGACTCCAGGTCATCAGCGTCAGACGGACTCATCATACGTAGATTTCGCATAAAGTACATGTTTGAACGAAAGTAAAAGACATGAAGTTTGCCACAACACTAAATATATAGTTCAAATGCAGAAGTACATGCTTTGTCTGTACATGAACTCTAATTGTCTGCTTTTTATTGGTAACTCATGTAAAATTTTGCTGTGCAGCTCCTGTCTGTTATCTGAGTTGTTTAAAATGCTCAATTATCATTGGTCTGTGGCGTACGGTGCGTAACAATTGATCACAACCTCTTAGATTTCATCATATCCTAAGCTCTATTTACAGAAAACATAGAAATCGATTTATATCAAAAATTTATTGAATTACAGAAAACAAGCATAGGTTCTGACCATGTCGAGAGAACGTCTCCCGTGAATAATATTTTTTGCACAAGTGACCTCGTCCACTAAGATGACCGCCAGACACTGAACGGAAATATATGAACTGCAACCAGGCTCAATGAAAAGAGCCCGAGTTAGCAACTGGAATCTGTGAAGTCGGTGTTGGGAGAAATTTACTAAGCAAGCAAATACCGATTCTACAACGTAAAACGTAATCGAAGACTCTCGGCCTTACCGGAGTTGCCACTGACCCCATACAACATGATCTTTTCCACATTGCACCTCTTGTTTAGTTTTTGAAATTTCTCGCAGGTGCCGCTAAAAGTAAATAACTTTACGAAACATTATGTATGTTTGTTTATCGCCAGACAAGCTGATGTTGGTCGCTCAGAAGGAAGTGAAAGGAGCGGTTTATTCACTGTGCGAGTTCAACGGCAAAGTCTTGGCTTCGATCAACAATACCGTAAGTTGTGCCTGGCTTGTTTGCAACACGACAGCTACAAATACCGTTCGTGTCCGCAGTTACCATGACGTTGTGTTTAATGTCAAATGTGCGTTGGTTTGGACAAGGCAGTTGAAGTTGTTTGTTCAGGTTTGGTTGTTTTCCGAAATAAAAACGAAAGACAACAACGGCGTAACGTGTTTGTTTGTCAACAAAGGTGTGCGTTTATGAATGGAAAGGCGACGGCGAGTTGCGAGCCGAGTGCAGCCAGCAGGGCAACATCCTCGCACTTTATCTGAAATGCAAAGGCGACTTCGTTTTAGTCGGAGATTTGATGCGATCGATCAGCATCCTCACTTACAAACATATCGAAGGCAATCTGGACGAGGTGGGTTGGCTGGTCAGGGCCCTGTTGCCGCTCGAACACAATATCAGTTTTGTTTATTTTTCCTCCACTAGTGTTTCACCAAGAAAACTTTGTAGGAAGTGACCTTTGGCCTCGGCTAAGTTCGTGTTTCGAAAG
>Ga0210059_1001133_pt1 | contig 38903 bp, 15 predicted proteins | sample Ectturendosymbi2_FD_188042 | JGI IMG/M metagenome (GOLD analysis project Ga0210059, IMG submission 188042) | Ecteinascidia turbinata endosymbiont from Florida, USA - Sample 2 (SPAdes) (version 2) | ecosystem: Host-associated > Tunicates > Ascidians > Unclassified | place: Key West, Florida... | reverse complement strand
CCCCATCATCGTTGTCTTCTTTATTTTCTTCTACTCCATAAATAAGAATATTTTCTCTTCTAATGTATTGTTCTTGTCTGTCAAGTTGGAAGACAAGTAAATTTGTTTTCTGGACCATCTCATCGCGTAGTTTATCTTTTCCTTCTTCAAGCTGATTCAACTTTTTTTCATATTGAACCATCTTTTGTTGTATTCCATTTAGCTTGTCCTCAAGATTTTGTGTGATATTTGTTAGCTTGTTCAGTTTGCCATTCTGAATGAGTATTGTTTCTTTCAATTGTTTGATGCCATCCCAGAGTTGTTTGAGTTTTTCTTCTTTTGAACTCGAAGTTTTCCATGTAGCCTCGTTCATCATGTTTGATGCCATTTATATCCAATATCAATAGATCAACAGTAAGTTGCAAATTGTTTGATGTAGTGTTAAGTTAAGTTACTACACACACTACTACAACACTATCCCTTATTCAAATAGAATCTATAAGTTTTCACATTTTTTTGGTGGGTTTTCACATGCAAGTTTTCACATTTTTTTGGTGGATTTGCAGTATTGCAAATTAGCACTTCTTCGTTACTGTGTACAGGAGACTTCGGGCGGCACGGGGAAGCTTCATGCTACAGAGATTACTACACACATTTTAAAACTATCATCAAAAAAGCAAATGGCTTTCAAGTATGTTGCTTGCAAGTTTCTTCAAAAAAATTTAGAGCTGTATTGTAGTAAATTACGCTGAAGAAGTCATACAATATATTTGGTGGCATTAAATGATGATCAATTTGTAAATAGAAAACATGTTGATTAATTTGCACACATCTTTGCAAAATTTCAGGAATGATCGTCAAAGCGTTTATATTGTAAATTATTTGTTTTCAATATGTTTAGCGCAAAGCGTAGGTTGAATATGACGTAATTTACGATGATAAATCAATTTTTCAACTTACTTGCAATTTTATGATAAAAGTTACTTTTTAGTGATTGTGGCCCATCATCGTGTGTGACGTAATCGAGTGCAGTTCATCTTATGCATAGTTGTCAAGTGCATGACCAAAATTTCCATTTGTTGCAGACATTTACTAGCAACTACCACACTCAAGGACAAATAGAAAAATCACAGCAAGAACTGAAGAGAACGCGCCTTGAGAATAGGAGATACAAAATTCTGGCAGAGCTAGCTGTAGTATGCCACAAAATGAGTAAATCACTAGTAACAGAATATGAAGATAGTAAACGAAAGAAAATTATAAAGAAAGAAATGGTAGGATTTATTTCTTTATAGCAATATTACTTGCGGATGATACAAATGCACTTCATATGCTTACATAGACAGGACGCCAAACCAAATGGCTCTGACGATACAGCAGAAGAGGTCTGGTTAAAGAAGATGAAGTTAAGTCCAAATGGACAACTAACCAAATTTGGAAAATACATGCAACCGGCAACACGGCCTTTGACGTTTGACAAACACAAGCGGTAAACGACTGCGTTTTAACCAAAATTAGTTTCATTCATCGTTGCATGTGTCATAAATATTTTGGCCTATCTAAAAAGCTGAATGGAAGTTATATATTATTATGTTTTATGTATACTTACAGGTAGCTGATTTGCTCATTGCTAATTTACCTTACCCACCATACCGCGTAACATTCTCAACATCGGAAGTATACATGTGAAAAGTGAGAAACAGCATACGGCATGAAATTTTAAAACCTCTGATGAGTAGCCCTATATGTGTCCTGTAGCGTTATTGATCGTTGCAGTTTCCCGAATTTGCCTGCTGAAACACATACAGTAATGGCATGGGTCTTTCTGTACAAATATCGTACCACGAGATATCCGAAGTTCTACTAACCCCTATTATGCATTTCAGATCATATTGACGACATCTGCAGTGGTTGCGGAACACGTGATGTGCCGCATGCTGGAGAATGGGTACGAATTTCGTTTGGGTAGGCTTATACTAAAAAACTTAATGGTGATTATGGTTTGTAATCTGGTCACATGAATAGGCTATAGTAAGTTTCAGAACTGAAGTCAATTGACCTGAGTCCCTTCAGACTGAACTTATACAACGTTGCTAGTACTGAAGTTACTATTACCTAATCTTTTCAGTTGGGTTGTGATAGCTGCGAACGATGGTCCCACAGCTGCTGCATCAACTTGCAAGGAAAGTAATTGGAAAGCGCGGTTTCGTCGAAGCAATGGCAAGGACCTTGTTATACAATTTGAAAGGTACCAGTTATGGGCAGAGGGTTCTCTATTTTTTTGCGTTACTTGGAAAGGGATTGTTAAAATTTCTCACTAATTACCTGCAGTGCTTTTGTTTTTCAATAAGTCTGCATGTCTTTGTTAAAGTACACAGGCCCGTAGCCAGATTTAAAGGTTTGGGGTAGAGACGTACATTTTTAGGAGGGCATGATTTTTGTTTTTGTTATATTTTCAAAACAATTCTTCTGGGCACAACGGAATTTGGGAAGCATAAAAAAGTTGCTCCCGAAAACCCCTCGTGGCTACGGGAGAGCACAAACCTCAGCAGTTTATTTTATAAATTGATATATCAAGAACCACACTATACTGACAAGAATATTGCAACATGCACACAGACACATAGGGATGCGTCAATAGTGCACTGCGTGATAACATACATTATAGTCTACTGTACAGTACACCATATCGTTTGTTCTTGTTTCTTGCTGAAAATCGTTTAACTTACAGTTTCCGCACTTGGAATGATCTACAGGTACAAAACCAAAAGACGCACCGCAAAAGCCTCGTCATGGAAAGACTCCTCGTCAAAGCTAGAAGCTGCAGTGAACCACAACGCATTTCCAAACTGTTGAACAGATTTAAAACTGTTGATATCTACTTGCAAACTGTTCTACATCAGTGTTTTCACAGATAAATAACATGATTTTCTTCGATCACGATCTAATGCAGAGAAGCACTCGGCATACCGATAAGACCAATTTCGTAGGGTTTGGTGAAAACAGAAAATGCATGTGCATGCATCTTTTACAAGAAACGTACAAATATAATAATGGTAATGGTTTATTGTTTCATATGACCCAGCCAATAAGCAGAAGCACCATAAAAGCCATCGCATGCAGTAAACCAACCATTAGCGAAAAGTAGAGCAAGTCAAATCACAATGGCATAATATTGGCGAAAGACCGTGGCAATCATCTGGTCAACCAATCCCGTTTATCACTTTTTGACAAGTGTTGAGAAACAACAGTTGGACACCAAATAAGCATAACGAAAAGAATACAGAAAATGAATGAACGCAGAACATGGTGAAGAAAATGTACAGGTGAAAGCGCATGCCTATGTACATAGATGAGTGGATCGAATTTAAGTGAAGGAAATTGGTGTGGTTAGGGTATTTTTAGCAATACAAAAAAATTAAAAAATAGTAATATAAAAAGTAAAAAAGTAACAAAAATTTATTAATGAGGTACAAAAGAAAACAAAGCAAAACAGAAAGAAATAAAAAGTCTACTTCATGCCGAAAAGCATAGAATGTGCACACAGAAAAAACGAAAAAGTAAATACACACAAAAAATAAAACAGAGTTACAGAATACTAGAATTCTCAGTAGTTTGTTGGACAAATGAAATGTTGCTAAAGTTCATAGTTGGGAAATTTTTTTCATGTAGGAGGTGTTTCTTAAGTTTCCATTTAAAGGTAAAGGTGGTTGAAAGTTTAATATCGTCTGGTATTGAAGACCATACTTTTGGGCCAATAAATTTAAGAGAACATTTTCCTGAGGAAGAGTTAACTCTAGGTAAAAACAAGTTATTATAGGTTGCTAGTCTTGTGGAGTGATAATGAATTGAGCTGAGTGGAATAAAATATTCATCAAAATGATTTGGAAGCAGTTTGTTATGATAAGAGTGCATGAATTTGCCTACTGAAAAGCTATATAGTTGGGGAAGGCATAAGATGTTTAAGTGCTGGAAATGGTCTTCTAGTGATCCCATGTTAGCTGGATTAATTATTTTTATAGCTTTATTTTGGAGCTTAATGAGAGGCTGAATGGTTGCATTTGAGGCACGTCCCCAATTGAGGACTGAGTAATTAAGGCAGGGATGGATTAATGAGTTATAGACAACTTTCAGTACAGGTGGCGATGTATAATGTTTAAGTTTGGATAGAATTCCACAAGCTCTTGATAGCTGAGTTTTTACCTTTTGTACATAAGGTTTCCAGCTTAACTTATTGTCAAGAAGGACACCTAGGTATTCTAGGTTGTCTTCAGGGGAACTGGTGTGGTTATTTATGGTAACTATAAATGAGGCAGGATTGTGTTTTCGAGAAGTTAATAGCATAAAATTAGCCTTATTGTAGTTAAGAGAAAGCTTGTTGGCTCTTAGCCAGTGGTCAATTTTACATAGTTGAAGGCTAACAGTTGTCTGAAGAACATTAGAACAGGAATTTGACATACGGCAATTAATATCATCAGCAAATAAAGTAGTATGAAAAGAAGAAGCTTTTGTGATATCGTTAATGTAAATAAGGAAAAGCAAAGGTGGAATAACACTACCCTGGGGACTCCACAAGATATCCTTTTGTATGAAGATTTAAATGCCCCTCTCTTAGTGCACTGCATTCTATTGTGCAGAAAATTTGAGAATAGTTTATGAGAAACACCTCTGATTCCAAAGTGGTAAAGTTTATCAAGTAAAATTTCATGGTCACAGCAGTCAAGTGCTTTTGATAGGTCTAGAAATAAGGAACATGTTATTAATTTATTATCAAAGTTTCTGAGTAGTTCATCATAAATAGTTGTAATGGCTAGCTCTGTTAAGTGATTTTCTCTAAAGCCGTATTGTCTTTTGTCAATTAAATTGTGTTCTGCTAAATAAGAGTATACTCTGTGATAAAGAACTTTTTCAAACAACTTGGATAATACTGGAAGAACAGAGATTGGTCTGTATTCAGATGAGGAACTTGGGCTATGAACTTTAGGAATTGGAGTGATGTGGGCAATTTTCCAAGAGTCCGGGAATTCATCAGTAGTCATGCATTTGTTGAAAAATTTGGACAACCATTCTGACACAATGCAACTAGCTATTTTCAAAAATTTGGATGGAATGTCATTGGGAGAACTATTAGATTTCATTTTAAGGTTTTTGATGAGAAGTTGGACTTCATATGCATTAGTAGGAGGTAGGAATAATGAATTTTTTGATATTATATATTTAATAAAATGTCTTTAAGTGGTAGGGGATGGTTTGATTTTTGTAGAAAGGGATTTTCCAAACTCTGAGTAAAAATTGTTTAAATCTTCACATTGTGTTTGGCATTCTGTGTCTTCAAAAAGCTTATTATTTTGTTGAGATTTGTTTTTTTGTTGCAATTATTTCATTGACAAGCTTCCGTGTTTTTTTATGTCATTATGGCATTTTTGGAAAGCTTGTTTATAAAAGTATGCCTTTGTGATTGCAGGCCTGTATATAAAACTGATACTTGGTGATGGAGAAAGTAGTAACTTCATGCAATTGCAGAAGTACATAAGGCTTGTTTCAGATTGAGATCACCTTTCAATGATAGTGTAAGATAATGGAAGAAACAAAACGCTTTATCAGTTTTGAATAAAGGGAAATTAACAGTGGGCAGGTCTAAGAACAGGTCGGAGATTGATAGAACATTCGGTAAAATTTCGTTACAAGCGATTTTTCACAGACCAATAGCTGGACAAATTCCGAAGCTTTTGATATAAAATTTATCATCATAACCCCCTCGGAAAGTATTTCAATATTGAATTGAAATCGATAGTCGCGCAACACGAGAATTTGGCAGCGAAGGGCATTTTTGGTGTTGGAGTACCTTTGCGATTTTTCTTCTCATTCCGTTTAAACAAAAATAACCCCCGAGATTTTTTTACGGATCAATAGCTGGATACATTCCAAAGATTTTGATGTAAAAGTTATCATCATAACCCCCTCGGAATATAATTTAATATTGAATTGAAATCGATAGTCGTGCAACACGAGAATCTGACAGCGTAAGGCATTTTTGGTGTTAGAGTACCTTTGCGATTTTTCTTCTCATTTCGTTTAAACAAAAATAACCCCCGAGATTTTTTACAGATCAAAAGTTGGATAAATTCCAAACATTTTGATATAACATTTATCATCATAACCTCCTCGGAAAGTATTTTAATATTGAATTGAAATCGATAGTCGCGCAACACAACAATCTGGCAGGTAAAGGCATTTTTGGTGTGAGAGTACCTTTGCGATTTTTCTTCTCATTCCGTTTAAACAAAAATAACCGTCGAGATTTTTTCACAGATCAATAGATGGATAAATTCCAAACATTTTGATATAACATTTGTCATCATAACCCTCTCGAAATATATTTTAATATTGAATTGAAATCGATAGTCGCGCAACACGAGAATCTGGCAGCGACATGCATTTTTGGTGTAAGAGTACCTTTGCAATATTTCTTCTCATTTCGTTTAAACAAAAATAACCACCGAGATTTTTTTACATATCAATTGTTGGATAAGTTCCAAACTTTTGATATAAAATTTGTCATCATAACCTCCTCGGAAAGTATTTTAATATTGAATTGAAATCAATAGTCGCGCAACGCGCGAATTTGGCAGCGACATGCTTTTTTGGTGTGAGAGTACCTTTGCGATTTTTTTCTCATTTCGTTTAAACAAAAATAACTCCCGCAATTCTTTTACAGATCAATAGTTGGATAAATTCCAAAGATTTTTATATAAAGTTTGTCATCATAACCCTCTCAGAAAGTATTTTAATTGTTAGTTGAATTATCACTAATTTTGAAAAACTTGCTTGTTTTGAACAATTTGTATTAGCTTGTTGCAACATATTTGCAAGTTTTTTTGCTTTGGATGTTATGTTCGGAACCTGTTCTTTCATTTGCTTGCGTTTATTTTGTGGTATCAGCATATTTTACGCCTTTTTGAGGCTTTTCAATTTTACGCGCGAACCTCGCATCCATTGAAAAAAGTGCGGCTGGAAAAGTCGGGATCACTTTACCTAAGTTGTTCCCAACCAGATGCACGGTGTCACCGAATGAAGTTGAAGAGTAAAGTATGTGAACAGGTTACAGTATTATTAGCAGTATATAATCATTATTGATTTCAATAAGCATTAGGTACGTGAAAAACAAAACAAGAAAACGTTTAGTTGGTTAGAGAATTATTTAGTTCCAAGGTATAGTTTCACAAAACGCCATTGCTTATCATAATGATAATGTAAACTACCCATTTATTTCACAAGTGTAACTGGTGTCATGTCATTGACACTGTCGTTCAGCTTTATGTGACTGTGGGCCTAGGAATTTAAGCTGAAGTCAATGTCTGTGAGGTCTTGGAGGTGAACATCAGTTTGTAACTTCCTTTGCCTCGAAATCCTCGTATTGCAGCAAGGGTGCTCCTCAAAAGAGCAAACCTGAGCTTTGTGTGACTGTGACTGATAATAATTGATAAGTAACTAAGTGTTTTGTATTTTTGCAACCTAACAGAGACTGCATGAGAAAAAAACAGATGTTGCAAAATTTGTCAAATACTATGGTGTATTTCTCAGTGTTTGGGTGAAGAAAACAGCAAAGCGAAGAACTAACCTACTAACACTGTTGCTACTAAATGGTTTTTCATGCATTTTTGTGACTGAAATTTGAAATAACACAAATACAGCAAAAGGAAAAAGAATAACATCATAGAGCAGAAATTAATTGCATGCTGATGAAAATATAAAAACACAAAATTGCAGGTTTAGCAAATTGATGTGGTATTTGAATCACAAAGTGCTGGCAAAAGATCATATGGGTCAACTGCACAACAACACCTATCGCAAGCACAAATCAATTTTGCATTGAAGACATTTAACATTTAATGAAAGAAATAATGAAAGCACCAAAATGCATGTAAACAAAGTCAGACAGGCAAATAAACACAACAACATAAGCATGCCTATATAGAAGATGGGGTGGAATAAGCAACTGGTGAGGTAACAGATAATGCAACAGAGAGGTAAAATATGTAAAAGCCATTTTACGCGCGAACCTCGCATCCATTGAAAAAAGTGCGGCTGGAAAAGTCGGGCTCACTTTACCTAGGTTTGGGAACAACTCATCCATGCAACCCACCCAACTGTGGTCTGTGGGTAAATCTACATTTATTCATGATGTGTATTTATAAACATTGTTTTCTTCCCATGCTACTTGTTTTTGCTATGAAATGTTGTACTAAAATGCCTTGCCCTCTGCGTCTTATCTAATATTGCTGCTTGCTTCCTTCACCTAAATGCTTGCCTCTCCTACTCATCTGTACATCATGCCTCATCTCTTCACCCACTGCTTGCCCACCATCATCTGTGTTATGTTGATGTCTATTGCGTTTTTTTATTTTTTTTATTTTTGCTATATGCTACATTTCTTTGTGACTCCATTTTGTTTTTTTGTAGCAATACCATTTTCTGTCTTTTTGACATTTCATAATTTACCGTGATCCACTGAAAGAATTGTACGAGTGGGTGGCCATTTTCTTCTTCAATGGTCCTGTGGAGTTTTAATAAGGCCATTTTTTTAGCTTCTACATGAAATTTCATATGTGCAATTATCAACTGCAATTTCTGTTCAGAATGCACATTAGGAAATCCTTTGAGAAAGTCTTGAGTGATAGTTAACCACTCTATCTCACTTGCTGGTTGTAGAAAGTTCCAGTTTTTAATTGATTTGAAAGCCTGTTGCGTGGAACGCAATTCTTGAAACTCAACATTATTTGTTGCCGTCTCATCATTTTTACCAGTTGTTGAGACTGATTTTGAAGATACCCACGATGTAGGCTGTCTAGAGGTATCTGGTACCTCTTCTATTTTCATTGTTTCTTCTAAGTGTTCGCTTGCAGTCTCGACTTGGTGTGGGGAATTAATTGACAATTTGGTCATTTGTTTGTTAGTTATTTCACACGGAGTTCGTTCTTGCATCTTCGTGTAGCTGGATGGAACTCTTTTTACTTTGCGTCTCCATATTTTAGTCATAGATAACATTTTACTTCGTTTATGTTTGTTCATTGTTATTTTAATGTTACTCTACAAAGTCTATATGAATATCTGTAAAAAATATAAACATCTTATATAACGATAAAGCTTAAATTTTCATGCAAACGATATAACTCTAAATCAACAATCCTAGTTTGGATATTTTAAATTTGGCCTTTAATGTCACGAACTCTAAACTATAGAAAATATAAGAAAATAACAAACATTTTTCTTTCATTTAAGACTTCTTAACATTGCAGCGTTTCTTTTACCCGTTATTGGTGTTACTAATTGTGAAATGTGAATACATTTCTCACTCTCTCTATATTGCAAAAGAACAGAATGACTAACATTCCATAACGAAACATAAAACAAAGAAGAAATAGGTTAACGAAATTCTCGTGAACGTGTAGCGAAATTCAAACAAAAACTTTGTTTATTGCAAAATAGGAGTTACATTAACTCTTTTTCTAAAGAAAGTCACTTATTAGAAATTGAAAGGCAAATATATACATAAGGACTTCATATGGAACATTTTGTATTCAAGATGTAATTATGATCATGAAATTTTTTCGTGAAAGTCTACAAAACTGAAAAGCTATGGGTTGTAAGATTGAGTCCTTGGGTCCCAACCTTTACTTTAAGTTCGAACATAGCTTGAAACATCACAAAAGTAAGTAAAGATGCGTTTACCAAATAAGCGAAAACACAAAATGTTATTTAAGATATTACAGAAGTAACATTATTGGTTATAATATTATTAGAAGATATACATAGTTGATAAACTCCATAGACTATAGTTGAGCCGATGGCGATCAAACTATCAACAATACTTGAAAGTAAAAGTGTAGAAAATCCTGTATTCCTTTCAGATTCCTGTTCATCTAGTTAGTTTACTTTTTCCCAATCAATGACCGGTTGAGTGGTGGTAGAAATCGTAGTTATCATTAGTTCTGTTGTTTCTGCAGAGCTAGTAGTCACACTTGGTTCCTTCATAGTAGGTGAAGTGGCTTTTATTGTAGTTTGAGTGGTAATCACTGCTGGGGTAGTGCTGGTGGTTATTTCCGCAGATGTACTTGAAGGCTCTGTAGTGAATAACTCTTCTGTGGTCGTTATGGGATCGACAATTCGATATTTAGGAAAACTAATGATTTTTCCGTTACGAAACTGATGTTGATAAATGATATCTTGATACAAATCGGTAATTTTATCCAAAGCCAAAAGGGATTGTTGAACAGTTCTTAAAACATAGTAACGTTCCAGATTATTTCTCAAGGTCTGAACATGGCGTTTGACAATGGTTCTCATCCATAACTAACTACTTTCAGTGGCACTAGCTTTGTCACTTAGTGCCGTCATTCTTTAAGATAAACATATGCAATCATTTTTATTGGCTATTAATTCTAATTGGTCCACCGATCGAGAAAGTAGTAAATCAAAATGTCGCACTTGCATTTGATAATATTCATAATTCTTTACCATTTCCATAGTGAAATTATATTGTTGGTCAAATCGCATCTACGTATGCTGCATTTGCTTTTCCAAATGCTGAAAATTGGCTTGTGTCAAATTTTGATTGTTAGTGCAATTAGTTAAATGCGCGGAATTTAACGAGAACCATTTGGTGTTAAAAAGAGCGGAGAATTGGCCTGCTTGAACAAGTTTCTGATAATATTGCGAAAGATCGTGTCTATGTTCTAACTCCTGAAGGTATGCTTTGCAAAATGGTTCATATCCTAAACGATCTTCCCAATTCGTAACGTTTGTAGACGACTGTAGTAACGTGTTTTCTAATCTCCCAAAAGTGGGTGTGCAGTAGGTATGATTTTCCTTATCAGAGCATTGTTCTGGACTAGTGTGGTAAGGCCAACACTGAGTGGAGGTCCTTGGTGCTAAAGTAACGGTACTTTCCAAGTTACGCCCTCCTGATGTTCGTAATATCCATTGATTGTTTTCACAATGTGTATGTGAATGTCAATACGAAAATATGGAATTTTTCGAACGTAAGGAAGGTGGCATAAAGTAAAATTTACTATAAGTTATGATAGTCTTTTCTCGGTCAAGTATCCACCAAACAGTGGTCGCTTGTTTTCTTAACTGACCATGTCTGAGGTGTAACACTATCCAATGGTGTGGTCGACTTGGGGTGCTCCAATACCATTGGAAATATAAACGATCATGGTAATGAATCTCATTTTGTACGTCCGGTCGAATATCCTGAACTGGTCCAGTCGGGATCCGAATTTGAACTTCTGAATCTGATAAAGTTATGATTTGTACTTTCTTTCGAAAGTTACATTCTTCTAAAGTAGATCCATTTACATCACTACCAATGTTATGATTCACTTCTATGGATTGGATGATTGGCATATCCTTTAGTAATATATAGCAGGGGTCAGTCTCTTGTCTGGGATAGGATATACCATCAAAGAAAATTTTCCATGAAATCCATTGGTATTTCTCAAAGAAGGAGGTTAAAATATAGGGAAATAACATGAATACATCTAAAAATCGATAAGGATATATGAATTGAGTGTCACGTCTTAATGGATCTACGTGTGAAATACGAAAGGGTTGGTTACGTGGCCAAAATAAATATATCATTTCATAACCTTGAATACTTTGTTTTGATTTTGTTCAACTAGTGTCGACCAGTTATCAGGATGCCACTCTTGGGTTTTGACAAAGTTACAACCACATGCTAGATCAATATGGAAGGGAGCTACTTGTAAATGTTTTGGAGATTCCCTTCCATGATGGTGGTTTTGTTCATATAAATTTTTTCTACATTTACGTAGATCACACGGTTCCACATCAAAGTGTGGGGTTTCATGTTCCATGGGTATCTGATCTTCTTTAGATATTAACATAGCCTTCTTCCCTTGATTAGCAACAAGCTTGAGTAATGGTTTCAACTCGTTACTACAATTTCTTTGTAGACGTAAACTGTCAGGTTTTGCCAATCGTAGAAGAAAAATGAAATATGCACATATCAATTTGAACATTGCTAAATAGGTCTAACATAAGTGTTTGTACAAGTATCACTGAAAATACAACATACGAATTTTATTGTATTCCTCCTATATGTAAGAGCTGTTGCTTTAACTGAATATCTTAATTTGAGATTAGAGATGACAAAAATAGTTTTTTATCTTACAATGACAACACCTAGCTACCCTATCAACGGTTGATTAAGATTTGCTACTAGATTTTAATAATGTATAGTCTTACATTGATTTTCAGAGTGAGTGGTCCCTAAATTACCGAATATGAGTTTCTCATTCATATCTTTTCCTATGTTCAATCTTGCAGATATCTTGACCGTATCTGCTTCTGGCTAATATTATAAATATCATAAAATTTCGAGCTTTCTGAAAAATTACAATTAGAAATCTGAACTAATAGCAAAAGTGAATCCTCCAAATTTTCGTTAAATATCAGGGTCAAAATATAATTTTCCTTAGCCACACGTCATTGTTTCTTAATATTTGATCCTTTACTAGAAAGCCTTTTTGATTGCAAATGTCCTACAATATAATTGTGATTTTTGTAGGAAACTTGGGTTGGCCTGAAATTGAGGTAAGTATTCTTGACTTGATTTCCACGATACACTAAATTGGTATCAGATTTGAAGGGTTATTGCCTGCCCGTGGACTTAAATCATCACTGAGATGAGACTAGCAACAATTAAAAACGATCAAAATTCATGCATTTTCCTATGTTTTATACCGTTGGGGTTTACTTTGACAGGACACAAGTCTAAAGCAAATGACATTTTTCTTAAAACAACATAGGCTGTTTGTTTCTTCTATGAAGACTCATCGGGATTTTGAAACGCAAATTTAGTGATGACGAACTTTTATAAAGATCAGGTCGAACTCACAAGGATGTTTTAGAATCAGTCTCATACTACAGTTAAATCTGAAATGACCAGTCGACAATCTTATTGGTCCTCACATTTCAGGTTATAAACTCTTTAACGAAAAGAATATCTAAAATCTGGAAGGTGTTCGACGTCGAATCTTCCTGAAAGCTTTTGGTAGAATAAGAACTCAACTACTGATGACTCAGGTGTACGTCTTTTACCATACTATTGCTATTCAGCCTACGGCTGGCTGTCTGAGTAGACAGAATCAAAACCACAAGGTTTCGTTTGTCTTGTAGGCTACACGAGTATAATTTCCATACATTTAGTCACTGAAAAGGTACATAAGAAACATCAGGAACAAACGAAATTGAAACTCACGATATTCGTCAATAAATCTTTTGCAAAAAGCGTGCATTATTTTGATCGTGACTATTTGATTTTTCTCAAGATTTCGTGCATTCTTGCACAATGAGCTCATTATAAATATGAAACAAAGTTTGCTGGAGCTCAGGTTTGGATTTTTACAAACTTTTTCGTGATACAGACATGATGAATGAAATCTGAATTGTATCAATACTGATGTAGAACAGAAGTAAATAAATGATTTTTCGTAATATTGGGAATAAATCAATAACGTGCAGTTTAGAAGGTCGGGTACAGTCAGTCTCGTCATACCAAATTGAAGTTTTTGGGTAGGTTTTCATCATTTGCAAGAAGGAGAGTAGCCCTCTTTAGGAAATTGTAAATGCCATGCTGGAGAATCGAATTGTACTACCTGAACTATCCGATTCTTTCAATGGTTGAGGCGATACGATGAAATAGCATTCTACAGCTTCATGATTGAAACCAGGTGACACTTTAGAGCAGTACCAAGGTTCACTTGTCTGTGACTTTAGTTCTGAATGATGAGTAAAGTAGACAACAATCTTTAGTTGAAGTTCTTCGATCGTGGGGACCTTAAAACCTTTGAACACTGGATAAAAAATAGTTCCACTTTTCTTGTAGTCATCTCAGGTGAGCAATGCTTTAACGTTCTCACGAAAATGTACTGGCTTTCCGAATTTGCTTCGATCTTCTCTTTGTACACGTTATTAGACACTTTTCAAAATTCTATTTATTTTGAAACATAACCTAAATTCCTGTACTTTTCTTTCCTGAGAAAGGAAAGAAAAGGAGAAAAGAATTAATAGTCAAACACTAAAAGAAACAAAATGAAAATTCTGAAAATGGAACTTGAAGAATATGGAACAGAAGAACTCACGGACGTGGTCTCGAAGAAGAAACCACGTCTTTGAGATTATTGTGTTCACTTTATCAACTGGAAGACTTTCCATCAAGGAAAAGTTGACAGTTGAGGGTTATTAGATTATTTTAAAACAGCTTTAAACTTGAATTCTCATACGCAGCTCTGAGAAGAGCTCTCGACTAGGTCAAGTGAGAATCAAACCGGTGTTGGTACTGTTTATTAGACTACCCCCTTTTTATCTAATTGAATATTTGTAAAATTTTCCATGAGCCCGATTGAAAGAATCTTCTAAATCAAATGCATTCCAGAGGTGGCTCCCCTCCACCTCTGGTGGTGCCGGGTAATTGTATACCACGTAAGTTCTGATTGGGTGTCTTTGTAATTTTTTTGGAAACCAATAGACCTGATAATGAACATTGGCTGGGGGTAGCTTTGCCCCTACTCGAAACATTTTTTCACGAGTCAATTTCTCTGCTGTCAGTTGATTAACTATCCGGAGGCTTATGGCCAGCACCGTTTTGCCTTCGTATTTTTGTTCTATCGCATTCATATCAAAGTTTGCCATATTACTCTTAATTTCTTATGATCTAAACAAAAATAAAACAATTTTGAACGAATGGTTATCACAGAAATAATTCAAAATCCTTATAACATCAAGAGCTGAAAAGTCCAATAGGAAAACAAACATGCATTTACCAAAATCCTTATACTGCAACTTAAGTTAAAAATTCCTTAAGTCCTGAAGAGTTACCTTAAATTATAATTACAACAATAACATCTTTTAAAATCAATGATCACACCTAATGTACACGTGTTAACAGTTCGCTTTCCCGTTTATCTTTTCACTAATATCAAATTACAAAAAGAAAAGACACTAATACAAAACCTGTAAAGGCTTAAACATTTCAACTTAGGGCTTCGAATAGGTTTCATACATGGTTTCTGCCTTACTAGCGTGCTAAACTGATTGCCATGTTTTCACACCTGATTGTGAAATTAAAAAAAAACTCAGCATTGATAATATAGAAATACGGTGTAAAAGTAAAACATTTATATAATTCAAATCAACACGAGTTAGTGTGTATTTTGTCCGGCTGTGCTAGAGCTCTTGATATAACCTCGGATTTTAATAACTGCCAATTCTGTCTGGCAAGTGTTTGAAACTGTTTTCTTACAGGATAATTAAACAGGACAACATATAAATGATAACGAAAAGGAAAGTCTTTTCTCAGATGTAACAAAAGGCATTCAGTGTGGGATGGGGGTTGCAATCCCTATTCCACACAATACAGATACACGTGAGCATCAATAGCACTTCTACTTAAATTTTCGTTTTCAATAGGTACCACAAAATGTTGCTTTGGTTTATGTTTTCCATTTAGTTTGTGAAGGTCTGGAATAAATTCAGTTCTATGTTCTTCTGAAGTAGCGTAATTGTTTTCACCAATTCCAAACACTTATCAATTTTTGCTTATCTATGTTTCTGAAACGGAATCTTCACAATTCATGAAGGAATCTTCACATGACATCATATGGTCAACAGAGGACTTTACGTTATAAGGTCCCCGACAATCAAGTGATCAAGAGTTCGATCCGATTCATTTTTCATATATGAAGAAGGATAACAACATTATCATTTTATTCGAAGAATACTTGTCAGAAAGAACTCATCTATACAATGGACTTATCAATGAAGACCTTTTGATTTTCTCAGCTTCTTCAATTACTTAAGGCATTCAACTCTTCTACAATGACACCCGACGTCTTCAATCAAACAGAGTGGAAAGGAATGTTGAGTTCGTTTTTGCTCCTCAACATGAAACGTCTTGTGATCTTGAAACAACAATGAAAGAAGACTTCGATTACTGTGAAGAAAGCAACTTAGAAGTTACCAACGGATTCACGACAAGTCGAACGAAGCTGAAAGCTAAACAGCGACTAAAGACATTAACACTTTAGAACATTGTCAAGTGTATCTATTAGATGTATTGTGAATTTGTACTTACACATTTATTCTACAACACCTTTGGGAGAGAGTAAGCTAAAACTATATAACAACAATTATGTCACCTATTCCAATAAAAATATAAATAATAATTTCGATCTAAACGAGTAAAATACATAATACCAAAAAGGCAATCCAAATCATGATAAAAATTGTAATCGAAATTAATAGCGATTCTGAAAAATCCAAACTCGACGCTATGACATTGATGAAGTCATCCGAGCTGCCAATCAGAGACGAGAAACGAGGTGCAGCTCTGGGCGTGTGCCACGTTCAGTGAGTTGAGTGGGATTACCAAGCTTAACACCTAAACCAGTTGTGGGCTTACCAAACTGGAATAGGCCAAATTACCCATAAGAGACTTACGGTTTAGTAGCTATTATGCTGCTTACAATTTGGGCTCTCTCCGATGAAAGAATAAAATGCGAATTAACCCCTGTCACTTGTATTAATGCATGTGTATGTTGAAGTATATTATAAACCCCTGTTGTAGTAAATATCGCAGTTCTGAAAGTTACCAGAATAAAACCATGAGTAAATACAATTTCGTTGTGATAATCTGAGCGGTTCGAGCGAAACCGGTAGGTCTAAGTTTCTTAATTGTTAACTTGGGCGTGCCATGGACACTTCCTATTAACCAGTGCTCTCACGGAACTGTTCTAAATGTGTGCTTTTCTTCTTCTTTTAGAAGAGAACTGCCACACCGGTAAAAGGCCAGTATTTTCAAAATCAGTGCTTGAAGCCGGTATTTCCAAAATAAATAATTTGCCTTAACTTCAGAAAGAACTAACGCAGAATTTCTTTAAATTATGATGACTCTAGTAGTAGTAGTAAATCTTGTCAGGTTATTTCCTTCAGCGAAGTTTATTTGCTTCGACGCAATCCTTTGGTGTGATTATCACGCCACACACACCGAAATAAGAGCCAGCCAAAACGCAGGAAAATTTATTAATTGTGGCTTAACAATACTGATTATCTCTCTATTTTCTCTGTGTCACTTACGAATTATAGCACAGCTTAGATCTGGCACTGTTGACCAGGGAAGGCGATTAAGGCGATCGCCCCCCCCTAAAACCTAAAAAAGTCGCTTTTTTCACCATGATTTTTTTACAATTCGCAAAACAGCATTCGCGATATTAGGTTATTTGGCATTCCAATATTTTGTCACAGCAGTGTTGTGAAGTATACTTGATCTGTCTTGCAGTAGTTAACCCGTAATGAGACTTAACTGCCAAATATTACTGAAATCGCCCCCCCCCTAAACTTACTGGCTGGATCCGCTCCTGTTGTTGTTAAACCGGCCGATATTTTTACAAAACACATCAGGCAACCTTACTTGCACTTGCAGTCATCCAGTGGCTCTACCATCTCTCTCTCCCTGGATTTCCTTGGCGCTACTCAAAGTTAAGTGCGTTCTGAAACACACTTCCATTTGCAAGAATCTTTTTGATTCTCTATAGGTAGCATATTCTTGTTGGCACCTAACACTGCCTGTAAAAAATATAAATTGCCTTTCTACTTTCGAATTCAATTCGTACAAGGTTATTATTATATTTGTGATCATTAAACCTCTCCATCCAAAATTAGGTCACGCTTTTGGTTACAGGCTGAGTCTAAGTGCAAGCGTGCATTCTCAAACCTGACCGGTGATAGTCACTGTAACGAAACGGGCATTTTTAAGTAGCAGTTTACCCGTGCCAAGAAGTACAGCTGACGAAAATTTCATTCATAATTATTTAATTATAGAGGAAGACAGTTTTACTGTGATGCTTACCTTTAGTGAAGGAAACTGCAGTTCATCAAGTTATCTCCTAGTTGTTTTGTTTCCAAAACGCTAAGTTTTTGTTTACAAATTACATGCATACATGTTTGTTGATTATATTGTTTTTTATGACATTTGGCCACTCAAAGTTATTAAGACAACAGAAATGTAATTATTAACTGGGCCTCCTAACGCCCCCTACCGCTCATTTCTGCTTCACCGCCCCCAATCGCCCATTTCTGCTTCACCGCCCCCCTAGAGTTTCTCACTGCCCCCACGGGGGTGGTACCGCCCACTTTGGGAACCACTGTTCTAATGCAGTTGCAAATGAAAACGCAAACTTTATAAAGGCCTAATACCCTGTATTTGCAGTCTGCACCACTACTACAACGCAAGCCTACTGCAGGTCATGTTACTAGGCTAAGTGTACTGGCCGAATGTGTCACGCGAAAGCAAAACTTAAAATTGCATGCCTTGATCAGAGGTGATCGGAGTCACTATTTTGACTCCTGCTCCTGTTCCTAAGAAAGTGACTCCAGCTCCTGCTCCTTCTCCGGAGCTCATTGGAAATTTGCACTCCAACTCCTGTTTACACTCCGAAAGCTTCAAAGCAGAGTCTATTTTGCCACATGAGGTAAAATAACTGCTTGAACTATTTTGCCTTTGGCCAGTATGGATGAGTATTGTCATGCTTTTAGTGATGGCAAGCAGGTAGTGGGTCTTTTCTTGTCTGTGTTGGTCAACTGGAGGTTTTCCCTAACTTTAAATCCTAACTCATTTTGTATTTGTGTATCGTACATCTCATTTTGCCTCATGAGGCAAAATATCCACCATGCTACCAAACTTGAAACCAAGAAATAGAATCATAAATTGTTCTCACGTGAACCAAATCTCATTTGACTCTTTCAGCTCTGACCTGCACTAAGTCATGTATAACTTTTATATTTAACTCTTTCTGATTTAGGCACAAGCACAATGAAACAAGAACAAGACAACTACTGCTATCTTTTCACTTTAGCCTCTACAAATAAAGCCACGTAGGCTACATTGAAAACACTTCATACTACTTTATTCAAACAATTAATTTATTTCTTTTATTGTATTTGAACTTGCAAGATGATAATGGCATGTTTAGGAATAGCCTGAACTGCATTTCTGTTAGCTTGACTGACACTGCACTGCTGTTGACGTTGCTGCATTGTAAAGATACATATTACATGCCTTGTTGTCTTCTACATTTCACTGAAACTAACAAATTGTGAATACTGCTCAAAATATGACCCAGCAAAGAGGTAAAACATCCAGTAACTGACGTCCTGTGATACAGCAGTTGAGCATAAGCTATGCACCAATCAGATCAGAACACAGACCGCCAGTCTGCCACCCTCCCTCACCCTCAACAACCTGCACTAATGACCGACTAATTTATCCAAGAGAATAGAGCAAATATCTTAATCTAACAATTAGCTGTTCAGACAAAATTTAAATTTAATAAAATTAAATATCCGACTCCTGTAAAAACTGAAATTCTCACTCCTGCCCCAGCTCCGGGTCCGGTTTTCATTCAAAAATCCGACTCCGGGTTCTTCTCCGGCTTCGGCAAAAATCGTAGACTCCTTCCGGAGTCGACTCCGGCACTCCGGCTCCGTGATCACCTCTGGCCTTGTTTGATTCCTGTAATAATTTTGCAGTGTTTACGTAAAGTAAATCAGTCGTTATTGAATTACTAAAATTTTGATGATAAACAAACATTTCTGAAAATAATAAATTTCATACTGCAACAAACTAGCAAAAAAGCTTGTCAGCTTTGTAGCAGAGGTGGGCAACCGCTACTTTGAAAATAGCGTCACTACAGCTATCGGTATTTTCTGAAAATAATAGCGGCGCTACTCCTCCCGTTACTGAACAAAAATAGTAGCGAGTTATCGCTACCGCTATTCGCTACTGTTACTTTTGGTAAATTTTTGAAATTTGTGCTGTTTTGCAGAACTAGGGTTTGTTTTACAGTTTCACCTTGAAATGCTTTTTTTAGCTATCAATTTTGTTGGGTGCCGTTTTATTGAACAACCATGATCTGAAAATTATAGTCATTGAGCAGTTATGATTAGAAATTGTTCATTTTACAGCAAATGCACGCATAAATGAAACTTAGACTGCAGACACACATAGAGTGCATTTACTTTTGTAAGTGGATTGCTATAGGTTTATCAATCGCCTTGATTGCTGCTTTCTCGCTGGAGTCGAATATAGAACTCAAGATAATAATAAAGCAATATAAAGGTTAAAAAATCTTTTTAACAAGGTTTTGTGTGCGTGCAAGTCGAATCAGGCCCACAACCAGGGTGGGGAAAACTGGGCATTTGCATCCGCCACGAAGTTTTCAGGCATCGTTTTAGATTTTATAAAAAAGGTGATGTTGATCTTTGGTTTTAGTGAAAGCCCCTGAACAAACTATTGACTACATCTATTGCAAACTGAGCTCCTTGTTTCTCCATGTTTCGGCTTATTCACAACAACATCGTTGAATAGGATGTAGTTTATAAAGCCTGCGTGAAAAGATAGCCTATTTAGATATCGAGAGCAAATTGGCCATCCACCGTTTTGTTAACATTCTAGCCTTTGAAAGTGCAATCCAAGTGTTGAATGGATTGGCTGCAAACGTGCATAATCCTGCATCAGATGTAAAAATAATCGGTGTACGACGTGTCACACAAGAAACTAGTTTCCTTAACACAATAAATTGCGACTGATTCGCTTGGTGTGGGTCACTGTTGTGACTTAACTATTACTGCTGAATGATGGGTGCAAGGTTGAATCATTGCAAGGAGATGGAAGCACAACCAGGCAGGAGATTCCTCAAACAGCCTGCTGCAAAGCTGCAGCCTGTAATTGTTTTTTATGTTTGTTAGTAAACATATTTATATGATCTTCCTCAGCCTTTTGGTCATAAGAAATTTTAGATCAGTGGTTCTCAAAGTGGGAGGAATCATCCTTTTGGGGGCGATTTTGAGGGGCAAGGGGGGCGATAAAACCAAAGGGGGAGATAGGGGGGAAACAACACAAAAGGGGCAAAAACGCTCAACTACTAATCAATCGTTGAGTTAACGTCAATAGCCTACTGTTATGACATGTTAGTTTCTTGCAAATTTTAATTTACTATGATATTCAATGGAGCTTGTTTTTGAAACAATTTATCCTTTAAATTTGTACTCTGGATGGTCTGTGTGTCTGGCTAGAGTGTGGATTATTTTCACAAAAATCCCGAGCGTAATATTAGCGTCGTAATACAAATGCTTATATTTAATAGCTTGTTTCAGCTATTTAGTACTTCCAATGTATAAAATTCTTTATATTTGCTACCTTGTGTGTGCTTTATTAGGCTTGGGGGGCGCAAACGACGTGTCAAGAGTGTAAGGGGGCGATGGAATAAAAAGTTTGAGAAACGCTGTTTTAGAGGTACACGCTCATCTATCGAAATGCTGAAGGGGAACATGGCCAGAGAAAGTTTGGGAACCCCTAGATTAGTCAGACTTAGGTTTTTTTGTTCAACGTTGCTGTGAGTCTGTGCACATCACTATTTGTTCAGCAAAAACCTTAATTTTTCACTGGTCCAAAGTTTTTGTTGCTGGGCTTGTGACCGTGCAAGTACCTACGACAAATACAAATGGTAATAAAAACAAATAACGCTATTGTTAATTGGAGTAATGATATTGTTTTTGACGGTTCTCAAACACGATATTTTTTTCATAAGATTGAATTAGTTCGATTGCAAAAAAATGAATTATGCAGTTGCTTTCAGTTTAGTTAATACGATCCGTGCCACGAAGCTCAAACCAAAACTTACTGCGACCACTTTTACAAAGATAGCGTCTCCCCAAATTAATTGCAATATGAAAGAAACGTCACTACGCCTACACGAAAAAGAACGCATAACGTAGCCAAAAAGCGACATTTCATTACCAAGGTAAGTTGCAAGAATTTTTTTCCGTTCTGGTTTGAACGAAATAAAATAGGCTATGACTACGCAGATTCCAAACAGCGGTCTTTTGTTTCAAGTGTTGCAGCGACAGAAGTGAAAGCACTTTGCAAAAAACAAACGGCTCTTGAGGACAGAATCGCTTCTGATACAAACTATTTTCACAGAATACAGACAAAAAGAAAATTTGCTAACGTGAGTTATGAGCCGCATTATGCCTTTGCTGAGAGACATCTGATTTTTCAGCACATTTGCAAGATGGTTCTGCAAAACAATCGGTGATTTTGTGCTTTTGTATGTCTTGTAAGTGATATTAATTGAAACAGCGTTGAAACGACAACAAATGTTGTCTCCTAAGTGAAGGACCTTGTGAAAGATGACTATCAGGCATAAAAATACTTGAGAAATGCAAAGTGTTTTTGAAATCAGTGTAAAATTCTTTCGGTTATAGAGCAAATTCACCGTCTAATCTAACGACACAAATTTTAACCGATTTAGACGAAGCACTATGTCAGTTCATTCAACAGATGTTTTTCGCCATGCGACAGAATTGGTGGGTACAGAGATACGGAGTTTTTGTCAGCATGCCCAATTTTACTTTGCAGAAAAGAGAGGGTTGTCTTGATTCAGTTGTTGAAAAACCCATCATGAAAATGCAGAAGAAAACTCAACGGCATACGAGAGGCTTAGCCGCACAGTTTATCGATTTTTTGCACGCCTTAGAATATCAACATATCAACTGCACGCTGGAATGGTATTTACTGCGTTGTTTCTACCCTAGGATAAGAAATTTTCGCAAAAAGTTTTGAAAACGCGGTGAGAGATTATTTCAAAAAAATGTTTGCCTTGATACGAAAACAGCATATTATTTTTTGAAAACTCGTCAGAAAAAATTTTGGTAAAATTTCATTGGCAAACGCGACATGTTTTCAATAAGTTCTTGAAAATTATGTGAAAGCACGACAAACGAATGAAAATTGAATTACACATAAGCAAATGCTAGCTGCAACACTCAGCATTTCTGCGGATTTATTGCAAATGAGCGAATATTGCAGCATCTTTGTTTTAGCTGTAATTTTTCAGGTCCTGACTCACTGATTTTCTACTGCACCACCTGATGCCTGGATACTTGCAAGGAAAATTTTGTTTCAGAAGCAATACCTTAAAACGTCCTTCTGAATGAACGACCCTTCGAATTTGAGACGGCTTTATTCGTAAGTGCTGCCGTCATGGCTTTCATCATATGCCTAAACACCAAAAAGGAGCGAGTGATTAAAGCACATTGGTGATTGGAATTGCGTGTTGCTTCATGTTGCAGGACTAAAATATTGAAAGCTCCTACTTATTTTCAAATCTGTCAAAATAATTCTGGTCCGTTTTGCAGATGATGTTTTGCCCAATCGGACATGTTGGAAAAAATACTTGCAAAACTTGCAAGCCGGATTTTACGTAAACGATTGACTTGCTTTTATCAACGTCAATATTCTGTTATCCTACCAGAACATTTGCAAGATTGGAAATAATATGCATAACTTTGATCTACGATTAACTTCATGTTAGACGGAACAGTTTCACAATAAAAATCAGAATTGTTTAATTGCGTTCCCGATAAATTTGACGGTGTGTGTTGAAGAAAATGGTACAGTCTACTTAGAATTGCAATACTGTATCACTCCAACGTATTCACGATGTTACCTCACAATTAGTTGGCGTTCACAAATTGAAAATTGGTCATTGCCGCAATTTTTTCTTGCTTTAATTGAATAACTTGAATGTGGTGATAATATTATCAAGGGCCATTTTTTCCGAGCGTCAAAGCTGTATCTCGTTCTTTAACTTTAACAAAAACTTGCAATGGGTTATGCACACAGCCAAATACGCTGAAGTCGAACCAAACTAAAAAATGTCATATTGACATATATGTAGAAACAAAAAACTGGAGCTACACATGCAGTGAAGTACTAACTGAATCCAGTGCAGCATTTATTCTAAGCATTCAACTCAGTTTTACGCAGCTTTACTAGCAGCAGTAGCCTATATTTCCAAGTCTGAACTGCTTTAAGATTGTTGATGATGTTGATTTTCCGAACTAAAGTGGAACCGATCGTTCAGGTCAAAAGCAACCTGAGCTAAATCTTTCCTGATGCTGCTAGAATACCGCAAAAAAATCATCCAAAGTCAACACAAAACAGTGAGAAGAGCAGTTATTACCAACATGTGCGGACGGAAAAGCTCAAGCAAGCCTTTCCCTTTGGCCACCTCTCACGCCAAAGTAGAAAATAGCAGTAACAGTGAAGTGCGATAGCTCACTACCGCATGCGTTATTTTTTTCAAAAAAGAGCGGCGCTACCGCTATCGCTCCTGGAAAATTAGCTCGCTACAGTAGTTTGCTATTTTAGTAGCTCGCTACTTCCCACCTCTGTTTGTAAGTCTTACATATTTCCAGAAAAAAGTTATTTATTTTCAAAATATTTCTTCGGAAACACGCATTCAATCGCAAATTTTGAATGCGTGTTTCCCGTTCCGCATGCCTGTTTATCCATTTTTTTGGAGAAAACAAAAGCGAAAACAAACTCAACTGAAAGGCTCTTTTATGAAAATGAAGTCAACGAGGATTTACGAAAAATTTTTATTTTTTATTTTTGCTCCTTCCTATGAGTGGAAATTAATTTAAATTTTGAAGCAATTATGTTTAGTGTACTGAAAGTAAGGCATGCACTGCATGACTTGCATTCATAGACAATACACCCCAGGCAACAATGGTTAGATTTTAACACCATTTATGACTTCACATTAATAATTTCATTCATTAATCCTACCCAAACCTAACTACATAGCAATGGTTGTCTTCAAACCAATATAGCATTCAAAACAATACTGGCTTAAAATATGTCATTTATTTTGAAATGACTGACTAAAAATTCAGTCTAAGAAGTCACTATCACAAAACAACAATTTTTTATATCATGTTCAAGAAAAAAAGAAATACTGGCCTGCTATCATCCAACAACCAGTCAGTGCAGGTTCACGTAGAATAGGCGTGAAGACTGCAAGGCCTGGTGAAGGCTACAGACCACATTAAAAGAGCTAAAATGCTCTAGTCTAGACTACAGATCACAGTAGGCCTATACTAGCTAGCGATAGTCCAGGTACGCAGCAAACAACGTTGTCAATGTAGGCTTCACTGAAAGAGCCCTATCTTGCCACACCAGGAACAGATTCATGCTGACAAACTTGGCTTGTCCAATTAGCGGATTAACAGGGGGAATCGGATTGCACTACGGTACAGAGATTACACCATACACAGACTCGGAGTCATGGCGCAGAATGTTGAAAAGATGCTTCTGAAGATAATGAATTAATGATTGCGCAATGTGCAACTTTTTCGAAGGGTCTGAATCCTCGAAATATCGATAAAAGTGTTTCGGATACCGGATCCGTATCCGGTTCCCGTTTGAAAGCAGTTTTGGGATATCCGTATCTGGTTGCAAACTCTCACTATCTTTATCCAACCAGCAAACCGGTGGCAAACCGGTGTCAAGCAAAATTTCTAACCTCTGCGAAATTTCTGAACTGTTATTGTTTTTCAGTTATTTTGCTTCTTAATATAAATGAAGTCTGGCAATTACTTTTCTGATGTGTGTTGTGTAAATTAAAACATTTTGGATAAATGTCAGGTACCCACAACAAGCTACTGCAAAGTAATAACTATAACCATTGAAAATTTTCGGACTTAGTCGTTGACCTGAATTTTTTTTCTTCTTCTCACCCTAACGCAAACCTAACCCAACACATTTACCGAAACACGCATTCCCAAGCCCTGATAATCAGAGGTGGCCGGAGTCACCTTTTCAGACTCAGACTCCGCTCCTGTTCCAAAATTTTTGAATCCGGGTCCGGCTATTCTTCAAATTTGAGAATCCGACTCCTGTTCAGACTCCGGCTACAATAATCGATCCAACCGTAATTTACCATGTTTTTACCTATGAAATGACCGCACAGACTCCTGCAACTGTCGAACTGGAAAAGTGACTCCGCCGGATCCGGTGTCAAGCAAAATTTCTGACCTCTGCGAAATTTCTGACCTGTTGTTGTTTTTCAGTTATTTTGCTTCTTTTTCTCAGCCTAACCCAAATCCTAACTCGTCACACTTACCTGAACACGTATTCCTACGCCATAATAATCAGTTTCATCAACGTACTTGGTATGTAGAATATTACTCTGTGCATGCGTACATGATGTGAAGTCAGAAACTTCGCAAGTCAGAAATTTCGATTGACTCCGGGTCCGGTTTTTCACAAATTTTTGACTCCAGGCCCGGATCCGGGTCCGAAAGAAAAACGCAGAATCCTGCCGGAGTCGACTCTGGCACTCCAGATTCGGTCCCACCTCAATAGTGAATTTAACTTTTCGCATTACGAATTGCCGTTTCCCTACTCGCGATTGTATTCCATACGTGAGGTCTGGTTTGTCTCAACTTGTCATTCGCGTCAAGGGATTTCGTGTGTCCACGCTCCACTGCGTCCGCGCAAATGACCTCGATACGCATTGCATGATTCGTTTTTGTCCATCGGCGTGGACACCACGCTTTCAGTAAGTCGAGTTGTGTATCGCTAGCGGACGGACCACGTTGGCTGTTTCTGCTGTCGCGCCAACGTAAAGCTTTTCTGCTGCTGCTAATCAGAAGCCTTTTGTAAATAAAGATTTGTGCACCAGGAAATCTGTAAAACGAATTATGAAGTGGTGAGAGCCAAACGCCTTGCTTCGGCTTGGCAACTTAAAATGTCAGGCAGTTTTAGTCGGGAGTTAGAACAATACTCATACAACGACTAGGCTGCCTCGTTGTTAGCGCTTGGGGAAACCAGCATCTCTGCATGCAATGACAGCATTCCTCGCAAGCAACGTTTATGCTGGGCAACACCCCAAACCTCAACATACCCAGCTAGCAAGCCCGAGTTCGCCCATTATAGGTCCCACATAGGCTGCTTCGTGGGCCCCAACTAGGTTTCCAATGTGGGACCTATGCACAAAGTGGCTGCGGGCATCATGGTGGACCCATGTGGGCTGCCCATGTGTTTTACTGGGCTGCCTCTACTGGACACAATTGGGCTTCCTATAGGAGACCCATACACAAACTGGCCACGAGCATCATTATGGACCCACGTAGGCTGCTGATGTACTACCTGCACTGCACCCACTTGGGCTTCTTATATGGAGCCCCCTTACGAAATTGACCGTTGGCACTTTGGATCCATGTGCCTACTGTCCAAGCATGGAAAAAGGAAGCTGTGAAAGTGTCTCATCGCAATCTTCCTAAAATGTTCAACTCTTACACAGATAATTGTGTGGTAGAATTTAATGGAACATTTCAAGCAAATAGCATGAACTGTCAAAAGTCCTGAATTCTTTTTTCTTTTGCTTTCTCTGCTCTGATAATCCTTCCTCCTCGGTCACGAGCACCAACCAGCCATTTGCTCATTTGTTCTTCAACTTGTTTCTTGGTTACTGTTGCTGTACTGTATGTTCCTTCTTGCAGCTCCTACAAAATAAATTCTCAATCAAAAGGGGTAAATATATGCAGTAGAATTTGCCTAATTCTTCATCTCAAGGGGATTAGAAAAAAGTGACGAATTATGCAAACAGGTGAAAACTCTATCATAGAAGCTCGTATACTTTATCATAGTAACTCGTATACATACATAGTGCTCTTATTTGCAGTAAAACACAAGTTAATGACGTTATGGTTGAATACAACAATTAATTCCTCTGCTCTATCTGGACTCCTCCATTCCATCAAGCACCTTTTAAATCTTTAATAAACTTTTCCGCGTTCTCTCAATGGGGAGTCGGGTCGTGCTTCGCACCTCGTGTATAAATTCGATAAACAAATTGCGAGGTGCAACAATTCTCAGATAAACATCCTTTTGTTTGAATTCCCACACGTACTAGCTGCTTAGACAACTAAAGCGAAACTGCAAATGACGAATTAGACGAACAAAACGCTTCTCAGGAATAGAAAGAGGTGACGAATTAAGCAAATTGACGAATTAGACCAACAGAAATGTGCACAAAAGATAAGGATTCTGCCGGGACCGACGAAAACGTGCCGCATTAAGCGAATTGACGAATTAGACAATGACGACTTAGACGAATTCTACTGTACAAGCTTTCTGGCAGATATAGACAGCAAGCACGTGATTTTGTTCATTAAGCGCATTCACAACCAAATTCACTACACTGAAAAACCAGTGTGAGTTTTTAAAAGTAAAGGTACTTGACAAAATACTTCAGTAGTATCTAGAAGTTGCTACCAAAATGAAATTAGTACATTACCTTTGTTGCAAACTCTCAGTGTTCATATGCAGTTGTGCTAGCCTGCTTATTTAATGTTAAAGAACTATTTTAAGAAGGTACATCCAGTTCAGTTTAAATCGCTTTTTGCATGCTTTAACCTACGCTACAATATGTGCTGTAACCAATGCTACAGTAAATGCAAGAAACTAAAAAGATGTTACATGGCATCATGGGCGCAAGTTTGTTGTAAAATGCGGGGGGGCAGCTTGATGTAAAACCAACATAGTCATCGAGCCGATGTGGAAGACACGTTTTGTAAATGCAGATTCACAATCTTGTTTTTAGAGGTGTTTTTCAAGCAACACTAATCACGCTTCGCTTTATCCCTACAAATGATTTAGAAATTAATAAACTTAATTTTCTGCTGGACGTGGTGCTGTAGTTCAGCTTGGTTGCACTACTATCAGCCGTGGCGTAACTAGATGTTTGATCCAGGGGGGCATAGCTCACCTGAAAGGGGCCCACTGGTCACCGTCGGGTGCCCACTAGCCAAAATTCTGAAAAAAGTTAAGAAATGATAGTGAATCTCAGGACGTTATGGATGTCCATACTAGCTAAAACAATGAAAACACCCCGAAAAATCCAAAAAACAACAACCTAAATAATACCAAATATCAAAATGTCAAGTAAAGGGGGCCCAGTTTTTACATTTAGCTTGCCAGTGGCGTGGCTCCCCCCTTGCCCCCTGTTAGTTACGCATTGACTATCAGACTATTGTTGAGTTCGTCTTGGCTCCTCAACATGAAACGTCTTGTGATTCTGAAATAACAACGAAAGGAGATTTCGATCACTGGAGAAAATAATTGAAGAAAGCAAATTAGAAGTTTACCGACGGATTCACGACAAGCCAAACGAAGCTGAAAACTAAACAACGACTAAAGACATTAACTCTTTAGAACATTGTCATGTGTACCTATTTGATGTATTGTGCATTTGTACTTTGCACATTTATTGTGAGTCACCTTTGGGAGAGAGTAACTTAAGACGGTATAGAAAACTATTACACTAAAAAATAACTTCAAATTGCAAATAGAATTACTGATGAAAACAGATAAAAATATTGTTGTAAAATACCGATTCGGAAATCACGATTAGAACGCCAACCATAGATGACCACTAGATGTCGCTATTGCACTGTGCGCTAATCGAGATTTGTCACGTGACCTTGGCGTCTAACGTTGTGCGTGTATAAAGAGCGGAATCTCACCATTCTCAATCAGTCTGACTTCGACCACTGTCCAAGAAGCAACTCAAACAATAGCTAGTGACTTTGGTCTAATACTAGTTATTGAGACTAGTTGGTGACTTCAGTCCATTGCCAACACTTTACGAGTTGATGGTTTATGCCCAAGCTCAACTTAAACCAGCGAACTATGGACTGGTAGACTGCTTTGTCCCTGATGTTCTAGCATAATTCGAGTCACTCTCTCTTTCCATGATAAAATAGAATACGCATTAACCCCTGTCTTCTGTAATAATTATGCATGTATGTCAATGTACCTTACTATTATGAACCCCTGTTGTGATGAATATTGCAGTGCTTAAAGTTATATTAATAAAACCACGAGTGAACACAATTTAGTTGTGATGAACCGAGCGGGTCGAGCGAAACTGGCGGGTCTGAGTTTCTTAATTGTTAACTTGGGCGTGCCTGGGACGCTCCGGCTAAATTCACCAGTGCTCTTGCGGGGTTGTCCTAAATGTGTTGTGGTCTTGTTTAAAAGATGACTGCCACACTATGAAACAAAGAAGCAGGCACGTAACCAGCTTGGGACACCAAGGAGGCGAAGAGTTTTTTGAGAGTGGTCCAAATTATTCAAACTATCTCCAATACTTTTAAACACGGTACAACATATTTTTCCAGGGGGAGATAAAATTTTTTAACCCCCCTGCAGGTTACAAAGCATTCTGCCAAGTTTTAAATCAAAACATTGTAGAGAAGAAAAGTCATAACAGTTTTTATATCGCCTGGTCCTAGATCGCATTTCTGCTTTTCGACTCCGTCAACTCTCTACATGATGTTCCACCTCGCACTAATTTTTTATCCACATCACACTGGCATGCGTTCACAAATACTTTACACTAACAGGTCATTTGAAATCTGCCAAGAGCGAATGCTTGTGAATTAGCGTCGAAAACACGGCTGAAGCAGGTAGCCTACTTGCTGCCAGAAAAAATATTTATGCTCAAGCAAAAATCGTCAAATATCCACATGATATGTTCTAACTCAGTAAAAAAGTTGTTGAGTAATTATTTATGCACTCTGCATTGGCGTGTGTTTACAAATGGTTTACACTGACGGGTCATTTGAAATCTGCCAAGAGCGAATGTCTGTGAAGCAGCGTCGAACACACGGCTGAACGGTCTAGGACAGTTCGGCAGCGCCGTTTCGGCGATGGTGGTCGCAAATGTTTTATGCGAAAAAAATGTGGGTTTTTGAAATACTTTGAAGGCTGGGCTTCAAAGGATGTTTGCTTCGTAAGTGTTTTTGTTGTCATCCTGATAGCCAGTATAGTTTCCCGTCCGTCAGGATTTTGGAAAAACTTTATGCGACGTGACCACGTGTGTAAAGAAATATGGCTTGTGACGTTTATTTACGCTGGAATGAGGCGTTTGGGAGTTTACACAAAAGTTAAGCCTGGACAGCATCTATTTCTTAGTCTTTCACGTAGGCAGGGGCGCATCTAGGGGTCTGTTTGCCTGTCATGACAAACCCCGTTGCACCGCAGGTACTCAGCATTAAAGCCGATGATAAAACATCAAACGTTGTCACTGCAGGTCACAAATGCGAACCTATAGGTTCCTACGACGGGAAACACTACATTGGTTCCAACACCAAGGAAAACCCTACATTGGTTCCCAGACCGCGACTACTATACTTCTACTAATAATCAGTTTTATCCAGTCTTGCCAACCTTGCGGTTTTCCCGCGAATTTGGGCTTGTTTTTTTCTGGAGTTGCGGGTTTTTTTGAAGGCTTGCGGGTTGCTTGTTTTTGGGTTTGTTGCAATTGATATTTGGTTGTGTTTTGCGGTTGTTTTTTGCAGATTATTGTTTTGCAGATTGCTTTTTTAAAATTTCATGGCAGTTTTGCTGTTTCAATTTACTCCTAAAGGCATATTGGACTTGTTTTTATGAAAATTTGCTCATTTTGGGCTTGTTTTTTGGATTTTCCTCCCTGCTTTTTTATTAAATTTTCTTCCTGATTTTTTGTTTTGTTTGATTTTCAAGCCAACGCATGTTGGGCTTGTTTTTCGGTTAAATTACCTGTTTTGGCTTGTTTTTCAAATTTACTTGCTTGTTTTTGCAAAATAACCTGGCGTCACTGGTTTTATCAGCGTATTTGGTACCAAAGGTGTGCATGAACTGGATTTTAGAATTTTTGGAATCCGGACTCCGGTTGCTTCCGACAGGGCCAGGAGTGAAGTTTTCTTTCCTGAAGCCGAATCCGGTTTGGATTTGGATTTTGCTTTTTCTTCTACTTCTTGCGTATGGAAGTTTCCCTCCGAGTTTGATGCTTTGTTTGTTGCGGAAGGGCGCACACAATCCCGATGCGTGAATCACAGACGAGGCATAGTGAGGCGCTGGCATGCGAATACGATACAACAGCATGATACAGCACGTAATGGTACAAGGCGCAGTCGCAATTTTTGGGCCACCGAGGGCGGTAACAGCATTGGCCCATGAGCTGAGTGCTAGGTTCCTTGCTCAAGGGAACAACTGGCGAGGGGGATCGAACTCCTGCCTCACAATTGTGAGGCCAGCTCTTTACCGAAAGAGCCAACCGGCCACCTTGTTTTTAATGAAAAAATGTTACTGGTTGTTTGCTTGACTTATATTTACCCAGACTCAAACAGCAATCGGTTTGCTTGAATCTAGTTGGTACCGGATCCGGTTCGATTCGGATTCACAATTTGCAAAACAGGATTGGAACCGGACTCAAAAAATCAGAGTCCGAATACCTCTATTTGGTACGTAGAATATTACTCTGTGCACGATATAAAAATTCCAAATGATTGAAGACTGAAGTCTGTGCCTGGTCAATTAGAGTAACAAAGGTCAGCAGCGTCCGTAGTACCGACGACTCGGTACCATGCGGCACCTGTGCAGGGTTTTACCTGTACCTCCAGCGTTGGGGTTGGTTATAATGATTTAGGAAGCAACTGTTTGTGCCTCCAATATAGGGAATTGATTTAGAAAGCAACTGTTTGAACCTCCAGCGTAGGGATGGCTTCAGAACAGTGTTGCTGTTGTGGCCAAAATTGGAACGCCAAGTTGCTCACAACATGTGTCGTTCAGCCCGTTTTTAGTAAACTCTCCAGAAACAAGTCTTATGCGTTTTCCCACCAGTCGACTCGATCGTACGAACGACCTTGATGTTTTTGCTCTGCTCAGTAGCCACATCCGAAAAGAAAGCGCTGAGTGGAAATCAAACGCGCCGAGGCTCACTCGCTCTGTGCCAAGTGGTAACTTATTGCAAATATGTAACATCAAGTCGTCGTGTAATCTCTCTAATTACGAGGAAGAGAATGATGAATTCGCTGAAACAATGATGTAATGGCCACGCTAATGGTGCAATGATCGGAAAAAGGCAAACGCTGAATAACACAAAATGACTACGAGAACGAAAAAAGATATTATGTGGGCGTGAACCGAAGATACGAGAACATCTGCGTGTCATACATTCATGCTGCTCCTATGCCTCAACCTCTGGCCGCGTATATGTGGCCCGAAGACTTGCAGGTCACGGATCTCAGCTTGGAAGCGATACGACAAGCGTTACTGCGAGCCGATGACGTAAACCTTCGGATTGTAGCACCGCCGTATCGAGTCGCTGCACGCTATGAAGATCTAACTGCCGCAGATGATGGAAATCAAAACAAAGCAACAGTAAGTGATGCTAGCGATCTGCCTTGGGATTTGAGCCGCTGTGTACCAAATGCGACCAAAGCTTTCCACGAAAACAACCTCCCCAATGAAGAAAAGCGAGCTCCCAAAAAAACAACTTCGTTGCGCAAGCGAAGCAGGAACGAGTGCGTGTCAGAAGGAAGGGGCGACCACGAAGCAGAGAGGAGAAATGAGATAGAAGAAAAAGACATCGCATGGTCTGACGAGAAGCTGTTGGAACTTGGACCGAGAAAGAGTGAGCCAATGTTCGATCTCGAAGAACTCATCGGTTAAAAACCGCAATACAGCTGCAATGCTCGCTCGCGGCACAAAATCGTCAACGGCGTCTCTGTCGTTTTGTGTGCATGCATGCGCTTTAGTATCTCGCATCATCGTGCTTGTATCGCCTCCCGTGTCAAAAAACAAACTAAAACTTACCAAAAGGTAGCAGCTCCATGCACGGCAATAATGCGGAGACCAAGTAAGTTAGATGCAAGTGTACATTCAGGGTTCCGCACAGCTCGCACCTGTTCTCGCCTTTTTCGTTTCGCGTATAAATAGCGTTGCATTTGCGGTGATTAGACATTCATGATTGAATCACTGCTGTTGGACGGTTATGATTGAATCACTGCTGCTGGACGGTTATGATTGAATCACTGCTGCTGGACGGATGTCACGGTTCCGATATTATAGCAAAATTACCATCGAAGTGCTGTGAAATATGGCTTGGCTGATTAACCGTGTTGATCGATGTTTCTCTCGCATTTTCTGAATAAACCAATGCTCAACCAAAATCAAAATTCAATGCTTGACACCAACATCTAGCCACGGGGTTGAGGTGTTGTACGTTTGAGTACGAATATATGTGCCTGGGCTATGCTCAACCACAACGGGTCTACGATTGATCGGCTTAAGATTATTGTAAAATGGGGAATATTTCGCCCATGAAGAACGTTAGGCCACGTAATCGGCGGGCAAGGTGGCCATAAAATTGCCAACTGTGGTGTAATATACACTATATTAGTATATAGCCTATACCAATATATTTTCAAAGTGCTTGGTAGGCCTATATAAATTTTGATTTGGTATAGGCGGCTATATAGGCGGCTATTTGGTATAGGCTATATTTGGTATATTTTTGTCAGAGGGTTTAGCTGAGATTTAAACCAGTTTATTTGCTATTTACTACAGAGCGAAAACACAAAAACTGATAGTAGTGTTGAAGCCAAAAAAAAAGCTGAGTGGTTTTGGTTGACATACCATGGGAGTAATAAGCAGTAAGCATGAACCTTCTGGTGTAAGCAGAAAGCGAGTTTGGAAGAGAGCTGAGATGTTCTGAAAAAACTGAACTTAGCTCTAAGTATGCGCTTTTGGTCAGACAATGCATTCAAATGTGGGAAAGCTAATATGGGAGTAGCAGAAGATTTAGCAAAAAGTGACTGATAGAGCTGGCATGACTTGCAAAGCAGTATTCAGCTGGTTCTGTGTATCCCTTGAAGAAAATTGCCAGCTATTAGAGCATATAAAGATTCTGGACCAAAGAAGTAATTAAAATGTACTGTCACAGTAATTGTGTTGGATTGGAAGGATTAATTTTCTAGTGGTTAATAAATCTGCCAATGCTAAAGTTAAGATAGTAGAATTTGAGCTTGCAACATCTCTATGATGGCTCTTCTCAACGCAGCTAAATCATCTACGTGAAACAATAAAAAGACTGAAAATATAGCATTAAATTATACGTTTTTGTTACAGATAAAAATTTGGTATATTTTTAGACTAGGTTTGGTATATTTGTTGAGAAGAGTTGGCAACACTGCTTGAGAAAGCAAATTGTACCTCCTTTGGAAACTGTTTGTACGTCCTTCCTTGCTCTATTGTTTTTTATTGCTGGAATACTAATTATCGCCAAATAAAATCAACTTAACTAAACAACTTCAGCATGATGAGTTGATTTATAAAGCAATTGAGTGTTTGTACCTTCAGTGTAGAGAGTTGATTTATTGTTTGTAAATCAACTCCCTACACTGGAGGTACAAACAGTTGCTTTAATGAGTATTATTAAATAATTATTGATCATAATCAACTCCCTTTGCTGATGGTACATCCCTATGCTGGTCGGTGATAGTGACGCCGCTGACTAGTCCTTGTCAGTGACGTAACTGACCGGGTCAGATACCCCTGGCCCTGTCAAGCTAAAAAAACAAGGCTGCCACCTTGATTCACCTTTTATATTTTGTATTCTTTTAGTGTTCTTTTGGTTTTCGGTAGTTTTTTGTAGTTTTTTTTCGTTTTCCAGAGTATTTCTGGTGGTTTAGGGTTTTGGTATTGCCATCCACATTCGAAGTCACCATCAGTTCTCAAGTTTTTATGAGTGTTGGCTAGTGAGCCCCTTTCAGCCAAGTTTTTATCCTTGTCAAACCAATAGTAATAGTTGCGCCACTGGTGCTCATGTTGTTCAATTTAAAGCACCAGATGGATGGTAAACTTTTTGATGTGGAAGGTGTAGAAGTTTTCATCTCAAAAAAGTGTTCAAACAATTTTTTGTCAGGAATTTATTATCTGCTAAACCTGCCAAACGTTTTTTAAAATCTTACTAGAAAATCAGCTAACTGCTATATTGTAAATTTTAAAGCTAAAAGTGGGGCAATCCAAAAATTTGCAACAAATATGCTAAAATAACAATGCTTTCAGAATATCAAACCATTTACAAGAGACCTGCACATATTTGTAATCGAAACCACATGTGTGAAATAATATTATTTTAGCCTAATGGGATGTTTTATTTTTTAAATATGATATTATATTCCATCCATTCAGTGTTGTGAACAACATTATGTTTATTTTTGCTGCAAAGGTGTCTCATGTATAGGCCTAATAAGCTGCTTTTGATTGGAATTGTGGCATTGAGTGTTGCTTCTAGTTACTGGTTCTCAACCTTTGTCTTACACACATACAGCATGTCTGCTGATTTTCCAAAAGATGTCTATGGATTTAATGTTACAGATAATGAAGGAACTGAAATTTCATTATCAAAATACTTTGGAAAAGTGTGTTTGATTGTAAATGTTGCTTCACAATGAGGGTTGACTTCAGTCAATTATGCACAGTTTGCTGTATTGCTTGAAAAGTACTCACAAAAAGGTTTTCACATTCTTGCTTTTCCTTCCAACCAGTTTGGCAAGCAAGAGCCCAAAAGCAATGAAGAAATTAGAGACTTTGTGTTCTCTGAAAAGAAGGTTCCACTTGATCTGTTTTCTAAAATTAACATGAATGGAAATAATGTACCACCATTGTTCAAATATCTCAAAAGTCACAAAAATGGCTCAGGGTTTTTGACAAACTCAATTAAATGGAACTTTACCAAATTTCTGGTTGATAGGAAAGGTCAGTTATTCAAGCGCTATGGTCCAAATACTAATCCTCTAGACATTGCTCAAGATATTGAAAGACTTTTGGATCTGTAATGATAAATTTAGTGAGCAAACTATTGTGCAGAGCTTTTTAAATGCTTTAATTCTGTGGTGATGAGATTGTTTGGACTTGCAATTTTTAAATATGAGGCATTTGTTTAATTTTCTATTTATTGTGACATGAAGCATTTGTTTCATTTTCTGAATATGGTCATATGTGTGCTGTTGTACCTTTGTTCAGTGCAACTGCTTATTGTGACATTTGTGATGTTTGTATTGTAATTACATTATGTGGATGCTAATAGTGTGTTGAACATCATATGAAATAACAAATTTTAAGGGCTGCTTTTTTATGACAGTGCATTTAAAAAACTTCTCACTGAAGGGAAATGCATTAGAATAAAGCATTTGCGCATGGAGTATAAACTTACAAGATTAGTGAGTACATCTAGTTGAGTTTTACTTTACTGAGCGTAGTGTTTTAAGCTGTCAAAAATAAATTTGTTGTGGCATTGGTATGTTTGTGATGCTGATAGCAGTGGGTTAGAAATCTTGTTGTTCAAACCTTATGCCAATTGTCTGCTACTTAGACGGGATAATTGTCAAGACAGGAAAATTGTCATCCTTAATTACGATGACTACAACACTATAATGACTAGGGAACTGCAACAGTTTGAAAAATTAGACGTGTCTGTAGATGGAAGCGACACCTACCTTGAAAAAGTGGGAAAAGATTGCAACGAACTCGTGGTTAAACTCCATGCAATATGGGAATTGAAGGATGAACTGCTACTACCCATAACTGGAATGAAATGTAAGAACAATGCATACCGCAAGGTCAATGGTACATCAGCAAAATATTTTCGCTGCAACACACCAGCGTACGCTTACCCGCTTTTCAAGACACACAAGCTAACTCCGGATAATTTATTGAACGTTGATATCAAGGAAATACCAGTGCGCCTGCTGCAATCTGCTGGGAGCATTAGCACCTCACGCATTACTGCATTTCTTGAACTCATACTGAAACCTATCAGTGCAGAATTTTGCAAAAACTGCCCGAACGAATTTAGTGAAGATAGCCGTCAGTACATTGGAGACCTGCTTATATGGAAAGAGCGCCTTACAAAAAAACTAGAAACTGCAAAGCAAAAACCAGTGTTTTACATTGTAGCGGCAGATGTGAAAGCACTTTACCCCAGTTTGTATAGAGACACTGTGACGAAAGCTCTTGAATGTGCATTGGAGAAGCATTCCGACTACAGCGCAGAGGCCCGTAAAATCGTCGTCGAACTGAATAATGTGTTCACTCAATATGGAGACCAATTGTACACACAAAAAATGGAATCATAACTGGTGATAACCACTCAGTCTCATTGGCCAACATTGCTGTGCATTACATCCTACAGCCTATTGCGGATGTGCTAAATAAGGCAGAACTTTTCGTAGATTTATCGATGACATAATTTCGATTTCTGCATCGGAAATATCAAATGAACACATTTGACAAGCACTAACTTCAGCTTTTGAGAACAGTGGCTTGGAACTAACGTTCCCACAAGCTTGCACTGCCGAGAAAACAGGCGAAGTTGAATTTCTGGACGTTAATCTTTGCGTAACCATTGAAGATGATTTTGGCTTTGTCACTAAAGACTTCATAAAACCCACAGCGGAGGGAAGGCAATTCATAAATGGGAATTCTCACCACCCGCAAACGACATTCAAGTCAATCCTGTTTGGAGAAGCTATTAGATTAAGGCGCCTCAACCAAAGAAAAGATGATTACCTCACCAGGTTAAACCAACTCAAAGAAAAAGTGATCCGTTCAAAATTTCCCTTGAACATGACTAATGACATGGTAGCACTGGCATCTAATTGGGAAGATAGACTACGGCCCCCAAAATGCGACAAGAAAGAAGACCCACAGGTTTGGGCTACATCTTTTCCCCATCTGCTTACTCTAACACAAAAAGAGAAAAAGTTTAACCCGAAATCAATGATTACCTACAAAATACCCACCACAATTGGACAAAAGCTAACGAACTACAAAGACCTTGCTTTAAACAAGACACGAAAGCAAACCAAAGGTGGCTCAATGCCATGTGAGCACTGTGCACTTTGTGGTTGCTATGGAAAAAATAACAAATCCATGGTACCAAATGTTTCACAATTGCTGACTAAAATCAAAACTTTTAAGCTAAACCAAAGCTTGACTTGCGCAGATTTTGGCATTTACGTCGCGACTTGTGTGATATGTCATGAACAGTATGTTGGTCAAACTAGCAACAAATTTTCCAAAAGATGGTCAGCGCATCGCAGTAATTGGAACAAACAAGATTGTAAAACTGACAGTGACAAGGACCAGATGGCCTTGTCGC
>Ga0210059_1001132_pt1 | contig 38940 bp, 21 predicted proteins | sample Ectturendosymbi2_FD_188042 | JGI IMG/M metagenome (GOLD analysis project Ga0210059, IMG submission 188042) | Ecteinascidia turbinata endosymbiont from Florida, USA - Sample 2 (SPAdes) (version 2) | ecosystem: Host-associated > Tunicates > Ascidians > Unclassified | place: Key West, Florida... | reverse complement strand
CGGCAGCAATTACATCACCCCAGTCACAGTGAGATTGTTTAAAAATTGAAATGTGCCTATAAACGTTTTAGAGAAGTTTTTCGTCATTATTTATAATTAAGTTATGGTTTTACTTCCTATAGTATTCTCTGCGCCGCGTATTTTAGACTGTGTCCTCCCATACTGTTGCAATTCTAACTTTAACTCAGTTGATTGTAAATCACTGCCTTTGCAGAAATATTTTGAAAGTTACACGTCGCTAAAACGTTTGATTTTCAGCACGTTTGTGTAAGCTTTGAAAGTCGTTGACGTAGCTTTGCTTTTGTTTGCGACCGTGAAAGATTGTATTTGCTTTTTCATTTGTAAAAATGTTTAAGCACAAGTTTCATCGCTTCACAAAGTTAGTAAAAAAACTTGAGAAAAACGGATTAAGTTATTTTTACAATTTTGGTTTCTTAGTTTTGTTGTCAACCACCACTGAGTGCCTATATTAGCACAAGGTGTGAACAGCTTCTTTCTAAATTGAGCAATTGAGAAGTGCAAATCTACCAATAAACTTCTTTCAATTTTTGCAAGAAGATTTGTTTACCACATTCACAGCAATAGATGCTATCGTTCTTGAATGCTGTAAGTGTAAAAGATCGATGAGAGTCAACTTGTTCGGCAAACTGTTATCGCATCAAATGGTTGAAAACTACATGCAGCAGATGATGCAGACTATTGAAGCTCTGTAATAGATGTCTTCTTTGTTCTTTCTGCGATTCTGAAACTGTATAGGTCAGATGAAATGGCTTGCAATCACTAGCGTAGCCAGCCCAAACATTTGGAGGGGCAAAAAAATCCGGGGGTGGAATATTCAATATTAGGCGAATAACGCTATTTTGTTTGGGATACCGCCTCACAAAGCAAAAAATGGCTATATGTTCTGAAAATTTGGGGAAGGCCATGACCCCCTAGGGCCCCCTGGCTATGCCTCTGCTTGCAATTCACATTGCAAAGAGAAAGGAAGAACACAGAAAAAAGTTGTACAAGTACTTTTTGTTTCAAACCTTTCAGGAGCTTTCATTTAGAAAAAGTGAAGAACGTTTATCCTGTTCTGCACTTTAATTAAAAAAGCAATTCATGACCACCTTATCTAGTGGGAAATTTATCTGAAGAAATAAATTTAATTTCGAAACAGTTTTATCTTATCAAAAGGAAAACAAAAGGTTTAGTAGAGTATTCTATTTTGCTTGTTTCCTAACAGTTTATGCAGTACTGGCACTTGAAATGCGTAGCAACAGTTGTGAGTTAAATTAACCTGCTCTATTTTTAAAAACCAGATAAGCAGAAAGAGAGTTGCATGTTACATGAATATTCACATTTGCCCAATATATGAATTAGCAATAAAGTTTTGCTGACATGTGACAGAAATATACTTTTGCGTAAATTTAAGTTCACCAATTATTGAAATAGTCAGGATTTTGACATCTGACAAAAGCGATATTCACGGGATAAGCGCAGAATGAACCGAGTTGTAAAAATGGAATGATAAAATCACCTGGAATACTTATGAATGCGATATAGCGGTCTGATCTAAATGTTAGGCCGCATTTAGTCGGCTCATAACTTTCTATCTTTGGTAACTTGTTGTGAGTTGTGCGCCTGTCATCTTTAAAATGTTTTGAACTGTTACGGCAAATGCCAGGCAACGCTCTCACCAAATGAGGTGTAACTCAATATTTAAAAATATTGTTATTAGAGATCAATTTGGCTTTCACATTTTATTTTACTTCACATTCGTTTACACTTTAGACTCAAGTTACATATCGCGTAAGTGGCTACACACCAAATAGAAAAAATATTTGTCCCAAAAAAGTTAAGAAAACACCTGGCATCATAGAAGCAATGCATATCATTAACGTACTAAAGATTTGGATGTTTGCCTAAATACGTTTTTGGCCATACATTTTCGACCACCAACGCTAGATCCAGGGCTCTGAAGATTTAGATTTTTGCCTAGTTTTGTTAAGAAAGGAACAAAAACAATGCCACTTGGGGCTAGGGCCCTCGGCCCGGTGACGTGGGCCAAAAGTATCCAAACTTACCCCTGTTTTGACGTCACCCACAAAAAACTCAAATCCAAACTTCCCAACATTTTTAATCGAAGCTACAAGACTCTCCGCATCGTTAGAAAGTTTGAACAGCTCGGTAGCTCCAGTGGCTGGCGAATTATGGCCAGAAATCTGCCTGGCACGATCGTGACTTCTGCGGGCCAGGATACTACGTGAAAACGAATGCTTAGAAGAATACCCCTGGGAAAAGTCTCATCTACATTCAAGAAATTTCTCGCAAAGGTTTAAAAAAACTTTGAAAGAAGGTTTTGTATATGTTTTCCAGGTGCTGGCAACAAAATTTCTGGCAATAAACACTAAGCAAAGTTTACTGCTGGTGCAGTTGAAAACAGAATGAGGATGCTTTGCAATTTTTTTGTAAAAAAGTACCAATCTCTGCAATTTGTGAATGTCATTACCACCGTTTTCTGAAGCATGAGACACTTTCCACTCAAAACGGAAAACAATAGAGCAGCGCTCTTCAACCAGTGTGCATGGTGCACCCTAGGGTGCACCAAAATATGCGTAGGGTGCACCACTGAGAATGGGTTCACAAAGGTGCATCACAAATTTGTCACACTAAACAGATGATTTTTACAAAAACTTTCTGTTAACAAAAATGAACCATATGACTTTCAGGATTTAACCGAGACTTTGCAGATTCTAAAGTGTGGTGCATAAGCATCACACCACATCAAGGTAGTTGTTGCATCTAGATGATTATTTGTGATGCATAAGCAACAGACTATAAGCCATTATCAATTGAATATGTAGCTGAGTTACTGATTTAGGGGACTTGCTTATTTAGACCAGGGTACTTATAGACATGGGCGCAATTACGTGGGGGACACGGGGGAAGTGTCAGTAAATAGGGTGCATGAGTTTAAGTGCTTAAGTAAATAGGGTGCATGAGTTCGTCAAAACATCTTTAAGGGTGCACCATTACGAAAAAGGTTGAAGAGCACTGCAATAGAGCACTGCAGTTAAAGCTCTTGGATCGCCGATTAGTTGTGCAATGCTTTTGTTGCAAATGCAAAAGTCTATTTTTGTGAAATAAGCAGAATCGTCACACATCTTATGAACAAATGCCAGTATTAAAAGAACAGCATTATTTCTCGAGTTTGTTGAATACCCCGATCAGTTTCTTGGTGATGCTTTTTGGTAAAAAAATTCACCACATTCAGTTCCAAGAAAATGCAGCAAAGAACAAAATCGTTTACTCTGACGCAATTATTGTATGCGTTTGTTTGCTATAAAACTTTTCAAATTATTTTCGGTATCTTGGTCAGAAGAAACAATCTATCTAACTCTTTGGTTGTTCGATTAATTAATTTAACAACCAGCAATGCCTTTTTTTGTAACGTTTTTTTTGCGTTTTTTATATTAGTCAATATTGCGTAATTGCTTATGCTTCGACAATTGAGACCGAAAATTGATGAGATGGTAAAACTCGATCTATTTTACACAGTGGAGCTTGCTAACAATTTCAAACGAGCTTCCAAGAACAATTTGTTTATGCAAAGCTTTACAAAAATTAAAAAAGTAAATGTCTTTAATGTGATATTGATATTTTTAAGCTATCGGCATCGAATGACAAGCAGACTGGTGTTTGGTTATTCTCTACTTTCAAAGTAGCAGAAACAAAACATTTTCAAAAATCATTTCTTCCAAACCAATGATCACAAAATTTGTAAAGACTGTGGCGATTTAAGAAAAATATTGAAAGGAAACACAACACGTTAGAATGTATGTTCCTAAGATTGCAAGCACGGACGTTTAGCGACCATTTTGAGAAAAAAGACTTGCTTTAAAACAAACTTTCGATCTCTTTTGGATGGTACATTTCACAGTTCAGACAGAAGTTATTAGCACATGATTTTCTGCACAGTTTCTGCACAAAAGCTATATGCGCAGTGGGCTCAGCAATTCGATGCACCGGAGAAAACAGCTTGAGTCACTTGCAAAATCAACAAGCGCGTTTAGCACACCAAGTTACTTTGAAGGTTGACAAATTAACGCGTGAATGTCTCATCTGCATGGGTCCGGAACCCAAGCTGATCGACCGTGCTAAGAAGTATTGCTGCAGCTAAACTGAAGCTGGCAGCTTCTGTTCTGCGTTCAACTGCTTGCAGCGTTTGTTCGCGTTAAGCGGTATACCTACCAATTTCCAAACTGAACGCTCACTGCATTGACACAAGTCACTGGAAAGTGGTAGCGCATTAAAACAACAGTGGCATTGTCACATCATATTTGGTCGACAGTGACATTTTGTTCAAAATGAATGGTAAATTAATTTTTCGAATAACACGTGAATGTTTCTGTTACTTACCGACCGTAGTCCAACTTTTCAAGCAAGTTCAGCTGTCCTGTATTATAACGAACAATCTTTTCCCGCAGCTTTTATTTTTTTATTTATCTTTCCTGAAAAGCAAAAATGCTGTGAGTCTTGCAAGAAAACATGAAAGTCAGTTTATTTTGTTTATTTAAAACATTTGCTTTGGTAAAAACTGTCCCAGGTCATTGAGTGATTTGATTTTGAATGAAAATCATTTGATCTGCGGAGTGAGGGAACCGTAATCTACTCGCTTTCTCGAAAAGGATTTGGCGTCTTCTTATTTTTGTTGTCATACAAAATTATGGTACTTTTGTTGTTCCTACATTTTTGACACAACACTAGAACTAGAAATTATGTTATGGATAATTTTCTTATGTAATTGCTGCAATGCTTGCGTTAGTCCAAGCAGAATAGGTTTTGGTTCGAACGCCGTAGATGTCCACAACACCTGTGTGGCAAAAAAGTTTACTCCGACTTGTTCGAAAACGGGCTTGTTGCAGATTGAACACGTAACCGAAAATTTAGTCAGGTTGAAGAACTGCTTTCTCTGTCGGTTATTTACATTGCCAATAAAGTTAAATACAGGAAATAATGGCTCCTTCATTACATTTTCGCAAGAAAAATTTAATTACTCATTTTTAATTTTGCGGAAGAGCCTCTAGTATATTGCTCAATCCCTGGGAGAAAAGTCAGCTTGACGAAAAACTTACTCTACGTATCCAAATGATTTCATAGCTAGTTTCGTTCCATGCGAGCTGCAGGAAAATTGGAAATAATCAAAGCTTTTCTGAGGAGTGGGTATTGGTAACTGTCACGAATCAATATTTCCAATAAAATACCTTACGTTGGTAGTATATTATTACCCAATGCAGCTTCACAACAACACACTCCAAACCTCTGTTTTATTCATAAACACAATGCTCGGAGCAAAGGCATGATGGAGATTTATAATTGAACAGTGTTGAATTGTCTTTGCTTTCGTTTTTAGATTTCTTCAACGGTTTAAACGCAACGGTTCAGTTGTCTGCTTCCAGAACAATACAGTAAACGTCTGTTCTCCATAAAAGTTGTTGAAATATTTCAAATTTGTTGCTATAGCCTTTAATTCAATAAATGTTGTTATTTCATACCATTATACTCGACGCACTGATTGGTTTCAACGTTAGTTGTTGATCTTTCCAAGCAGACTTGGTGCGTAAAGCAAAGAGCAACGGTGCTGTTTTTCAGACAAAAGTTGTTTGACATCAACTATTTTTTTCGTGTGTCTCGTTTCAATTTTTCAATTCAGTAAACTAAACAACTTTTTGGGTTAACTCCGTTGAAAACCTAATGCTCATTATCCAGCTTTGCTGAGCTACGAAGGTACTAGCATTGGGAAATATTATCATAGAAGTATGTTTATCAAGAGAAGGAAAAAAAATATTATATCTTAACAAAACGTTTGCTGAGTGGTGTTTGCCTGCGACTTTTACCTCAGTCAGAAATAATGCATACATGGCGCAGAGAGACCTGACTGAGCAAGATAACTTGTTTCATGTGACAGATATGAAGTGAAAAAGCCAGTTACTGAACAGGAAGCACTTGTGGTAAGAATAATGAGACACCAGGAGTTGTCTGCGTAGATTGTTGATCTGTACTTTGATTTTGTTTTTAACGCAACATTATTTAAGATTCACGAGTTTACTGTGTTACGTTCCCATTTACAGCAGTCGCGCAAGCGTGTCACCTATATAAGCCTCGCAAGAAAGGAAAAAATACCGAGTCATCCACAGTCATTTTTTTACTGCTATACATTAAACATTTGATTGATACCTTGTAAAACTTGCAAACTAAATTCCCAAGTATTTATCTATGTAACACCCCAATACGAAGTGGTGAAAAGTTTTGGAAAAACATTACGTGAGTATTTACCTCATGGCAGCTTTATTTGACCAAGAAAAACCTACCACGCTGATGAGTATGTCGAGACTGATGACGTTGTGTCTACATAAAACGCCATTACTTACTCTTGCAGCAGAATGCTGCTAGGTCCAAACAATGTTTGTCTTTGGAAGTTCGCAATACAGTTCTGAGCTATTTCTAAGTAAGCCACTGAATATTTTAGTGCAGGAGCCTCCAAACTTTTTTATCCGAGGACCACATAAGCTACTCGTCTACAGTATACACAAGGTTTGATTAATCATGGGCAATTGGTAAACCATACTGCTTTGATCAGGATCGGCTAAAAGTTGAAGTGGAATAGTTTTTTGAGCCGTTTCGTTTATTTGCACTGACGCATTACTTTGGCTTACACATCAAAAGCTTCATTAACTTGAAAATTGTTAGTGCTTCTTTCAGAATTGGGGAGGCAGTTGTACCCATTGCCCCCCTCCCTGGCTATGCGCCTGGCTGACTGCTGACCCAAAGAATCTCTGCACGGGATTGTGCACATCTTTGTTGGAAGAAAGTGTTCATGATGCACACTTGCACAGTGCGTTGTTGCAGCAGGAGTCTTCCGTTATCATTTACTTTAGCTTGCGGACATTGGATTTTAAAATGTTTTTGCAACGTTTCATTGACCTAAATCGTCACAAACAGCACACCTGCTCACAAATGTGCAGATAATTCAATGAAAAGCGTATATAAATGTAAAAGATTGTGTTTGGACAGATGTAAAAAGAAAATGGTGGGAAACAAACAGTGCATCAGAAATGATAAGAATTTCTGTATCTTAGTAGTACGTTATATTTAGAGTTTTCTGCTGCTGCACTGAAGATACAGATACTTATTTGAGAAACGTTTGTTTTTGACATCCTGTGTATTCCCGTGCACTCATTAATATTGTTTCAAATGGAATTCAAATACAGTTTATACGGATGTTTGTAATTCTTGCATCAATCCTAGTCTACTCTTGCCAACAAATGTAAATGAAATAATCAAAATGCGCAAATAAAATTGTGTTAACATACTGTATTCAAAAATCTGGCAAATAACAAGACGATTTACACTTTTGTTAAAAAATCATCCAAGTATTGTTTATCATCCGTATTTTGTACGTAACTTTGTCGGCAAATTTTGACAGTTTCTAGTGAGTAAGTTTTGTTTTAGACTGAAAACTGTGTGTCGAACGGTATTAACAACAATAGCGGTGCGGTTCCTTCACAAAACAAAAATCTGCTGCTGATTGATTTTCCTCGTGTTTTATATAGGGTGGCAAGTTTTTACAAAGCATAAAAGGACCAAGAGGAGATATGGGCTTAAATGGAGTTATTGGACAAGAGGCGAGTTTTCCGTATCCTTTTGTTTCGTTTGCAACATTTGTCAAACTCTTAGCCTACATTAGGTTACAGCAAATTTGCCTGGGTGCATAAGTGAAATTTATATCAAAGGCAATTCAGCAATAGAATTACAGTCATCTTATTATTTAACCGCACGGGTTCAATGCGTTTATGCTGGTGTATCGTCAACAAGATGGAACTATTTTTGTTTTATCAGCGAAGAATCAGTTTCTAATCTTTGGTTTTGTGTTCGCAAACAAAAATTCATGAACTCCAGGGAACCTCATTCTTTCATTCTTCAAATTTTTTGCTTTTTAAAATCTTGGTCTTGATCGGTTGCTTAAGCACAATCTCTGTAAACACAATCCCTGAAATTAGAATAACAACGAAAACAATGGCAATACAGTCTTGGTTAATGTTGGTTTTTTTAAATACAGTTCATTTGCATATAAGCTCTTTTATGTTTTTCAGGGTCCGCTAGGTCCTCGAGGAATTGTGGGGAGAAGAGGGCCACCGGGAAAACCAGGTATAGTTAGTCAATTTGCTAATCAACAGTCAACTTCGCGTAAAAGTTTTGTGACACCCTTTGTTGTTACTGAATATATTTGGTATTCGTTCCCAATCATTGCTTGTGATTTAGTTCAGACGCCAGGTTCTCAATCACTTGAGATACTGTCTTCATGCAAGGAACTGCGAGCCAGCGGTACAAGCACTTCTGGAATTTACAGAATCAAGCCTGGAAGGATGCGCTCAAAAATAAATGTAAGCGTTTTCTCTGATTGTGCTTTCAACACATTCCCAAAGCTTTAAATGTCATTGCAAACTTCCTAAATATTAAATATTAATCAAATTCCGAACAAGCTCAATCAGGGACAAAAATATTTCTTAGAAAGAAGAACGTATGTTAAGAATACCTGCTTCATTAGCCGTTTTTTGTATTTTTCACTTTTTCATCCTCTACGTTCAAAAATATATTAATTAAATTTCAATGAAATTCTACTTCATAAACGTTAGTTGCACACAAGAATAACTGCAAGTGAATAGCAGCCTTGGCGCTTCATATCATAGAAAACAGAAAAGGTTTAATCTACTACGACCCAATTTTTTATTTATAAAAGCATGTTGAAAACAATAAAATCATTGTCAGTTCGGTTGGTATGCAGGTATACTGTGACATGGAAATCGATGGAGGGGGTTGGACGCTTGTTGCCAGTGTACACGAAAATAACATTTATGGAAAATGTACCAGTGGCGATAATTGGTCCAGTGATGAAGGCCTTGGATCGAATTACACAGGTATCCGCTAAACTATTTTGCATATATTTTGCGACACAAGTTTTAACAGATTGCGACAACGCAGGTGATTTCACTGTGGGCACCATCAGAAATAGCAATTGATTCCTACAACTTTTTTTGTCTAAATGAAAACGATTAGGATCGATTCATTGTGACAAATACTACTTGGTAACTGTTTGATAAAAAGTTAACAAGTATGTCTGTAACTTGGTTTCCAGCAAACACGGAATTAGTTTAAAGCTTGAGAGAAAATTATTTTACACAGACGGTCATCAACTCTTTTAAGAATAGAGGTCATGATCAAATGTTAAGCCATGTTTCAAGTTTTTGATTTAAAACTCTTCTTTCAAAATTATTTGTATCAAAGGAATTTGAAAAACGGCAAAAGTCGGAATACTACAGTGACGGACAGACCCCACGAGAGGGGTGTGCAGCCGGGCCGCCGTCCCGCGGCCCTCAAGAGTCTAGGGGGCCCATGAACCTCAAAGTTCAAAATTGAAATGGGCAATTATGTACAAAATTTTTATTGTTATAATTTTATTTATGCCGTCTTGTGCAGTTTAATTGGCTGAAGTTGTTGTTTCAGTAGTTATACAATGTATCACCATTTCTTTTGGTGTGCGCCTGGGCAAATCTTAATTGCTGCTGTTTTGTTGCTAGCCCAATGCACTAAGTCCTGCCTGTCGTGTCGGAACAGTCGAAAATACGTTTCAGACGTCACATAAGATTTGATTCCCCTCAATAGTGTTATAGAATTAATCCAGTTCTTTCTACTGTGTGGAGTTGAGAGTCATACACGTTAGAATTTCTATGATTTTTAAAGACAGATATCACGCCTAGGAAGCGGAGTCGCATTGTTGCGCTTTCGCAACACAAAGACTGTATCCAAACAGCCATTAAAAATTGCAAAAAGTGTGCACGGAAGACGAGTTTGGATTTACAGAAGGATTTGATGCATACTGAAGTTCACATATGCTCAAGTACAATGCGACGCCGCCCACTGGAGGCTGGCAGAAAGGCTAAGAAACGCTAAAAAGCAGCTTCTAACTCAACAAAAATGAAGAAGGAAAAGTTAGAACGGACAAAAAACATAAAGATTGGATTGTAGAAAAATGGAAAAAACTGTTGTTTTCAGATGAAGTTGATTTTTCCGTTCAAGGGAAGCACAGCAGGTTAGTCAGGATCAGAAAGGGTGACCAATTAAGTCCTACTCATGTCAATGAGGTATGCAAAACACCCAAACAGATGTTCTGGGGCGGTTTTAGATTCTGAAACAGGTTTACTTATGCCAATTGAGCGTATGACACGTTCAGACAAATGCATTGGCATAATTGAAAGAAAAGTCATTACAGATGTGAGAAGGGCATTTCCTGAAAGTGAAGGCGATTTTTAGGAAACACAAATGGTATGTGTTAGATTTGGCCTATAAACTCGCTGGATCTTAACTCCATTGAAACTTTGAGATAAATGACAAAATCTTGGTTAAAAACATTGGATTGCACCACCACGACCAAGCTAATAGAGGCCATTATTCAAGTATGTTATAGAGACAGTAAATAAGAAAAACTGCCAAAAACATAGACTCCATGCCAAAGCGAGCACAGGAAGCGCTGAAATGCAAAGCATGTCACATCAATTACTAAAACTTGAGTTTTGTGAAGTTCAATGTTTAATAGAAGTATTAGAATTGCAGCGTCTTTTGCTTCTTTAGCCAATTATAATTTGCAGAAAACTGTATTACATAAATTAATTATAATTTACAGAAGACTGTAAAGAGCGACATACTTTTTTTCAATAGTGCTCTGAGAAAGAAGCGCTGAAGTTTGACTAGGTTTCACTTTTTACCTTATAGTGTTTTTCAAGACTTTCGTTGGTTTTGAAATAAACCACTGAATAAATTGCTACTAGCGACAAAACACGTTACATGATTTTTAGCGGTTTTCCGTGATTTCTGGCTTTAAACCAACTTCATAACTATATATTACGTCTAAATGATTCTGGACAATACACATGTGGTATTTTTCTTGATTAACTTACATTAAATCTGTCTAAAACAAAAACTATTTTATTCAATAATAATAACCGACTTTAACTCTAAAAATAAATTGCAACAATGTTCCATTAGAACAAGTTAACTCTACTAAAAACTTAGGCACCATAATTGATTCCAATCTAACATGGAAAGAACAGATTGCTTCAGTTGAAAAGAAAGTAGCTAGGATGCCACGCCCTCTTCAAACTTCAGCCAATTTCTGATATCAAAATATTACGGAAAGTCTACTTCTCTTTAATTTATCCTCATCTCCAATATGCAATTCTGACCTGGGGTAATGTCCCTGCAACGTATTTAACTCATCTGAAGGTACTTCATAACCGTTCGATACGCTGTATTTGTAAAATCTCTAGAGCTGCTCACATCCCAATGCTAGATCTATATCACTCATGCAAAATATTTCGAATTAATCAAATATATGAATACGAATTAGGAAAATTTATGTACAAAATAGGTCACAACTGCTTTCCAAGTTTCATCTCCAGTTGTTATTCTCATATTAAAGAAACACATAATTATCCCACCAGAATAGCTACTAATAACAATCTCACTACAACTTCATCAAAAAAATCTTTAACACGAAGATATATACAATACACAGGGCCAAGACTCTGGAACAATATTCCCAATGACTTAAGAAACAAATCATTCCTAGTCTTTTGTCCAATATACAAAAAATATTTACTGGATCAAGTTATGTTGTAATATATCTATCTATAGGGAAATAATTCTTTTAATTTTTGCTTGTATGCTCCAGTTCTGTTTAATGTTAACGATTCTTTTGATTTTACTAGTCGACGCAGCTAATTTTTCACTGAACTAAAACTTAAACAAAACGTGCTCTATTTGTCGCAATGTCCTGTTTTACAAATATTTATCGGTGACTCCCCCTTGGTCTGCTTAATGTGCTAAATTACATTTTTTACGCTTTGTGTGTCTTTTATTTGTTGCGTTTTGTTTACTTTTGTTTATGTGCCTTGTGTTTTGTTTATGTGTTGCGTTATTGGGGCCTTGATTCGATGACCTTGCAGTCCCTCGCGCCATAACAATAAACTTCTTCTTCGTCCGTGACAGGTGCAGTTTTGGGAGGGAAAAATTGCGGGCGGGTTGGTAGGGCCTGCGGAGCGGGGGGGGTGCGGACAAGATTTCTCAAATTCTTGCGGGTGCGGGGTGGGTTTAAAATTTGCGGGTATGGGGCGGGAGCGGACAAAAAATTTCAACCCGAGCAGGTCACTAGTGACTGTATAGTCTGTGTAAAAAACTGCGCACATAATCATCCAGAAAATTTGCTGGGAAACCATTGCACATAAGCATAGTTTTAATACATTGGGAATCTTCGTGCACACTTCCGTAAGAGTTGGCTAACAAGATGTTTTTATAATGCAACGGAACGAAACTGGACCAGTTGCCATACAGACCTGTATGCATGGGCTTTCGACATGTTCGAATACCAACACCAGATTTGCAAAGTTCAACAAACATCAAGGAAGGACATGCAGCCATTAGTTCTAATTCCATAGTGAAACGAATATTATCATGCACAGCGTTTATTTGGGAAAAAAACTCTCTAGTTGCCCTGTTAGACACGCAGTACAGTAAGGGTAAATTGTGATTAAGATGTACATTTATGTATTTGGCTACTATTGGAGTATATATAAGTAGGCTTACTAGAAATTCCAAATGGAAAATTTGTTTAATTTTCTCCATTATCATGTATGAACTGCTTTTATATTTTTATGCTCATATTAAGCCAAGAAGTTAAAATACAAGGAGCTTTTAATAGATTCTTGTCCTTCTACTACTGTATTAGGGTTACAGAATTATTAAAATTGCTCGCAATTGAGAATTGCTATAGCCTACCATCAGGCCCGTAACAGGGGAACTTCGTCCCCCTTGGAAAAATGTGTTGGACAAAGTTTAGAAGTATTGGACATAGTTTAACAAATTTGGGCCCCTCTCAGAAAACTCTTTGCCCCCTCTGGTTTCCCAAGCTGGTTACGGGCCTGCCTACCATTAATTTTAAATTTGTTATATATTTTTGAAATTCGGAAAGCAACTGCGTTATGTGCATTTTTTGAGATCATCCTAAGACATTTTGTAATTAACTAATTACAGTGGTAAATGGTTATAATGTAAAATGATAAAGGAAATATATCATTTTCTAGTCATAGTATTGAAAAACTAATGAAACTCTCAATCAGTTGTAATGTATAAGGGGCCCAAAACAGGTCTCACACCAGCACATTTTTTTCTTCTCAAGAGCCCTGGTGAGGGACAGTTGTGGTAAACAAACTCAAACCGAATGTCCGGTTGAAAATTGTTTCCGTGCGTAATTGGGCGTTATCTTCACACTTGTCATATTTGTAACTAGGGCCTAGAAATTGGGAGTCAGCGATTACATTCGGCCAGGTAGATGGAGCCACAAGTGCTGATTACAAAAGCCCTGCATATATTCACATGTTGGTAAGTGTTTTCATTGCTTCATTTTTTAGTGCAATAAGCATGCGTTAAAAAGTAGTGTTGCGATCGGAAATCCCGAGCGGCATGTGCGCAGAGCTGCGCACCGTGGCAGCAAGCAACAATAGAGATCACCCGACGAGATCACCTCGTCGTTACCGTTGGCAAGCACAAGCAACTGTTCAACAGATTCACAAGCATTGTTAGAGGTCACTCACCAAGATCACTCCATCGGGATCACTCTATTATTGCTTGTTCGTGCCACACACATATATTTTTGTTCTTCGCGCACATCCCGTTCGTGGTGAATCACACAATCAACGCAACACCACCGGAGAGGTTGCAACAGTAAACCACCTGCTTTGTACATTCTAAATGTTTTCATGTGTTTAACATGTTTGCTTTCACGTAAGTTTCTTCGTCATCTCTATAGGTAACCAGATGTCGAACTAGCCTAGGCCACAAAATTTATACCTATAAGCAAAGAATAATTGTTATATTTCCGTGTAATTAGTACACTGCTGCTGTTTTTGTGAAGTAGTACAATGAACTACGTAAGCTTGCTTGTAGGAAGTTCGCTAGACAACTCAGCTATCAATACTTTGTTCCGCTGATTTGTTGTTATTAATTGTCATCAAAAGTGTGGGCCAAGAAAGACCAACCATGGCAATATATCGATCCCGACCACAAAAAATAAGCCAAGAGGAGAGAAGATTTTTCAGTTGCCAAGATTGGTATACGGGTTGCAAAGCTTCGCCGGAGTATTTACAGAGCCGTTATCAATTTATAAAACGTTTCTGAAAGCAAATGCTTGAAAACTGTTTTACTACTAGCCAGTAGCTATACTACCTTGTTTAGTGAAGCGTCTGTGACTTTATATACCGCGTTGTGCACCCTCTTTCTTGCAGGTCAGCGTGTCATTTCTAACCCTTTGCAACTTTTCGATGCGCCATAAACACGTTTTCTGTGAAGTATCAGTTCTATTTACGTAAAGGGTGTTTGTTTAAAACGATGTAGCAAGATATAAGCGCTAGATTCTAGCGGTCTGCACAGGTTGTTTCCTTCATTTTACATAAGCCAGCAGTTTTTTTCAGAAACTATGTAACAAAGCTTTCACTAGATGTTCGCGAAGTGTTTTGCCCTTTCGCTAACTAGTCAATTTTAATTCTAGTTTTGAGATGTTTTTTTCGAAATACATTGTTTCGGTGCTAGATATGAAATCCAATATAAGTCCAACGATAGTATTTTGTTACTTTGTCTTTGTGCTTGATTCGCGGGTCGTGTATCAAATTAAAAGAGGTTTTGCAAATGCGTTCACGAACCTCCTTATTATGAGGACTTATGCATGATAACGGCTCTCATTATCTTTGCCTTTGCTTCCCATGTCACCAAAAGGAAGGAGTTTTGGAAAAGCGAAATTGTTTTTTCAATTGGATCATTTGCGTAGCATGGGAGCATTTGTAAGATGCTTACTGTTGTTACAGAAATATGCACAAGTTTTGCAGTGGTACTTCAGGGTTTTGATGCTGCCGATTAAAACTTGATGAAGCACAGTAAAGTTTACTTAGAAACATGAAAAACAGACACGCTTTAGTCATGTGCGTTCTTGATTTGTTTTCATCCTGCTTTTAGGGAAGCAATGTCATGCTCTGGCATGTGCCAAACGATGTTCCTGTGTCGAGATGGAACGAACGATCATTTCTGCAATACTACACCCAAAATAACTTCCTCAAAACGTATGGTGGGAATTTGCGAGTTCTTTTTTCCAAGTACTTCCCACTTGAAAAACAAGCTGACAAAGGTAGGTAGTGGAAAAAATACCTCTTGTGCAAGAACATTTTTAAGCTTTCTTCTGAGGTTTCAACACGTATTCGTACTTTGTCAACGTGCTTAAATAAATTTTTGGGCAAAACATATTAACAGTTGTAATAATAAGAGTCAAAACCTGCAAAATATAGTGGGCCTATGTGAATAACAACTATGCAGTGAGTTTGAGTGAAAATATTTTAAATGCACAATGCGTAAAGACCTAACATTAAAAATTCCTAAAAAACATTGTCGTCAGAAGGAAAAGCTGACCAACCTTCTAAAATGACTTTAAATGAAATATATATAGAGAGTGTTTTAGTTCCACGTGTCAGGAATCCAACAATAGTCATCTATGTGATAAAAATATTGCATTGGGGCATGCAACTGGCTCTTGCATGGAATGATGTCTTTTGCCATTATATCAACTATAGCCTGTACAAGTTTTACCAGCATTATTCGGAAGTCTTTTCTGTTGTTACGTTTCACCAGAAGGGGCCTGCAAATGTTTTGAGCGCATCTCTGCTCATAAAGCATTGCAATTACGCCTTTCCCAAATAAAAGCTATAACCAGCTCAGCTTTTGCTACAACCAAGCCAAGACAATTGTTTTGCCTTTACATTGTGGGGCAACGTTTACTTTGATAGGTGAATTCAGCAACGGCCTTTTTGCCATGACAAACGCAATTAATGAAACTTCGAGCAATTTTACAAACAACATTTCTGGATTCTTTCGCTACGCATATGATCAAACTGGAGATACCCAAACGCAAATCAACGACGGAGGAAGCGACATGTTCGACACTGGAAACAAGGTACTTTCTTTAGCGCTTTCAACCTGCTCACAAACCAACTTTGCCGAACGCTTTTGAAAGCATTATCGAGACTCTTGAACCAAACGACCATTTTGATGAGGTCAGACCACCAACCACGGGTCTTCAGTTCAGACTTCCATATTCAGCATGGATATCTCTTTTTGCAATGTGAAGCAGAAAGTTCAAATCTCTTTTTGCCGAATTCCTTTTAAATGTTGATCGATACAATGCTTTCCTCCGTTAACATGGAATCGCTCGCAAGATAGTGTGACCCAAAAACAGATTCAAGACACACTTATTTCAATTTCAGTATATCTAACATACAATGCAAATAGTATGACTTTGATGTCAAAATTCCAATATTCGTCCTACAAATTTCCTTGTACAAAAAATATTGTTTATTACAAACAGCCTGCCGATTGAGAAATCGTGCTGTTGACAAAATCTAAGTGTATTAAAAAAGTGGTGCCATAAACCAGACGTTCTGAGTTTTTTCTAAGTTTTTTAATGTTCATCGTAATATAACACTGTTAATAACAGAAGCTTCTACTGGAATCAACAAAACTCTTTGCATCGTGGTTTGTGTCTAATGCATTCATGCAGTGTCATACCACCAAAAATGGTTGTTAGAATGTAGCAAACGTTTGCTTTTCTGAAAAAGCAATAGGGACGTCTCCAGACGAAAGCAGTTTAGATCATTAATCCTGGAAAAAAGTTGTCCTAAAAGGCACAAGATCTTTGGCATGACCATTAATCATGATATATAAAATTGAAAAAGATACGTGGAGTACATTACGCAATATGCAAGACGTATAACCAGTCCTACAACCAGGCCCACAACACGTATTCATCATATTCTAATTCAAAACACGTATTCCTGACTAACCTACCAAAATGTGCATTATACAAATTCAACAGAATGTCACCGTTTGTTAATTAATTTATGGAATTAATGTGATTAAAATTTCTTTAACATTGTTTCAGAGACATACAGTGAGACAGTTCATTTATCATCTGTCTAGTTTAAGCAAAATAAACACAAGGGCAGAGAGATTATTTATTCCCCTTGTGGCACTTCCATTGAACAATTTTGCCCACCTCTTACCTACAGTGATAATATACTTCACCGTTTTGCTAGTAACAAGCTGCTGGTCTGCAGCATCTTGGGCATGTGCATTGCCCATCCTATCCTTAGCGAACGGCTCTAGGACTACAGCGACCTGAACAACCAGCAATTGTTCAGTTGGCTGTAGTCCGAATACCCAGCTAACTGGCACACAAGTGTGCAACATACTGAAAGCTTATATTTTCTGTCTGCTTCAACCGCTCGGTTGGCGCGAAGTGTTGCCACTCTGTTATGAACAAAAAAACAAGAATCTACCTTGAAAAAAAAACAGAAAATAATAAAAACAACAGACATACAAAATGTTCAAAAAAGTCAAACCCAAACTTGAAATATACGCTTCTTGCACATAAAAATTAAGGTAATATGTGGTGATTGCATCAAACTTTTAACAAGTTCAAGTCTATTTTGAACATACTGAGAATTTTCAAGTAGGCTAGCAGCAAGTCAAATGTATGAAGTAACATAAATATTTAGTTCGATCTTTTCTAAAATACGTTCAATGTTTTCTTTTACTTTCACTTAAATGCACAAATTGAAACATGTACATGATACATTCAAAGTCTTACAGTTTTATTTTCATCCTAATCATTGCACTCATTGCAATTTTCGACTACTAATTTAACATTCATAATTTTACATTCATACCAATCACAATGCGCCTGTAGACTGTAAAACAATGAACAGATTCTCAACCAAAGCATCTTCAAAACCAAAAAAAGCATTCCAAGAACAAAATCATGCACAAGCAGCCCTTGACATATCAGCGATAGATTAGAGTGCTGACCTATGTCTAGTCAGTGTTTAATCTGAGAAACATTAGATTTCAAACAAGCCTAGTCCTACTCAACTGTACTGGCTACTGACTCTGCACATTACGCCTGTGAAACTACTGTATTCTTGAATGGAAAATACAGTAATACAACATACATTTCCAAAATTTGACCAGAGTCAAAAAAACCCAGATTTTCAATAAAAACCCCAGAACCCCAGATAAAACAGAAAAAACGGATCTAGTGAAAAAAGACCAGCAGTGGCAACACTGTTGGCGCGGCGTTACATGCGCGAAGCACAACGGACTGGATGTACAAGTACACGTTAAGAATAGCACCTAACTCGTATGTACGTGGCACGAACAAGCAGTAGCGGAGCCACCACGGAGTATGATTTCTATTGGTGCTTACTGTCATACTGCTTTGCACGCTTGATCGGACCCTTCGATTGCAACGTGTCCAATCCTGTCACAACTGGTCTACAAATACCCACATAGGCTGCCGTTCAGCCTACTTAAATTGACCCTTAATCAGTCTTAAATGAGGATTTAGCTAAGCCTAACCAAGACAACCCTGACTAATCTACAAAAAAATTGTAACCACGTTACGTGTTATCTAACCCAAATAAACAAAATAACAGTAGAACCAGTTTGCTAAGTACATTTTCCCAACAAAAACGTAACCGCCCTGCCAAACGCAAGTTGCACCGAGATTAAACCGAAATCCCTCGCACCTGTCAACAAGATCTATCATAAACTCAAACTGTATGCGTTAGAGCAGGGGTGGGCAAATAGCATCCCGCGAGCCAAATGTAGCCCGCCACAGCGTTTTCAGTGGCCCTCGCCTTCAGGAAAATTTTCAAATCTGAAATATGCTCCAACTTATCACAGTAAATATTAGTCCTGAGCATAACTTAACGGAGACTTGCTTCTACTTCCATAAGAAGGTATGGCCCTCCGCTAAACGCGGCCTTCTGGAAGTGGCCCCCGAGCAAAATTAATTGCCCACCCCTGCGCTAGAGTATAGGGCGCCGTTCGTAAAAAAGTTATAACGGACAGATTTAGCAAAAAAAACGACTAAATCTGTTCCGATTTAACAAACTAAATCTGTTCCTATTTAGCTAAATCTGTTCCGATTTAACTAAATTTGTCTTAATTTTAGTAACTAGTGTTATTTCCTCCATGGGGCTCTAGAAACGTTCTAGTATACAACCCCAAAGTTTTGGCTGCCGCTTACTTCCCTAACTGCCTCACTCTGAATCCTTTAATTGTTGTTTTCATATCACACAATCAACATGCTTTTCACATTAGCGGCGCTCAGTCTCAAAACAGATACGCTGCAACACACGTTTCATGAAAATGCTTTTCTGGCTTCAACCGGACGTTAAGACCTTTCTTATCCGTTCGCCACTTCGAGATTACACAAAGCAAGTTTCACTTCTCAGTACTCACCAAGTGTAACACCGTAAGTTTGGACTATCATGCGGCACTAGTGAGCGAATATTTAGCAACAATGCGCTATTACATCATAAACCATTAATAGGTTTGCTGTCATAAATTTTAGCAAGTTATTTTAGCGCGTAGACGGGTTTTGCCATTTTTGAACGTATTAAGCTGATGCACTTGCCATTGACACATGAAACGGGTCAACATTCAATTACCCGCACAACAAATTTCTTTACCCACGCTCGCCCCGCAATAATTTAACTCGTTTGCCCTATAAACCAAGGCTGTGGAACCGGAACCCAACTTTCAGACTCCAGCTCCGGGTCCAATTATTTAAAATTGCTTTGGCTCCAGCTCCACAGCCCTGTTGGAAAGTGAACCACGATTTTAGCAGAGAAACACGTTTAGCGTGTTTGATTCACTAATCGTCAAGAAAAGATTTTATGTTTAAAAAAGTCAAGTTACCTAAAATATATGCTGGATTGAGTAAGATGTCACCCAGGTGAAGACACTTTTGTTGCATTATCCAAGCGGGTCTGATCACTTTTTTTAGATGACCACGACGCAGTTCTCCCGATTATTCAAACGAATCCTCTCGTATAAACAATATCGTATTTTAAGAAATAATAAACGACCTGCCTGTAACTCCTAAAATCTCCAGTTAACACGGCAAACACGATACTTTAAATTACTCTCTGTTGACTGCACGTGGCAATCAAGCTCTGTTAACACGTGTGGCTGATAATGATGAAAGCAATGTCAAATGCAAAATGAACTATTTTATTCACGTTGTTTCCAGTAAATGCTCTTTTGAACCACTTAAAAAAATTACTAGCCCCTATTCCGGTACTTAGTCTTGATATACTCAGACCTAAGTGTAAGTAGGCGTTTGAAAGTCTGTTTAGTCAAGAAGTTTTCTTGTTTTGATGCACCTTGTTGATTCATGCAGATTACCTGAACAAATAAGCTTTGTCTGTGCTTTGCCACAGTAAAACCTTTACAGGTTTTCTTCCATTTAAATTGTTAGTTTTCCAGAGTAGAGATTGTTTTTCCGGAGTAGTTATTATCAGCACCCAAAATGAAATTCCGATTTGCGTGTCTTGGTTTGCTCAAACACATCTCTCGGTGTGCGTTTGTACAGATAACATTTAATTTCTTTAATTTGCAATTGAAAACTACCAGTTTCCCCTAGGTCCTCAATATGCACAGATTATCTGATACTAAAAGTTACCACGAAGAAACGAAATCAAGTAACCAACGTTGGTTTTCAGGTGTATTACAAGGTTGGTGAAGAAAGTTACAAACAAATTGTCTACGGAAAAGCATACAGGTAACTGGACTCTAAAATTCTTCACAGTATTGAGCCGGATTGATAAGAAAAAAAAACTACTTTTAGTTGGCTTTTAAAAACAAAAACCGAAAACTTTTTTAAACTGAACTTGGCAAACATACATTGTATTACCCTGTGTGATCAAAAGTCCTTCTGTACATTTTGAGAGGCGAAAAACTACTGAAAATTGACAAACAAACTTTTTTTGTTGTTTGTACGCTACAAAATATGCGATATGTATCAGATTAAGGTTCGATTGAAAGAGAAAACAAAAGACAGCTTTTTGTGATATATGCTGATGCTTTATTATTTTGTGGTTAATCTATTTGCAATATTTTTATCCTTTAAGTCCTTATCCATATTTCGTATCTTTACAAACAGTGATCTGACCTCAGGAATTCAAGTTCTTACTGTAAAAACGCATCCCTTTACAATGCTTATGTGGATTGATAACGCAGGCGGCGCGGTGGAAAGCTTTGGAATACGAGTAAGTTACCAAAATTCTTGGTGTAACTCTTTGCAAACAAGGCACACAAGACACCTGGTTTCACCCATGGTCCATTTAAGAATAAAAACATTTGGAGATTATCCTTTCAAGTGTTGCGGTATAACAAAAGAATCTTGAAAATAAATCACTTGTGCTTTTTGTTGGTCTTTTTTTTATATATGTACTCTTGTTTCACAAGCGTTAAAGGCGGGTTTTGTTTTACAAACATTATAATCATGAATTGTTTTCAACATCTGACAAAAAACGCTTTTATTTTTGTCATTTCAACTGTTGCTGAAAAAGCATAGCAGAACGTACAAAAATGAAGAAACATTGTTGCAAGAGTAAGAGCTCCGTATTATGAACCCTGTATATATGCTTTCACTTCTGTGCAAATTTAGTTATTTGGGATATTTTTATGAAAACAAATCCCATTAAACTAAGATATGCGATATGAAGTGCATCAGATAGGCAATTGAAAAGATATAGCTACGCACTCTTCAGCTGCCACATGGTGTTTATGCTATTTGAAAAACTTGAAAGCAAAAAAGAACATCTTAGTTTAGAAAACCTGGATCTGATCAGACTCTACTAATAGTGGCAAAGGCAACATTTTGGCAGAGGCGCTTTGATGCAATGGGAAAAAACTGAAAAATCGAAGATCGTTAACTGATATTGAACTTTTTTACCATGGGTTAATTGGAGAGTAAAATGTTTGAAAAATTACCGTTCAATGACCTTTAAAGACAAAACATAAAAGCATTTCATAAACACTTTAAAATAGCAAACATTTCTGTTCGTGAGAAGCTTGAATTGTTATACTCTCAGGTTCAATCTGGAACTGGAGCTGACTCGAACGGAAGGTCACGTTCGTACAAAGGTACCATCACCACAAGCGACCTTACTTGTCATTACGATTCTTACAACGTCTACGACGCAGGCGACCCATCGATATGTGAAGTGTATTTCTTCTGTGCCAGTGAACGGGTAAGTTGCACGATTGTTGCGATAACTAACTACGAACCAAAATTATGAAACACATGCATCAAATCAGCGGTTCCTCAAAGTTTTTTTACATGACAAGCCCCTTTTACTTCCCCTAAAACAATTGCGGACCCCCACCGTTTTGCCAGCGTTTTTTTGAATATTCCTAAATGTGTTTTGACCACTGATAAAGTCATAAACACAGAATTATGCGCTGTATCAGATGTGCATGGAACAAGCCGAAAATATTTATCTCTCTTCAGCTCAAAAATCCTTCATAAGTAGCTTTAAACCAGGGCTCCCCAAGTTTTCCTATTCCTGAATCCCTAAAAATGTTATGACCTCGCATCAGCTACAGTTTTATAATCAAGAGATAGCTTGCAAATGTTTAGAAACGAATTTAAATTTTTTAATTGTATGAAGAAAATCAAATATATGGACAGGATAGAATGACACAGACTCACATCTGAACATACTCTGCAAAACAAATCACTTGTTTGTAATATATACAAAACAATAAGATCTAAAGGCTGACTTCCAATAGTTTGCTAATGTATTTTCGTTCAATGACTCTTGTTCCTGTTTCTTGCTTATGAGTTTTTCAAAACGTGGAACTATGTTGCTCATAGCAACACACGTGTCTGCCTGTGCATTCAAGCGATTTCTAGATTTCGCCTTACTTTAATTGACAAAGAGTGCTAAAATCCTGATTCGCACAGTTATGTAGCCGCATATGGAATGAGCACTGCTGGTGCAGGTTCACAAAGTCTTGGAAATATAGCCATAGTTATTAATACTCTTCCAAAGATTTACTTTAAAACTTCATTTCAAGAGCACTATTTGAACGCAGTTCTATAAGATCTTTTAGATCTCCATCAAGAGTGGATTCATAATCCATTCTTCAGAGATTTCCATATTCTCTGCGTCAAAAATATATATTAAATGGCGTCGACAACACTTCCACATGAGCCACAACTTCACAAAAACTGGGAATCAAACACGAAGAATCAGTGTCATCGATTATTTCTTGAAGTGATGGGAAATTCGAATAGTATTTCCTTCTATTCACTCGCTGACACCACAGAGATAGCTTACCGTTGAACGTATTTAGCTTTTCAAGAAATTCAATATGCTTATATTTTTGCCTTGAAGTGATGAATTCAGATCATTCATTCAAGTGTATATGCCAATCAATTACGCTAAGCTTTGTTTGAATTGTTGCGATTCCAACTCTTCAAGAAGATCACCGTGACGTTCCTCCACAAAGACTTTGATTTGTTTTCGCAAATTGAATAGGTCGGTTAAAACTGTTCCACGTGAAAGCCAGCGGACTTCTGTGTGGAAAAACAAAACTGTATGTTCACTTCCAAGACAAGCACAGCTCTGGCCTTTTTCTTAGCCGAAAAGATATCCTCGATGTCTTGTGTCACTAGGGTGACCTGAGCTGCGGTCGACCGCCCGCGTCGAAAACCCGCTTGTCCCTGCGGGAGTAATGGGTCGATTATTGGCTCGACACGAGCGTAGATGAGTCTCTCGAATATTGTGCAGTGGACACATAGCGGGGATATAGGGCGAAAGATCTTTAGGTCCCCAAAGGCTTTTCCGGCTTTGGAATCGCAACTATTAGTGCTCTTCTCCATATCCTGGGTGAGGAAAAGTGAGGAAATCGCAAAGCCAAGATTTGGGAGACAACCCGGCGTTGCGTATAAACTCCGGGAAGGTGGAATCCAGACCACAAGATTTTCCTGGCTCCAGGTGTTTAAGGGCGGCAGCAAGCTCCTCTGGCGTGAAGCGGCCAGTGATATTGTTTCCCTCAGGTGTTGGGACTTTCCATAGGTTGGACAGCTCCTTCTTGATTGGCCAGGTGGACTCGCAGCTCCCAGTCTTGTGTCCCCATCGCTGTAGGCAGGAACTGTGAGCTTCGGTGGCATTATGAGGGAGGACCAATGTTGTGACCGCGGGAACTTTCCCAGAATACGTCTGTCAGGCAGACGGCTGTCCTGGCCAACACTCGCGAAGGCCAGGTCCGGGTTGGTGCCGACGTTCCATTGGCAATAGGAAAAACTGGCTACTCACTTTGGATCGTGCAGCAGCCCGATGCTGTTGGCTGTTGCCCAGGAATCCAGGCTTTCGCATTCAGGAGATGTTTTGCTGTAGACCTTGTTGGCATGCTGGCAGTTGAAGTCTCCAACATACAGACTAGGGTGTGGAAAAGTCGGGATGGCCGTAGGTGTGAGTCGCGAGGAAGAAGCTTTGTAGACGTTAAAGGTCTTATATCCTGCGAGGTATATGCACCGCCACTCAGTCTCTAATTGCACAAACACTCAGTCGGTCTCTGATTGCTATCAACCAGTGTTCATTCCAAACGCTCGTGAACAAGCGTGGTAAGGCCGTGCTTCCTGCTCAGGACCGACCCAGCTAGTGAGACGTTTGGATCAGGGCCGGCCTTAAGCCGATGCAACCGATGCAGTTGCATTGGGCCCCGCGCCTCAGGGGGGCCCACGCCATGGGGGTTGGGCAGGTTGTTTATTTTTGCCAGATACTCCTTGCGCAGGAGATATGTATCAAGACTTATAAATCTCATTGTTAGTAAATAATTATCTCGTTTGAATGAGCGATGAATTTCCTCTAATTATATTATCAAACGAGCGTTATATCTACACTCCACTACGTCGCACTCTTCATGGAAAGAATGCTTTCTCAGCAAAGCATCAGACACTTTAAGATCTTATAGAGTATATATTTCGCCTACGATGTAGGCATCATCAGCTCTTATTCAAATAGAACCTGGATAGAATTTGATTGTTACTCGTGCCAGTTGAGACTGAAGTAAACCTACAGCTACTGCAGACAAGTTGTGTAGTGATTCAACTGGCAATGGACCGGCCAAGACGAGTGTCTGTCGTTATACTTTTGATGGCTGTTCTGCTAAGGTAAAGTTATTCAGTTCTCGAAAGAATCTTCTGTTTTGGAAAGTGTTTGGTTGGTTGTGGGTCATCTGCATTTTAGCAAAGGCTTGCAGTTTTGCTTCATGGAAGATTTTGGCACAGACTAGTTGTTTTAATATTTTGTCAAAATAAAATAATTCTACCACATTGAAACAAACGACAAAAGATAAGAGGTTGGTCCTGTGGAAGCCAAAAATCTCATGCAAACCAGCGAAAAAATTTGAGAAGTGTTCGCGCTTAAATGCGCCTCCTTTACTTTGTCCACATAATTGTTCGGCGTTATTTGTCGCTCGTGCAAGTACTTTTATCATTTGCCACCCCACCAAACTTTTATTGTGATTTCCCTAATTGCAAGCGTAAATCTGTAGGTAGAAAAACCACCACTTCAAAGTCCATGCAGGTTCATAAACGTGAAGGATACTTAAAAGTTAAGCTCTGCAGCTTAACGAGGCAAGGCAAAAATTGTGAATGTCATCCGGCATGCTCGTTCCTGTTTATCAATAAATTTGGCGGCTATATGCTTCTATTTCATCAATCAACCATGCGCATTATATATTGCGTTTGGTATATGTTTCTACAACTGTGACATGGTAGCTGAATTATCTTTGCACTTCTAATTCATAAAAAACAGTTTGCATTCCAAGTCTATGCATAATGAAGAATGAGTAAGTTCCATAACAGAGTTTTCCAATCTGGGTTACTTGTACCCCTAGGGGTACATTTGCCTATCTGAAGGGGTGCATTTTTGTACATTTGCAACAAATTAACTTTGAAACATAAAAACGGATTCTACCTTTATAATTCCAACATTCTAAACGTTCTATTAATAATTCAGTACGTTTTTGGTATTTTACTCAGCCTTTTGTCATAAGAAATCTTAGGGGGACATGCTCATCTACCGAAATGCTAAAGGGCTAGGCTACACGATCAGAGAAAGGTTGGTAACCCCTGTTCTATAAACTTGGGCTTTGGGGGAACTTTGGGCGGATGCATAGGTTGCTCTCTTGAGAAGTCTGGTTTTTCGTGCATTGAGTCACAAAGCGGATAGTTGATCATGTGCAGACGTTACATTTATGCAAGAACGCGTCTGGGATTGTGGTTACCGAAAGCGAGATAAGCAATCAGTTCATGTTTTAACAGTTTCTCCAAGTCAGTTCTTCTTCAAACGAAAGTGTTGTTCAACATGAGCGAAGTAATCGCATTGTAATTTCAATTCGCTTGTCAGTTCAGTTTGGTTGACGTAACTTTGCAGTTGCGCTCGCCGCTCCATTGCAGAGCTTCCTTTACAACTTTCGGCTTGAGTACGAGTGGCAGCAGTACACTGTCTAATGACCACCACAGCAGTATGCAATTAGTCATAAACGTGACCCCAAATGGGGGCACGTGAGGTATCCCCACTCCCCATAAAAGAAACGGTTGTTTTATCATGTAGCGTACGTACAGATCAACTCCAACATTCTGCCATTTTTTGTGATATTCAATAGTTATTATGTTAAAAAACTTCAAGAAAAAGGTCATAAGCACGGTTGACTTGGCACGATGACGTAATAACACCGCTGCTCAGAGGGGCCCCGCGCCTAGGTCTTGCATTGGGCCCCACACCTGCTAGGGCCGGCCCTGGTTGGGATCGCTAGCTTGTCTGCAGTTGTGCAGTGGATCTCCTGTAGGACGATGATGAATGGCTTCTTCTTGTAGGCTAGCTGCTCGATAACGCTGATCATGTTTGCGGTGAGCCCCTTGGTGTTCAGCTGCAGAATATTGGGTCTCCGGTCATCTTCGGCAGCAGGGAAGCTGCCGCGCCTTGTAAAAGGCGTACCCAGTGCGCGCCGAACGCATCCAGCACGGGTAGCAATGGATGTTCTCGTAGCGACAGGTTTAGTAAGCATTTCAAGAAGTGCGGCAACGGGGAAGGCCACGTGAAGGCACCTGTCATCCTCCCCTGGCAAGCTGTTAGCTTGTAAAGACTGAACTGTCATTGAAATTGAAAAAAAAAACACTATTAGATGAAAAGTAACTTGTTCTGCAAGCTTTTCAGGATCTCATCCATGAACCGCTAAATTTGTGCTTGTGAAGCTATAAAAATATATTTATCAAATAATGACGTGACAATGAACGTACTGATACATTGCAGCGGTTCTCGCGTAACAATTCTATGAAATAAAATGTCTGGCCAGGAAAAAGTGCGAATATTGATATACGGCACAAAAAAATAATTTGCTATGTTGTACTAAATTTCAGTTTTCTACGGACCTCTAAAGAACGTTTGCGAACCCCTGGTTGAGGGCTAGTGTATGCACTAGAACAAAAGATGAACATAAAAATGAAAAGAGAAAGCATTACTGCAGGAAGTTTTTGTAGGATTTTCTCTCCTATTTAGTGCGCATTGTAACATTTATCTGCACTTACTTCCCTTTTCATTACTATAAAAACCTGTTCAACACAGCTATTCTATGGAAAACACCTTGAAAACCCAAGTAGCGAATGTCTTACAAGTTATATTGCTGTTTTCAGTGCCAGTGAAAATATTAATTAATCATGGGCGTCGAAAGGATTTTTTCCAGAAGTGCCAACAGTGGTGAAATTTCATTTTGCCAACTTAAAACTAAGCCAAAAACACTTTTCGAATGAAGAATGAATAGGAAAATATCAAGTTTCAAAATTAAGAGTGGGCCAAGACACTCCCATGACCCCCCTTCACATATCCATGGAATTAATGTGTGTGCAAATTGTGTAATCCTTTCTATCACTCAAGAGCAGAAGAAGCGAAGTTATTCGCCCTCTTTTATACTGAAAACTCAATCCTGCTTTTAAATTTCAAATTAGAACTGGAACTCCACCGCACCGGATCACTTAACCAGGAGTACCTGGAGCTCAGCAACTGACAACCTCGACAATGCTGTGAGCATCGCAGGAAATCCGCAAAATGTGCTCATGGGATACACGCTTCTTTCGAGGTAATACCTTAAATAAGTGGCAAGACATTTGTTTTGCGCAATGTCCGCAACTCGTCGCAGGGTACTCCTCGGTGGTATATGCAGTTGTTGAGAGGCTTGGTCAAAGGCAGCAAAAATATAAAAGTGCTGCTTTTAATTACCAAGTTCTTAAACATTTATTTTATTTGTAAACTTTGATTGAATTTTGCACAGTGAGTAACAGCACTCGTTTAGCCCGGCTTGTGCTTAAAAAAAAACACGGATCTTAAAATAAAGCCATTTGTCCAGCTTTCGTGCATTTGGGTCAAAAATGATGTAACAAGGGTCAACAACATTTGTGGACTATCAGGCCACTTTGGGGGTCAAGAAGGCACACTAGGTCAGAGAAAACAAGGTTTCCAAGGACGGGTTATTTTAGTTTATTCAGACATGAAGTTCACTGAATACACTGAATGATAAACACACGCTGTGTGACACAGTTCGCCGAAGAAAGAGGTACAGACAATTTTTAGAGATCGTTCGAGATCATCGCACGGGAAATTTGCAAACGCGTTAACGCTTGGCTGAATGCTTTACGCACATTCGTTCACTTCATTTGCAACTCACATATAGGTCAGGCACATGCCAAAGGCCCGGGCAAATACAAATGCGCTGAAACTATACATTCTGTCATGATTCAGAACTGACGTTTTGTATAACTTGTACGCAATAAGAAGCCAGTCTAGCAGGCGAGCGTGGTCTGAAACTACAGCAGTTTCAAACAACGGGTTTCCTAGGATATTTATGGAAAATCGAGCTTCACTCGCTCAGCGTTCTGAAATTCAATGAATGACATTTGAATGCTTGAAGAGGTTTTGTGTCGTCTCATAAAATTCGATTACGCTTTGGATTGCTGCTGGTTGTTATACAACCAGAATTGCTGGTTGTTGTACTTGGGGAATTAATGGGCAAATTTTTATATAGTGAGTAAAAGAAAGTGTGCCATTTGGATGAAAACAACCTGATCCAAAACGTTTTGCTCAATCATATGCTTGGACCACTTGACAAACATTTTGTCCCAACGTCAACAAGGAATTTTTAAGATAAAATCGAAACAGACCCAACTTAAGAAAAAATAAAATTATAAGATTTATGTTTATGCACTTGCCTATACAAATCTTGCACAGCTATCTAACAAAATATGAAAACATTTTGAACGGCAGTTCGACAACGGCTCAAAAGATTAACAAACCTTTGCATGGCAAAAATCAGAAATATTATTTTTTTACTTGTTTTTCGAAAAAACGACTTAGATTTTTCCGATGCACATACACCTAACGTTTTCACAGTGCTTAGTTTGAAGCAGTCAAGTCTGTGTAAATACTGGCACTTGGGAGGTCGCAACCACAAACTGTGAAGCAGTTATTTCATTGATGTTTTGTGCGCTTGCAGACAATCCGCAGCTATAGTAACCGAAGATCAAGTGCAATCGGTTTTAAGGAGGATGGCGAATATATTCGCTCGATTTGGGCCAGTACCAGGTGGGACTTACCTCATAATCTTTTTGTTTTATATGTACTCCCCAGGTGAGGTCTGTCTCTACAGTCTTTGTTTTATCTTGTAAATACTTACAAGTACGAATTGAATCCACCAAGGAACTGAACCAGCGGTATTTTGATTTAGAAATGCAAACACACAGAAAACTACAACAGAAAACAGTTTAAAGTCAGTGCCCCCAGTTCATGAGTTGCTATTTTTTACGTTAGCGACTCTGATTAATATTTCTACATACTAATCCAATCATCCGAATTTATTGCCGTCTCTTGCCAATGTTGAAGGTTTCTCTGCAACACCTTAACCATGCGGCAATGTTTGCACTATGACTGACTTTATAACATATATCCAATTTTGTAACAAGCGTCTTGCTGTAAAATTTTATTTTATCTAACTTTAAGTAATTCCACTTGTGAAGTGCAATCTTTTCAATGAATATTTTGCTTCAATTTCTAATTCTCCTGCTTATGACATAAATAAATTGCCACCTTTACACTTTCTTACTGATCATCGATTGCTCCCTCCAAGCTTTGATCCATTTCAAGTATTTCGTGTTTTAAGTAGTCTACATCCAAATAAATGCAAAGGCTTTGACAATTTGCCCAATCGAATCCTAAAAATTTGCAGCCAATCGTTCGCTACTCCTTTCAGTCTTCTTTTTAACCTAATTTTGTCTTCAGAGGTATTCCTACATCTTGGAAGACTGCTACTGTAATTCCAATTCATAAAACCGGTTCTCAAACAGTTGTTCAAAACTACCGCCCAATTGCGTTGTTGCCTTCTCTTTCAAAAGTGTTCGAAAAACGTCTTCATATGCATGTTTATAGCTACCTAGAATATCATAAACTGTTAATACCTAACAACTCTGGCTTTCGGGAAAGACATTCTACCTTAACTTCATTGCTTGGTACCTGTCACAGTTTGTACCAAGCCTACGACTCAAATCTCTCTTCAAGAATAGTTTTCCTTGACATATCTAAAGCTTTTGATCCTGTCGATCATACTTGCTTAATCTTTAAATTGCAACAACTTGAGATTGTCGGCTCTCTCTTAAATCTTCTATCCTCTTATCTCTTCCGTCGTTCTCAAGTCGTTCTTCTGGGGCGTTCTCGTTCGGATCTTAAGTATACTAATTGTGGTGTTCCTCAAGGATCTGTTTTACGGCCTCTATGTTAATGACATTGCTACAAATATTAAAGCGTCTATCTCTCTTTTTGCAGATGACACCACGCTGTTTTCTTCAGATAAGTGTCCTGTCCGCTTGCACAGTGTGCTTACTCAAGATCTCTGCACGTTGCACCATTGGTCTGAGCTTTGGAATGTTACTTTCAACCTCAAGAAAACTGCGGTTATGACCATATCTAAGTAGAGGAATGATCACCCCCCTTTATTATTTAATAATACCCACCTCTCGGAAACAGATACACACAAACATCTAGACTTACTATTTCACCACAGTCTCTTTTGGCACACTCATATTATACTCTTACATCAGAAAGTGATGACCAAAATTAACCGTCTTCGTTCATTCGTCAACCTTGTGCCTCGCCACGCTCTCGCGATATACAAAACGAACATATTACCGGTCTGTGACTATGGTAATATTATCTACATTCTACGACAACTGTTCTGATTACGACAATCGAATGTTAGACAAAGCACAACTCTCCGCTGCTACAATACGACTAGGTTGTCTTAAAACTACATCCTCTAACGATGTACTAGCCGATCTAAGCCTCACAAGCCTAAATTTACGTAGAAAAATATCTCTGCTTTGTTATGTATCCAAATTAATTTTTGATATGGTACCCTGCCCCTTTCCTGCCAGTTCGTTCAGGTCGTTCAAAGAATTTGTTCCGTATGCTTTACGTCACAATCAAAACGTTCAAATACCACTTTTTAAAAAATCTTTGTCCTATAACTTCTTCCTCCGTAAGGCTTCCAGCTTGTGGAATTCTCTACCACTGGAAATCAAATCTTCAGCCAGCCACTCCATCTTCATGAATCGCTTAAATTGCCATTATCACATATCAAAAAAAAGTACTCATCATTTGTTAGGACTCAACCCCAGATGACTTCCATTCGCTGTATGCTTCGATTCGCCCATAGTCCGTTAAATATCGCTAAATACAACTATCGTGTTTGTATATGTGGTAAAATGGAGAGCGAATTACACCTAGTCTTCCATTGTAACGTTCACTGCGCAGCACGAACAGCCCTTCATAATAAAGTTCATGATATTCTGAACGAAACCGGCTTTGCTGAACGATTTGGACGCTTGGGTCATACCGATTTGTTGCGCTTATATCTACATGGTGTGCCTGATGCGCCGACTGCCGTTTCAGTAGCTATTTTTAACGCTGTTGATGAATTTCTGAATTGTGATAGATTCCAGTAAAGCAGTGTATTCTTTTTGCGTATTATTTATGTTTTTTTTTTTAATTTACTCTTGCTGTATTTTGAAAGCTCGACGTGACACGACAAAATTGCACAAGTCAGGCTACCGCCTGTAGCAAGATTGTCGTAAAATAAATAAATAAATAAATAATTCCACTTGTTTTAAGAAATGGGCCACTTAATGTATTTGAGGTATTAACGGTGTTGATGTTGAGTTACTTCACATTCTAGAATCAACTTGCACAAGTTATTTCCCTTCCTGATCCTATCACAAAAAAACAGTAAATAAGAATGAAAAGAGACTTGAGAAATCCGTACGCTTGTATCTACTCCATTTGCTAATTTACAGCGTTAGCATAATGTTTTGTCATTGTTAAACGAAACGATTTTTCCACATTTTGGTAGAATATATATATATAATTCTGTTTCTGTTTACAATTGCTACAAAAGCAACCGTTTCTATTCATCAATGATAAATGGCACATCTGCGACACAACGACAAATACAATAATGTTGGCGTAAGTCAGCGGCTCACTACGTTTATCTTAACCATTTAACCTGCGCAGAAGTTCTTGCGGAAGGGTGTGAGGTGTTGCTAATATAATAACTTACCTGCTAAAGTTGACAGCCGTACGTAAGAGGTTTCGCAATTCGCTACCATTTTTTCTTTCAAATACCGACCACCTGCCCCCTATCTACACTTACGTTTGTTGCTAACTGCGTAAAATCTCACATCATATGTGGATTTGGCAGCTATTGACTGCAGCAGAAACAATGAAAGTCTTTCCGTTCCTGTGCGCTATGCAAAAGGCAGTGACGACGAAGTGCTAGCAAGAGTTCCGCCGACTCAGAAAGGACGAGTTAAGCCAGGATATATTCACTTTCGAGCTGTCGACCCCAATGGCAACCCAAACGCTGTATGCCCTGGCGTCAAGTAAGTAATGCTACGCCGATTTCCTGTTTTCATTAACTGAGTGTGCACAATACAGTAATTTTGGTGACGCTTTACAGAGTAAGGTATGAATGATTGTATGTGGTTCAGAGTTTTGTACTCCTTTCCTCTGCTATGATGAGTGTTTTCAGTATTAAGTTGAATACACTACGCAGACGCAATTATATTGTATAGTTCTGCATGCGAATTCATGTTGTTAAGTCAAACCAAAATTGTTTCCGTTGTAAACAAACAAAAATACGTATCTGAATCTGAGCAGCAACCAAACCATGGGCGTAGCCAAGGGAGACCACATGAGCCATGACCCATTGAACCCCCTAAATGAAATGAATAGTTGTCATTTTTCACTTTTAAAACTGTTGAGATTGCTGTGCAGCAAGCTGCGAAGTTCGTAGAGTGTTACGTCACTCCTGCACGTCTGCTTAGAAACTGACGCGATCGCGCGACTATCTTCACGTAGGACCATGTGCGTGCAGAGGCGTGTCGAGCCAAGGCCGCCTAGACTAGAGAGACATCACGGGGGCTTCAGCCGAGCTGACCCAGATTCAGTTTAAGATAATCCTTGCGAAACGCAAGCTTTCGGGTCCGCCGGATTGTCGACCTACGACCGCTATTGATCCTTGCCGGATGAAAAGCCTTGGGTCGTTTTCGCGATTCATCAAACCAAAGTAATTCTTAACTTATGGTTCACGGAAAACCGGCTAGGTAAAAGAAAATAACAATGTTTATACAATATAACCAGGGTTTTTTAAGGAAAATGTTAGGTATCCGGTATGGACCTGTAGGGACCCGATTTCTCTGATTCTAGGGAGCCGATTTTCTCTGATTCTAGGGACCCGATGACAAATTTATCTGATTCTAGGGACCCGATTTTCAATTCTAGAGACCCAAATCGGGTCCCTAAAACATCTCAAAAACCCCTGATATAACGTTTATACACAATATAATACACCACACACAGTACTTGTGAATAATGAAAAACTTACTAGCTAACAAGGTGTAATCGTTGCGTTATTCATGTGGCATTTATAGTACTGGTTCACAAACACAATTAGTGTGCCTACATAAACTCTTGTGTGATTTTTTGTATTGTAACGTCACAGAATGCATACGATCGTGATGAGTAGAGATTGCGCGGACAGAAAATTTGTGTTCTCTGTCCGCACCGCATCAGCAGTTTCTGTCCGCTGTCCGCACCACGACCGCATTTGTTGTACTTTCCTCTGTCCGCGTCCGCATTGCACCGCAATTGTTGCAGTCACCGTGCTGCGTCGTCTTGAGTCACCTAAAGAGTAGGAAAAAATAGGAGCAATATCGTACCTATAGTACCAGCGTATCTTCACCCACAGGCATGGGCGTAGCCAGGGGGCTCTCAAATTTTTAAAATATCTAGTCAGTTTGTCTTTTAGAGGCGATGTTGCAAACAAAATGCCGTTGCTAGCCTAAAACAAAAAATTTTAGCCCCCCAAAATTATTTGTCCTCCCCCAAATTTTTGGGCTGGCTACGCCACTGCCCACAGACGGCGCTAAAACGCAGGTAAAAGGTTAAACAAAAAAAAACAACTGTTGTTATGTAAGACAATAACTTCCGAAAAGTATTTGTTTTGCAAAAATTTATCATTAGGTGGAAAACGTCCATGCCGTACTCGGCACTGGCGCGTTTTCCAATATTTAAGTCAAGCGGCGCGGCCGGTAGCCTACGCGGTAAACTTTTTGAAAACCGCTGCGTGCGGAATGCGGGAGCGGCGCGATTGACATCTTTAGTGATGAGCACAATCACTTGTTGCCGGTTTGGCTTTTCAAGGACATATTTGCAATTTTAGGTCTTGTTTTACTCTTTTGGATTTTTTTATTCTTGAAAAAAGGCCAAATAAAATTTGGCTTTTTTCGACTTTTTTTTACAAATTCAATTTTTTGGTGAGCTTGGCGTGTTTTAAAGATGATTTTAGCAGATTTCTGGACCCTGATTCTGGAAACACAATGATAAATTTTTATTGGAAACTCTGTACTAGAATTTTTAATATTTGGTTTTTCTGTTTCATGTTTTTGGTTTTGCTGTGTCAGGTTACTCTCAGCAAGAGCAAAAATTCGAGACGTTTATTAATTGTGTGATCTTTGTTCTGTATATGAACCAGGGGTGTAGTGGGGCGGGAACGCGTGGGAACGGCTTTCCCCCACCTTTTCACGTTTTGCTTTAAAATGACTTTGAAGCTGTTTTAAAATGGTTAATTTTTTGGATGCATTCCCACACCTTTTTGATAGCACTATATCCCCTACATGAAAATATTGTTTTCAAATGTTCTGTGCAACCTGTATGGGTGTTTAAAAGTGTCATGTATTTGTCTTTTATTAGTTTTTTTTTGGTAGTTTCTGGCTTTTTTGCGGTTCATGTGGCCTTTTTTACGCATGACAACCTGTCATCCCTGATGCACAATACACTCAGACTGTCAGGGTGCGATCTTTTCTGCATGCAGAGAGTAGAGGTAGTTGAGGTAGCCTTCAAATTACTATAAATCACCTTTAATCAGATAGTATAATTTTTTAGACCAGGTGGCTGGTAAGCAGACTGCTTTAGTCAGGATTTAAAAGTATCTGGTGTGGCGGCCTGGAGATGGCGCCCACATGTAAATAAAGTATTCACCGGTAGATGGCGCCTATAAGTAACAAGTCACTGTGATATTCACCACAAGTGAATGATCGAAATTCACTTATTCCTATATGATGATAGTGCAAGATATCAGTCGAGTGATCTCGTCGGGTGATCTCTAATGTTGCTGGTTGCTTTCCTGTTAGTTTTGTGCGCCGAGTTGCCATCTTTCTTTTGTCGATGCAGATACCTGTAACAAGTGTTTCACAACCTTTTTAGGCTTGCGGGATCCTACGGCAGAGAAATATAATGAGCGACACCCAGTGGAGAGCCTATAGCAAGTTGCTTTAAGGTTTAATGACAATTTGAAAATAGTATTTTTGATGATATATTGAAAAACGCATTAGGTCACGGCACCCCTGAGTATTATAAATGGCCCTCTAGGGTGCCGCGGCACCCCGGTTGGGAACCACTGCCTGTAACACAAGCCACTAGTGATAAGATTTTCTACACATTACTCACAAAAATGAGGAATTTTTCGACAACGTCCACTGCTTTCCCCACCATTATTTCCGTGGCTAGAATTAATAAAGATTCGGCAGTGGTAGGAAAAAAATGTGTTTATCTTTGTGAGGGAAGCGAGGTTGTACCATGGTTGACCGCACAGGATGAATTTGAAACTGCCCCTCCAAACAAAATTCCTGACTATGCCCTGCCACCAACGTTGAATCAATACAACTTTTCCATTGAAAAAAAGTTGTACGCATGTAACACCTGTAAGTGAGCGTTAAAATTAGCAGCTATGGTGGTTATGATAAATCCCTCACGCTGTAACCAGATTATTCGACGTAAATCTTATACCCCTGCTCCAGCTGTTGCAGCGGAACTTCGTTTCTGCCCTCTACTGCACATTGATTTGTTCGAAACGCGCAATAACATATTGCCCGGTTTATTCGATCTTTCTACAGTCTGCGTTCACAATAAACAGTTGCATTTCAAGGCAGATCGAGGTCCGTTCGTGCTAATGCGGTTTTCTGAACAGAAATGAACACATAATTAACGTATGACAAGCAAGGCATGAACAATTAAACGGAAAAACAACTTACCAAACGTTTGCTTTACTGGCAGAAACGATGCGACTTGCTAGTGCTACTACACTACTTCATATGCACTTTAACAGCATACAACACCAACGTCTCTTACGCAGTCACTATACAAAATTTATTATTATGAGGGGGGGAATGGCACTGTATGACTGCGAGGTCTTGTAGTGCCAGGGGAGGAGTAAAGAGAATCTATATGCGTATGCCTGACTCTCGCACAAAAGCTTCCACATGCTTCGCAGCAGCTGTGCTACGTAGGATTTCTGGGGTGGAAAAATTTATACCAAGATCTTCGACGGCGTGTTTCAGACGTCGTCGCGCCTCTGTGAATTTGGTACAAACTTCAATAACGTGTTCTACAGTTTCTGGTATTTCACACTGGTCGCAGAGCCCGTCAGGATGACGACCAATGCGTGACATATGATGATTTAGGTGACAGTGACCTGTGCACAAACGAAAGATTAACTAAGCAAAAAGAAAGACGAAATGCCACCGAGGGTCCTACTACACTCTGGTATGCGCCGCCAAGCGGTCACGCAACAATCAAAGAAAGCAATAATTGGCCAACGCATCGCCGCAAGACAGACTTGCTGCCACACCAGCACACTTCAGAAACGTTGAACTCTGCTTGTCCCTGTGCGACCCAAGGAAGCGATAGGATTAATCGTTGTGCGAAACTGTAAACTTTATTTGGTTTGCAGTTTGGCAGTTTGTTTCCAAAAGAAGTGCGTAAAGTTAGTTCATGATATGTAATTTATAAGGAAGATCTCGTTTATTGTGTGATGCCAGGTAGATTTTCTTTGATTTTGTTGTTGCAGATCGAGCGCCTGCTTTCAGCAGTCAGTTTGTGTCGGTGGGATCCCACCAAGCTCCAACAGCACGAGAGATATTCGAAACACCTGTGGAGACTTTTCCGGTATAACTGCTTGGTTGTTGTATCAGCATTTCTAAGGCGAAAACTTCAATAACGAGCAGGGCCGTTTGCGGACGACTTTGCCAAGTATCAGAACTAATATTACTTAAATATATACAAGTGAACAGCCCTTTACCACAAGGCAGATTGCTGGGATGTTATAACGTTTTTTTCTTAATATCGATTGCCAGTTCAAAAGTCTGCCATGTTTTTTGTTTCAGGATGGGCTGGTCGCTCTGTGGACATACCTGCTCAAAGCGAACCATCTGGTTCTGCTCGTTCTTTGGATGACATCAACTCTAGTATTTTGATGTTTGTTCGATGAGCCTGAAATGAGGAATAACTGCATCTATTCTGTTTTATGCAAATGAAGGAAATTGTTGTGCATTTGTAAAAAAAGCTTCGCTGCCTCCATGATGGGTGTGATGATTTCAGAGCTGCGCATAGATACGTGAACACACTCTCGGAATTTTTGACCCCACAAACACTTTCCATGAAGAACACTCAAATTCAAACGGACGTTTTTCAAAAACATTTCAAAAAAGTCGCTAGAGATACTAGTGTTCAATAAATTATTTGTTTACAGCTCAATTCATTTCAACGTTACAGTTCACGGCATTTACTTACTTTTGCGGTTTTGGGCTGAGTTCAACTGACGTGACGTTTCCTGGTGTCACAAATACTTAATATTTTAGGCCTAATTACTATGGGTCAATGCAAGCCATTCAAGCTCCCTAGGCAAAATCCATTTTCAGGGCCCGGTCGTAGATTATGACGTCATTCTGTTCGACCTGTTCAATCAACTGTGGCACGACCTTTTTCGCAAAATTATCTTCTCTTTGCACATCTTTAACTTCAAAATGACGTGGACACCAAGTTTATAAAAATATTATTCACAGAAGTAACACCCGTTGCAACATTCATGTAAACAAAAAAATCCAGAATAGACCTTAAAACTTTGCCTTCGTCTTTCATGAGAGGAAGTCACTGACTCAATAGACACGTGGCTATAGACCCACCAATCTACCTTGCAACATGGTTGTGCGGTGACTTTATCAGTTTCAGCTGAGAAAAAGTCCCTTCCCCAGTTACTACTGTAGCAGACACTTTATGGTCTGTACATGTATGACTCATAACTCCCATTTGCTGAGAATCAACAATGCAAAACAGCTCACTCTCATATTAAGAGAACTGTTGTTTGCTGCAAATCAAGATCACAAGTAACATCTCTCGTATCAGGCTTACTGTTGCTTGAGAGAGAGCTCAGGAACAGAATCAAACATGCAAACTCTCTCCCTCTCTATTGAAAGAGAGAGAAGACCAGGCTCAGAAGAAGCCTAGA